>ENA-USYR01000210-USYR01000210.1-human-gut-metagenome-genome-assembly--contig:-NODE-210-length-33830-cov-12.377300_pt1 | contig 33830 bp, 31 predicted proteins | sample MGYA00250064_ERZ773510 | MGnify/ENA primary metagenome ERZ773510 (study PRJEB29103, sample SAMN06112082) | human gut metagenome | biome: human gut; feature: ankylosing spondylitis patient; material... | reverse complement strand
AAAACGAGCAGGAAAAGCACGACCTCGCTATGATTACTTTTGCAGCGAGTAAAATAGGATCTTTACCGGTGTGCGGACGTGCACCATGGCAACCTACACCATGGAGCCGTAAAGTAAATTCATCACCACCACCGTTTGAAGGGCCGTAGCATACCTGAACTTGACCGACATCTACATCCAGTACTGCATGCTGACCCAGAATGTAATCCGTGCCATCCAGCACACCTGATTGACAGACAAGCTTTGCCCCTTCTAACAGTTCTTCCGCAGGCTGAAACAAGAACTTTATTGTTCCACAGAATTCAGTACGATGATCGGAAATATAGTTCGCAACACCAAGAAGATTTGCAGTATGGGCATCATGGCCGCAGGCATGACAGACACCAGAAATTTGTGAGCGGTAGGGTACATCTTTGGCATCTTGGATTGGAAGTGCGTCCATATCTGCGCGCAGGACAACTGTTTTGCCAGGTTTATTGGTATGCAGTGTTCCCAAAACCGCTGTACCGGCAAAATTACGCTGCACATCAAGGCCGAACTTTGTTAGGAGATCTGCAATCAAGTTAGAGGTACGGACTTCTTGGAGTCCTAGCTCTGGGTGCATATGGAGATCCCTGCGCCAAGAAATGACCTTGGGTAAATAGGTTTCGAGATCGGGAATAGACATTTTAGACTCCTTCCCCATATGGGCACATGAGGTAGTTAGGGCATGAACACGAGGAACAGACCCAGTGTACGGCGGCAGTCCACATAGAGCTTGCCGTCCTTGTGGAAGTAATTCAGGTTCAGATCATAGGCGCGCTTTTCCACAAATTCCAGGTGGCAGCCGGAGAAGGCGGCGGCCACGATGGGCAGCTTCAGGCCGTCGTTGCGGGGCTCGCAGCCGAACTCGGCCACGTAGGCGTCGTGATCCACCAACTGATAGGTGTCCAGGTTGAAGCCGGTGTCAGTGGCCCCCTTGGCGGCGTTGTAGAGCTTGGAGATGGCGGCATCGGCCTCCTCAAAGCGCTCCTTGCTGTCGCAGTAGCCGGTGATGTAGGCCAGGCGCTTGGCGCCGTTGATGTGGGGGAATTTGGTCTCGTTCTTGACGATCAGCTCCTTGGCCAGATGGGTGGTGCAGCCGAAGAGAATGTCGGTAAAGGGCTCGTAGTTCTGAATAAAGAAGGTCTGGTAACCGGCCTCGCCCTCCTTCTCACCGTAGCGGACATGCTGGCGGAAGGGGTTGTTGATCTCGCCGATGGTCTCGATGCCGCCCTCGATCAAAGCGTTGCGCATGGGATTGGGGTCAGTCCCCTTGACGCTCAGGCGATAGGAGTGGACCTTGGGCAGATTGGTGGCGGGGACGGACTGGGTCAGCCAGGTGATGGTGGTGTTCAGCTGATAGGTGCACAGCTCAAAGTAGGAGTTCTCAAAGATGAAGTGCACGGTGCGGTCGGTGTAGCAGTCGGCGGTGGTAAAGCCCAGCTTGGTCACCAGGTCGATCGGGCGGTCGCGGTGGGTAGTGGCGATGCTGAAGTGGTCGATACAAAACGGTACCTTTTTCTCTAACATGTCATAGCCTCCTAATCCATTCTGGTCGTGTTTCCGGGGAAATTACCGGGCCATGCCGCGCTTCCTGGCGGCCTGATAGAAGCGGTCCAGAGCGTCTGCCAGGGTCTTGCGGGGGCAGGCGACGTTGATGCGCTGGTAGCCGGAACCGGCCGCGCCGAAGTCGGTGCCGTTGTCCAGGTAGAGCATGCACTCGTCGGTGAGGAACACCTTCATGTCTGCGTCGCTCATGCCGAAGCAGCGGAAGTCGCACCAGACCAGGTAGGTGCCCTCCAGCTCGGTGACCACAACCCCGGGGAAGTGCTGGGCGAAGAAGTCGCGGACATACTCGTAGTTGCCCTTGATGACCTGGATGAGCTCTTCCAGCCACTCGGCGCCGTGGCGGTAGGCGGCCTCGTGGGCCACGGGGCCGAAGCGCTCGATGTGCATGAAGGCCTGGAGGCCCATCTGCTTCTGGAACTTGGCCCGCACCTCGTCGTTGGGGATGATGATGCTGGCGTAGCACAGGCCGGCCAGGTTGAAGGTCTTGCTCAGGGAGGTGCAGATTACGCAGTTGTCGGCAAACTCTTTGCCCAGGGAGGCATACACAATGTGCTTGTATCCGGGCTGGATCAGATCGTGGTGGATCTCGTCGGCCACCACTATGACGCCGTACTCGTTGCAGATCTCGCCCATCCTGCGCAGCTCCTCCTCCGTCCAGACGCGGCCGGTAGGATTCTGGGGGGAGCAGAGGAAGAACAGCTTGGCCTGCTTGGCCTTCTCACGGAAGTCGTCGAAATCCACGGTATAGTGGCCCTTCTCGTCCGCCACCAGGCGGTTTTCCAGCACCTTGCGGCCGGTATTGACGGTGGCGCCGGTGAAGTGGTGGTAGTCGGGGGTCTGGATCAGGATGCCGTCGCCGGGCTGGGTAAAGGTCCAGACGGCGTTATAGAGGGCGGGAACCACCTGCTCGAAGGGGACGATCCAGTCGGGCTGAACGTCCCAATCGTGACGGGTTTTCATCCACTGGCAGCAGGACTCCCGAAAGCTGTCGGTCAGGCGGTGGTAGCCCAGCACGCCGAAGTCCGCCTCGGCTTTGATTGCGTCAATAACGCAGGGGGCGGTGCGGAACTCCATGTCGGCCACCGACAGGGGAACGATGCCCTTGGGGGGCTTATTGCCCTTGGAGTCCTTCATGATGCGGTACTTTCCGGTGCCGCGGATGGCCGGATCGCGGTCAATAATCGTTTCAAAATCGTATTTCATCGCGCATTCTCCTTTTCCAAGTCAATTTACGGCTGATAAAGAACGCCCTTCTCAGGCTTGATGCCGAGAATCTCGCGGGCCTCGGCGGCGGTGGCAATCTCACGGCCGGCCAGGATACCAAGCTTGACCGCCCGCTCCACCAACTGGGCGTTGGTGGCGTATTCGCCCTTCTTCATAAACACGTTGTCCTCCAGACCGACGCGCAGGTTGTCGCAGCCGGCGGCCAGACCGGCCAGCATACAGGGCATGTGGGCCTTGCCGATTCCGGTGATCGACCAGGTGGAGCCCTCCGGCAGCTTGGAAACCAGATGGTTGATCGAGTCAATATTGCCCGGCATACCACCAGGGACATCCAGAACCAGCTGGTAGTGGAGCGGGGCCTTCAGGACGCCTTTTTTCAGGTAGTAATCCACGTTGCCCAGCATACCGGCGTCAAAGATTTCAATTTCGGGCTTGATGTCCAGCTCCTGGGTGAGCAGGCCCAGCCGCTCCAGGAAGGGGGGCGTGTTCAGGAAGATGTAGCTGTTGGCCCAGTTGAGGGTACCAGGGTCATAGGAGCACATCTCGGGCATCAGGATGGGCAGGTGGGCCACCCGCATATCCTCGGAGAACTTGGTGCCGGAGGTGGTGACATTGATGATGGCATCCAGGTGGTTGGTGCGCAGGGCTTCCCGGATCATGGAGACCACCTGCACAAAGCGGCTGGTCTCCATGGTGTTCGCGCCCTCGTCATCGCGGACATGGATGTGCAGGATGCAGGCGCCGGCCCGAACTGCGGCCAGAGAATCGGCGACCAGCTCCTCCGGCGTCAGGGGGACGTAGGGGGACTGCTTGCGGGTGGTACCGCCGCCGCAGAGGGCGCAGGTGATCATAAGCTTGTTTGTTTTCATAATTGGATATCCCTTTCCGTTCCATCAAAACGACTTAAATTGCGTGCTTTATTGGAGAATCGGTATACCAGTGGAGCCAATATAGCACTTATGCATACAATTTGTAAAGATGCAACTTGCCATTTCTCTGTTATGACCAAGGAAAAGCGACGGCTTTTGTCAAATGTAACGATTTTTATTTTGTGTATTCTCATTGCTGAGTGAATCTGCTATAATTCGAATTGGTATACCAGAGAAAAAGCAAAAAAGAGATAAAAATGGAATATTAGCAAAAAAATACTACATAAAAAGAAAAATATGTGCGCCTGCTATTGCGCGGAATACCGGAATGACATGGTGCGGTATTCCAAAAAGGCGCACGTTTTGGCTGGACCAATGGGACAGCCAGGAAGAGGTCCGAATGCTTACAAAACAGCTTTCCGATTTTCTATATGAAGTCCGCTATGAGAGTCTGCCCTCCAAAGCGGTGGACAACGCAAAGCTCTATCTGGAGGATCTGCTCGGCGTGGCGGCAGCCGGCTCAGTTCAGCCGCAGGGGGGTATCTGGCGCAGCTACTTTGCCGCCGGGGACGGACAGCAGGAGGCGACCGCCTGGAACAGCGGACTGGAGCGGCTCTCCTGCGAACATGCTGCCGCGCTGAACGCCGCGTGCGCCCATGTCATGGATATGGACGACGTGCACAACGCCTCTATCACCCACCTGGGGGCGGTAACCATCCCCGCGGCGCTGGCGGTGGGGCAGAAGCTTCACCGCTCCGGGCGTGAGGTGCTGGCTGCCATTGCCGCGGGCTACGAGATTGGCGCACGGGTGGGGGAGGCCATCAACCCAGGCTCCTACCACTACTGGCATACCACTGGAGTGGTGGGGGCGCTCTGCTCTGCCGTGGCGGCGGGCAAGCTGATGGGGCTGGACCGGGAGAAACTGCTGCACGCCATTGGCTCGGCGGGGACGCAGGCGGCCGGCCTGTGGCAGTTTCTGGAGGACGGCGCCATGAGCAAGACCCTGCACACCGCCAACGGTACCCTCTGCGGCCTGCGGTCGGCACGCCTGGCGGCGCTGGGCTTTACCGCTGCGGAGGACATTCTGGCGGGAGACCGGGGCCTGCTGGGCGCCATGACGCCGGATAACCACCCGGAGGCGCTGACGCGGGCGCTGAGCTGGGAAAACTGCGCCCTGCTGACCAACTCCCTGAAGCCCTACGCCTGCTGCCGCCACACCCACGCGGCGGACTACTGCGCCCAACTGCTGCGGGGGGAGCACCGGCTGGAGCCGGAGCACATCACCCGCATTGTGGATCACACCTATCAGGTGGCGGTCAACACGGTGGACAATCCGGAGCCGTCCACCCCCTACGGCTACAAATTCAGCGGCCAGTACTGCACCGCGGCCATGCTGGTGTACGGCCACCTGGGGGAGTCCGCCTTCACGCCGGAGGCCACCTCCGACCCACGGGTGCGGCGGCTGATGGACAAGATTACCCTGGTGTGCGACCCGGAGCTGGAGGCCAGCTATCAGGCGGACCGCAACCGGTGGGCCCACCGGTTGGAGGTGACTCTGGAGGACGGCCGGGTGCTTACCCGTCAGGTGGAGTACCCCTATGGTGACTTCAATAACCCCTTTACCTGGGCCCATGAGCACGAGAAGTTTCACACCCTGGCCGACGGGGTTCTGGGCCCGGACCGGGTTGCCGCGCTGGTTGAGCGGCTGCCGCACCTGGAGGAGCTGGATGATATAAACCGGCTGTTTGAGGGGCTGTAAGCCCTGCCTCAGCGGGCGGCCGCCGGAACGGCGGCGCCCATTACCTTACGAATGGAGCATTGCGCTATGAATCAGAACGAAGCACTTGTCAAATCCGCCATTCACGACGCGGTTATCCGCGCCGTGACCGAGATCTCCGCCGATGTGAAGGGGCTGCTTAAAGACGCACTGGCCCGGGAAACGAATGAAACCGCCCAGAGCATGCTCCGCTCCATGGTGGACAACCTGTCCATCGCCAAGGAGGGGGACAAGGCGGTGTGCCAGTCTCCCGGCTACCCCACAACCTGGCTCTCCTTTGGAGACGGCAACCTGCCGGAGTGCGCCAGGGAGGCCGTTTCGGAGGCCGTGGCCGAGGCCACGAAGAAGGGCTACCTGCGCCCCTCCATGGTGGACCCCCTGACCCGGGAGAACTCGGGAAACAACACCGGCAAGGGCGTGCCCAATATCGAGTATGAATACCACCCCGGCCAGAAATACGTCGACTTCATCATCAGCTTTAAGGGCTGCGGCGCCGAGCTGGGCAACGCCATGCAGATTATGACCACCGCCAAGCTGGGCAAAAACCTCTCCGGCCTGAAGCGCTTCATCCTGGAGACCGCCGTAAACGCCGGCGGCAAGCCCTGCCCCCCCTACGGCATCGGCATCGGCATCGGCGGCCAGATGGACATTGCCGCCAAGCTCAGCCGCAAGGCCATCTCCACCCGCCGGTGGGACGACGTGAACCCCGACCCCGAGCTGGCCGCGCTGGAGGCGGAGCTGAAGGACGCCATCAACGGCCTGGGCCTGGGCGCGGCGGGTACCGGCGGCGACACCGTCTGCCTGGCCCTCAAGATGGAGCGGGCCCACACCCACACCGCCATCGCGCCGGTGGCGATCAACTTCCACTGCTGGGTGGCCCGCCGGGCCGGTATCCGCATCTACGACGACGGCCGCGTTGAGAAGCTGCTCTGATTTCCAAAACGGCAAAAAAGGAGTATAGTAAGGATGGCTACTTATCATTTTTCCACACCTCTCCAGGAAGAGGACATGCGCAAGCTGCACGTGGGAGACGTGGTGTATCTGACCGGGCATGTATTTACGGCCCGTGACATGGCTCACCTGCGTATCCGCGGCCTGCTGGAGGAGGGGAAGCCCCTGCCCAAGGACTTTGCCGGCGCTGCGGTGTTCCACGCCGGCCCGGTGGCCCTGAAAAACGAGGACGGCTCCTGGCGGCTCAACGTCATCGGCCCCACCACCTCCATCCGTATGGAGCCCTATGCCGATGTAGTGGGCCGGATGGGGGTACGGGCGGTCATCGGAAAGGGCGGCATGGACGCCGATACCCTGTGGGCCTGCGGCCAGTACGGATACGTGTACCTCCAGGCGGCCCCCGGCTGCGCGGCCAAGCTGGCCCAGGGCATTGAGCGCATTAACGACGTGACTTGGTTTGAGCTGGGCATGCCAGAGGCCGTGTGGGACCTCCAGGCCAATGAGTTCGGCCCCCTGGTGGTGGGCATGGACACCCACGGGCAGAGCATCTACAAAAATCTGAAAGAGGCCGCGCTGCACAAGATCGACGAGGCCTATCCCGCCTGAGGGCGGACGAAAGGAGACGCGAGACAGGATGGACTACCGGATCGAACGGGACTCGATGGGGGAGATGGAGGTTCCTGCGGACCGCTACTGGGGTGCGCAGACCCAGCGGAGCTATCAGAACTTCCAGATTGGCACGGAGAAGATGCCGGAGGAGATTGTGCGGGCCTTCGGGATTCTGAAAAAGGCGGCGGCGCTGGCCAACCACAGGCTGGGGAAGCTGGACGATGAAAGGCTGGGCCTGATCAGCCGGGCCTGCGACGAGGTGGTGGCGGGGAAGCTGGACGGGCACTTCCCGCTGGTGGTGTGGCAGACGGGCAGCGGCACCCAGTCCAACATGAACGTGAACGAGGTGGTGGCCAACCGGGGCAACGAGCTGGCGGGGAAGAAGCTGCTCCACCCCAACGACCACGTGAACATGTCCCAGAGCTCCAACGACACCTTCCCCACGGCCATGCACATTGCGGCGGCGGTGGCGCTGGAGGACAAGCTGCTGCCGGCCATTGACGGGCTGGTGGAGACCTTTCGCCGGCTGGAGGGGGAGAACGGGGACGTGGTGAAGAGCGGGCGGACCCACCTGCAGGACGCGGTGCCCATTACCCTGGCCCAGGAGATCAGCGGCTGGCGGACCAGCCTGGAGAAGGACAGGGCGATGGTGGAGCTGGCGCTGCCCGGCCTGCGGGAGCTGGCCCTGGGCGGGACCGCCGTGGGCACCGGGCTCAACGCCCCCAAGGGCTTTGACACGGCCGTGGCCGAGGCGGTATCGGAGCTGACGGGCAAGGCCTTTGTCACGGCCCCCAACAAGTTCCACGCCCTCACCAGTAAGGACGAGCTGGTGTTCGCCCACGGGGCGCTCAAGGCCCTGGCGGCGGATCTGATGAAAATCGCCAACGACGTGCGCTGGCTGGCCTCCGGCCCCCGGTGCGGCCTGGGGGAGATCCAGATCCCGGAGAACGAGCCCGGCTCCTCCATCATGCCCGGCAAGGTCAACCCCACCCAGTGCGAGGCGGTAACCATGGTGGCGGTACAGGTGATGGGCAACGACGTGGCGGTGGGCCTGGCGGCCTCCCAGGGCAACTTCGAGCTGAACGTGTTCATGCCGGTGTGCATCTACAACTTCCTCCAGTCCGCGCGGCTGCTCACCGACTGCATCCGCTCCTTTAACGACCACTGCGCCGTGGGCATCACGGCCAACCGGGAGAAATGCCGCCACAACCTGCACAACTCCCTCATGCTGGTCACCGCCCTCAACCCCTACATTGGCTATGACAACGCGGCCAAGACCGCCAAGAAGGCCCACGCCGAGCACATCTCTCTCAAGGAGGCCTGCGTCAGCCTGGGCTTCCTCACCGCCGAGCGGTTCGACGAGGTGTTCCACCCCGAAGAGATGGTCTGAGCGGGCCGCAGAAAGGAAGAAAAACGTACTATGGACGTCAATCAGGAATCCCTCAAGCTGCACGAGGAACTGCGGGGGAAGATCGAAGTGGTGGCCCGCAGGCACATCGAGACCCGGGACGACCTGTCCCTTCTGTATACCCCCGGCGTGGCCGAGCCCTGCCGGGAAATTGCAAAGGACTATGAGAAGTCCTTTACCCTCACCCGCCGGAGCAATCTGGTGGCGGTGATCACCGACGGCTCCGCGGTGCTGGGCCTGGGGGACATCGGCCCGGCCGCCGGTATGCCGGTGATGGAGGGCAAGTGCGCCCTCTTCAAGGAGTTCGGCGGGGTGGACGCCTTCCCCATCTGCGTGGACACCAAGGACGTGGACAAGCTGGTGGAGACCATCGCCCTGATCTCCAAGAGCTTCGGCGGCATCAACCTGGAGGACATCGCCGCCCCCCGCTGCTTCGAGGTGGAGCGCCGCCTGAAGGAGGTGTGCGACATCCCCGTGTTCCACGACGACCAGCACGGCACCGCCATCGTGGTGGCCGCCGCCCTGCTCAACGCCATGCGGGTGACCGGCAAGCAGATGGGGCAGATGAAGATCGTCATCAACGGGGCCGGCGCCGCCGGCATCGCCATCGGCAAGCTGCTCATCTCCATGGGCTTCGGCAATATCGTCATGTGCGACATCAACGGCATGATCTGCGAGGGGGATGAGGGGCTCAACGCCGGACAGGAGGAGATCTCCCACATCTCCAACCGGAATCACGAGCACGGCGCCCTGGCCGACGCCCTGCGGGGGGCGGACGCCTTCGTGGGCGTGTCCCGGCCCAACCTGGTGACGGCGGAGATGGTGTCCACCATGAAGGACGGCATCGTGTTCGCCATGGCCAACCCCACCCCGGAGATTATGCCGGACGAGGCGAAGCGGGGCGGCGCGGCGGTGGTGGGCACCGGGCGCAGCGATTTCCCCAACCAGATCAACAACGTCATGGTCTTCCCCGGTATCTTCAAGGGCGCGCTGGCCGTGCGGGCCCGGGAGATCACCGAGGGGATGAAAATCCGCGCGGCCAGAGCCCTGGCCGCCCTGGTGACCGATGAGCAGCTCAGCGCCGACTACATCCTGCCCTCCGCCCTGGACAAGTCCGTGGCCGACACCGTGGCCCGCGCCGTCGCACAGGAGGCCAGAGAGCAGGGCATTGCACGCGCCTGAGCACAAAAAGGAGGACGCTTTTATGCGCGAGGTTTATATTGTAGACGCCGTCCGCACTCCCGTGGGCCGCATGGGCGGCACGCTGAAGAACACCCAGGCCCACGAGATGGGGGGGCTGGTGTGCAAGGCCCTGATGGAGCGCACCGGCTTGGCCCCCGAGCTGGTGGAGGAGGTGGTCATCGCCCAGGTGAAGCAGAACGCCGTGGCCTCCAACATCGCCCGGGTGTGCGCCCTGATGGCGGGCTTCCGGGAGGAGATTCCGGCCTATACGCTGATGATGCAGTGCGGCTCCTCCCTCCAGTCGGTCAACTGCGCGGCCAACGACATCCGCTGCGGCGACGTAGACGTGGCGGTGGCCGGCGGCGTGGAGGCCATGAGCGCCACCCACTTCGAGCTGTGGAACGCCCGGTACGGCTACGGCACTGGCAACAACGTGCTGGTGGATCCCATCGTGGAGGGGGCCAAGCGGGCCCAGCCCCAGGAGACCTACGGCGTGTTCGGAATGGGTGATACCGCCGAGAACGTGGCCGAGCAGTTCCATATCTCGCGGGAGGATATGGACGAGTTTGCCTTCCACAGCCAGCGCAAGGCCGCCGAGGCGGTGGCCGCCGGCGTGTTCAAGGATGAGATTGTCCCCGTGGTGATCCCCCAGCGGAAAAAGGAGCCCATCGTGTTTGACACCGACGAGCAGCCCAGGGCCACCACCATGGAGGGCCTGGCCAAGCTCAAGCCCGTGTTCCGCACCGACGGCAAGGGCAAGGTCACTGCGGGCAACTCCTGCGGGCGCAGCGACGCGGGCGCCGCCCTGCTGCTGATGAGCGGCGAGAAGGTGAAGGAACTGGGCGTCAAGCCCATGGCCCGCATCGTGGCCCACGCCATCGTAGGCGTGGATCCCCGCATCATGGGCATCGGCCCGGTGCCCGCCGTCCGCAAGGTGCTGGAGAAGGCGGGACTCACACTGGACGATATCGGCATGATCGAGCTGAACGAGGCCTTCGCGGCCCAGTCCCTGGCGGTGATCCGCGAGCTGGGGCTGGATATGGCCAAGGTAAACGTCAGCGGCGGCGCCATCGCCATGGGGCACCCCCTGGGCGCCACCGGCGGGCGCATCCTGACCACCCTGGTTCACGGCATGAAGCGCACCCGCACCCGGTACGGCATTGCCACCCTGTGCATGGGCGGCGGCCAGGGCGGCGCCACGCTTCTGGAGCTGGCGGACTGAACAAGAGCCCTCGTTTGAGGCCCGGCGGGGAACCGCAAGGCTCCGCCGGGCTTTTTTCCTCAAAATGGTATACCAATTAGAGAAAAAAGAAAGGATCGGTATTCCGAATGGACCGCATTTGCAACGAGGCGCTGCTGCGCAAGGTGACCACTCCCAGGGCGGCGGCGGCGCATATCAAAAACGGCATGACCGTGGGCTTCAGCGGCTTTACGGTCATCGGCTATCCCAAGGTGCTTCCGGTTGAGCTGGCCCGGCGCGCCGAGGAGGGCGAGGAGCTGGGCATCACCGTAATCACCGGGGGCAACGTGGGCGACCAGCTGGACGGAGTGCTGGCCCGCTCCGGCGTGATGAAGCGGCGGTATGGCTTTCAGGGCAACCGGGATCTCCGCGCCCTGGCCAACGCCGACCGGATTCAATATGTGGACACCCATGTGAGCCACGGCCCCTACCTGATCAAAAACGGCTACCTGGGGAAGATCGACGTGGCCGTCATCGAGGTGGCCGCCATCCGGGCCGACGGCAGTCTGGTGCTCCCCTTCTCGGTGGGCATTGACGATACCCTGGTGAAGTATGCCGACAAGCTCATCCTGGAGGTCAACGAGGCCATCCCCCTGGAGGTGGAGGGCATGCACGACATCCTGACCCTGGAGCGGGCGCCCCACACCCAGGCCATTGAGATCTTCAAGCCCGACGACCGGGTGGGCTCCCCCTATCTGGCCTGCGACCCGGACAAGGTCGCCGCGGTCATCCTCACCAACTGCGAGGACACCAACCAGGATCTCCCTGCCCCCACCCCGGATATGGAGGCCATTGCCAGCCATATTGTCAAATTCCTACAGAGCGAGGTGGCGGCCGGCCGCCTGCCTAACCCTCTGCCCCCCATGCAGTCCGGTGTGGGCGGCGTGGCCAACGCGGTGCTCTCCGCCCTGGCCCGCTCCGAGCTGGACCACCTGAGCGTCTATACCGAGGTCATGCAGGACGCGGTGGTGGAGCTCATCGACGCGGGCAAGGTGGCCTGCGCCAGCGGCACGGCCCTCACCATCTCCCCCTCTGCCCGGGAGCGGTTCTATGCCCATATCGACGACTACAAGGGCAAGATCATCCTCCGGCCCCAGGAGCTCAGCAACGCCCCCGAGGTGATCCGCCGCTTGAGCATCATCGCCATGAACACCGCCATCGAGGTGGATCTGGCGGGCAACGTCAACTCTACCCACATCGGCGAGGGGGCCGTCATGAACGGCATCGGCGGCTCCGGCGACTACGCCCGCAACTCGGGTATCGCCATTTTCTCCACCGCCTCCACCGCCAAGGACGGCGCCATCTCCTGTATTGTGCCCCACGTGGCCCACGTGGATCACACGGAGCACGACACCGAGATCATCGTCACCGAGCAGGGCCTGGCGGATTTGCGGGGCCTGACAGCCTACGAGCGGGCCCATGTCCTGATTGAGAACTGCGCCCACCCCAAGTTCCGTCCCGGGCTGCAGGAGTATGTGGAGCAGGCCTACGCCCAGAGCAAGGCCAAGCATGGCATCATCCGTCTTTGACTCCGGCAGGGGGATTTTTTGAGAGATCCCTTCTATTTGACCTCAGATTATGATAAAATAAGGAAAAAGTACTTGAGGATAAAAGGAGGAGTCCGATGAATCTCCCAACCAAGCAGGCGGACGGCAGCGGCCGCTTCTACGAGTACGTGATTGACAACATCCGCCAGATGATTGCCGATGGAGAGCTTCAGGCGGGCCAGAAGCTGCCCTCCGAGCGGGAGCTGGCCGAGAAGTTCAACGTCAGCCGTGTCCCCATCCGTGAGGCGCTCAAGATCCTGGAGTATATGGGGGTGCTGGACAGCAGCCCCGGCGACGGCACCTATGTGAAGAACACCTCCGCGCAGAGCCTGGTCAGCAAGATGAATTTCTCCTTCGACGCCACGGCGGACACCATCCGGGATCTGCTGGAGCTGCGTATCGTGCTGGAGACCTTCGCGGCCTATCACGCCGCCCAGCGGCGCACCGACGAGGATATCGCCTCCATCCAGAAGCTGCTCCGGGACATGCGGGAGGCCAAAAAGGTCAACGACGGCACCGAGGAGTCGGTGCAGAACCTGCGCAAGCTCTCCCACGGCTTCCACCAGGCCCTGGTCAGGGCCGCCCACAACGCCGTGCTCTCCAGCGTCTACGAGTACCTCTATGAGCTGCTGGACATCTCCCGGCAGTTCACCATCAACAACAGCGGCATCTCGTACAGCTCCATTGTGGCCCACGAGGCCCTGTTCAGCAAGGTCATCGAGGGGGACGCGGAGGGGGCGCGCCAGTGCATGGAGGAGCACATGGAGGATGTGCGCTACAACCTCAAATCCACCATGGGAACCGATCACCCGGGACAGAAGGCCGCGATCGGCTGAGCCCGGAGCAAACACAAACAAAGATACCCCCCGCACGGCTGAACAGCACCCCATTTGTTAGACAGTATGATATACTGGATAACAAGTGGGGTGCTCAATTATGGCAAAAGGAAAACCAAAGAAGAGATACACGCCAGAATTCAAGAAGCTGGTAGTGGAAACCTATGCAGGAGGAAAACTAAGTTATGGGACTCTCTCCCCCTTGGAGGCGGCCGGCAGCCGCCAGGGCGGCCCGGAGTGGCCGGGAAATGGATGTCGCGTCAGAGGGGGAAAATAGCGCTTGACAAATAATATATATCGTAATATACATTATTTAAGGTATTTCAAGAGCAAAACGAAGGAGAAATTATATTTGAAGAGGAGGTAATGGAATGGGTATGGTTTTTGCTAGCGTAATATGTACTTTCGTAGCGTATGTTTTCGGTTTAGGCATTGAAACAATGCGAAATGTGGATCTGCCAGGGTTTGGACTAGTTTTAGCGGTAATTGTTATGGGTGCATTTTTAATGTTCCAAATTATAAGAAAAAAGGAAGGCGACTAATTTAGTCGCCTTCCTTTTAGTAGTTAATCAGGAATATACTCAACCTCAAACTCGACGCCCAAAATATCTTTTACGCCCTTGGCATTGATCCCGATAGATGCCGAAACTCCTCCAGGATAAGAAATGGAAATGCCCGGGTCAAAAGTAATGGCGACAGTTGAATGAGTGTAACTGCCTACGGTATTAAAAAAACTTCTTTCATTTGGAAAGGTAACATGCCCACGGTATTGGAAATGGGCACCAAAGTCTTGGTGTACTGTTCGATTATTGCCGGTTCCCGTATTAACGGGAAGACCAAAGTATGCAGCAGAACCATACCAATTCCCGTCTATATCATTCCCATAGTCGTCATTGATGTATTCAAATGTTGACTCTTCACGCATATTCCCACCGATAAAGTGCTGAGTAGTATACCAGTAATACCCGTATTGGGTATCAGGAGTTACAGTACCATTCATAGCGCAGGAGCCGACCGAATCAATGTAACGAACAGCAGGCATGGTTAACCAATTCGCATCGGTAGAATAGAAATATTGGCCATCACCCTTATAAGTAACAGCGTAATCGACCCTCATGTAGGCATTTTCTTCATAGTCATCATAGTCTGCCATTGTCATAATGCCCTGAGAAACTGCGAGGAGTGCGTCTTGCTGTTTTGCCCTTAAAGCGCTAGATTCAGCGATAGCCTGTTCTTCGGGCAAATATGTTACATTATTGTCGCTATCTATCTTTGAATAGGAAGTAGATAACATAATCTCTTCGCCGGTTGAAAATGCATCGAGGGCATCGCTATTGAGCATTTCAACATTCTTTTCCTGCATACCCAAAGCAATCAAGACTGCCTTAGTCTTTTCAATGTCTGGAACACTGGAAGAGTATGTGAGAGAACCGTCGTTTTCATATGAGCGAATGATGGTGCCGTTTTCGTCCACTCGCTCCGAAATCGTAAAAGAGTATCCAGATTGTTCTACGATCTTTTCCGTGACTACTTCTTGGGGCTCTGAAGCAAAAGCAGGGATGAACATAGAAAAGAGAATTGCCAGAGAGAGCATACAGGACAATAACTTTTTCATAAACTCACCTCAAAATTGATGTCTTGAGCTGCCTGCTTTACTCTGTTTAGCCCATTGGAGTCACCGCCTCCTGCGCTACACATAATGACTTAAGTTACAGCTTAAATTGTACAATAAATTATGTAATTTGACAATAACTGAATTTAAAAAAATATTAACACTAGGTCAACCAAACAAAATTGAAATGCTTGGGTTGCCATGGTGGAGCTGGTGGCTACGGGGAGAGGGGAGAGCAGCCCCTATGGTACCTTCTCTCACTTGGAGGCGGCCCGGAGTGACCAGGGAAAGGGAAGAAGTGCGGAGCTACCCTCGATGGGTGGCGGCTACCAGGACAATGGCCGGATGGTACTTTATAAAAAAATGTGCCGTGCTATAAGGTAGGGGGGTCAGGCAACACCTGCCCCCCCTACCTTCGCCGCTCGACCCCCTTAAGGGTAACGGTTTCGGATTTTTACTGCTCGTGTGCGTCTGGTCTGGACTGGCCAGGGTCACCACCACGCTTTTTCATTTTTAATATAGCAGGAAACAAGCAAAATGTAAATTATTGTTTACCGATCTAACGAGGGCTCTTTCCTCTGCTGAACGGGAGCCTGGTGTTCTGCCTGTTGGGCTTCTGCCCGCGCCGTGGCGGCCGCGAGTTGTGCGGCCAGACTGGGGGTAGAGGTCCCGCGCTCCGGTTCAAGGAGCTGGGAGCGGAGCTTCAGCACATCTACAAAAGTAAGGTTCAAACCTCTGCTCTGGACTTTATGGAACACACTTTTTGCAGAGCGGATGACATCATCCCTGACACTCGGAGTAGCCCGCACGATATGGGAAAAACGATCCAGGTATATATCCTGGATGTATTCTCGGGTTATTGGGAACATGTTCTGGATAAGGAAAGCATTATGGCGGCTCTCAACACGGCCGAACCGTATTGTATCACAAAACCCATGGAACGCTTCAAACATGAACTCATCGACGATCTGGATTACTACAATAGCCGACGCAATAAGGCTAAGCAAAAGGGCTTGCCGCCTGCAATTCACAGACAACAAGCCCTTTCGGCTGCTTGAACAATTTTTGTTCGTAAATATTGTTTAACTTTTTGGGGGAACTTCAGACGCGCGGGGGGTGTTTTTTCCTTTGGTCAGTCCGCCCGCAGGGCGGTCTCCAGCAGATCCAGCACCGCCAGGATGCGCTCCCGGGGCACCAGAGGGGAGGGCTTTCCCTCCCGAATGCAGGACAGGAAGTGCCCCAGCTCGGCGTAGTACCAGCCGGTGGGGGGGACGTTGATGCCGGTGGGGATTTTGACGGCCTCCTCCGTGTCGAAGACCACCGGCTCCGAGCCGTGGGGGTAGGCGGTGACGGTATTGCCGTCATAAATCACCATGGCGTTCTCAAAATACACCCGCCAGACGGCGGTGAAGGGGATGGAGGCGTTGAGCCAGCCCGCCTCGGCCATGACGTTGACCCCGCCGCAGCGGTACTCCCAGCGGTACAGCTCCGGGGAGTCCATGGCCGGGCCGCCGCAGGGGCGGCACTCCGCCTGGTCGGGGACGCCGAAGAGGGAGACGATCACGTCCAGATCGTGGATGTGCAGATCGAAGGGGACCAGCCCGCTCTTGCTCTTGTCAAAGAGCCAGCCGCCCTGGGCCCACTCCGGACGGGCGGACAGCCGCTGGAACACCGCGTCCAGGGGCCTGCCGTAGGTGCCCTCCCGCACCAGCTTCCGCAGCACCTCAATTTCCCGGGTGAACTGGAGCACCTGGGCCACATAGAGGTTTACCCCCTTCTCCCCGGCCAGGGCGAACATGGCCTCGGCGTCCGCCCGGGTGAGGGCGCAGGGCTTTTCCACGATGGTGGTCTTGCCCAGGGAGAGGCTCTCCATCACGTTGTCCCGGTGGAGGAAGGTGGGGGTGCAGATGTCCACCACGTCCACGCCTCCGGCCTCCACCAGGTCGGTGATGCTCTCATAGCAGGGCACGCCCCACTGGGCGGCCCGCTCCCGCCCGGCGGGGGAGGGGTCCACCACGCCCGTCACGGCGCAGCCGTCCAGGTGGAGATAGTTGCTGTGGTGCACGGTGCCCATGCCGCCCGCGCCCACGATTCCGATGTTGATCATGGCCGCCACCTCACAGGACGAAGCCGTGGGCTGTGAGGTACTCCGCCGAGTCCTTCACGGCCTGGTTGATCTCGGCCAGATCCTTCGCTCCGGCCTGGGTGAACTCGATCTCGATGCTGAAGGGGCAGTCGTTGCCCGCCTTTGCCAGCTTGTCGAAGACCAGGGGGAAGTCCAGCCAGCCCTTGCCCAGGGCGGGGAAGTCCCATACCGTCCGCTCGCCGCCCTTGTCCTTGAGGTGCATGTAGCGGATGGCGTCCATGCTGGCGTCCAGATCCGCCCCCAAGTCCACGTTGCCGTAGAAGAGGGCGTTGGCGGTGTCGTAGTTGATGCCCACTCTGGGAGAGCCCACCCGATCCACGATCTCCTTCAGGATCTTGCCGCTCCCGTGGTCGCCGTGGGTCTCCAGCACCAGGGTGAGGCCGTAGTTCTCCAGCTCGGGCACCAGGGCGCGGATGTGCTCCGCCACCACCTCGTTGGAGGCCACGGCCTGATCCGCCAGATGGGCCTCGCCGATGGAGGAGACGATGTAGCCGCAGCCGAAGAAGGCGGCCAGGCGGATGTTGCTGATAAAGTCGTGGATGCGCCCGGTGTCCATCAGGTTGCAGTGGCCGCTCATGGAGAAGGGGGTGAGGCCCTTTTCGGCCAGCCGCTCCTTCACCTGCCACAGCCGCTCGAAGCTCTGGTCGGGGAACACATGCTCCGTCCAGCCCTTGGTGGCGGTGAGCTCGATGTAGCGGAACCCGGCGGCAGCGATGCCGTCGATGGCCTGCTCAATGGAATAGCCGTGGTAGCAGTTGGAGTTGACCGCGATGATGCGTCCCATAATATCCTTCCTTTCAGAAGGGGGGCCGCCGAAGGCGGCCCCCGCTGGCGTTAGATGACGTACTGCTCCAGATAGCGCTTGGACAGGCGCAGGGAGTCCAGGATGCGTTCCCGGCTGCCCTCGAAGGCACGGTCCTCCACCTCGATGCAGGTGTATCCGCTATAGCCGATGTCGGTGAGGGCGGAGACGTACTTGGCCCAGCTCACGTCGCCCAGGCCGGGCAGCTTGGGCTCCATATACTGAAGGGGGTAGGCCATGACGCCCACCCGGGCCAGCTTCTCGGGGTAGAGCTTGATGTCCTTGTAGTGGACGTGGAAGATGCGGTCCTTGAACTCGTACAGGGGGCGGATGTAGTCCATCTGCTGCCAGATGAAGTGGCTGGGATCGTAGTTGATGCCGAAGTTGGGGCTGGGGAGGATTTCAAAGCACCTGCGCCAGATGTCGGGGGTGGTGAAGAGGTTCTGGCCGCCGGGCCAGTTGGTGGCGTCGAACCACATGGGGCAGTTCTCGATGGCCACCTTGACGTGGTGTTCCTCGGCAAAGGCGACGATGGGGGGCCAGATCTCCCGGAACAGCTCCAGGTTTTCCTCCACGGTCTTGTGGGTGGCCCGGCCCACGAAGGTGGTGACCATGCCCACGCCCAGCTTCTCGCTGGCCAGGATGACCTTTTTCAGGTGGGCGATATTGGCCGCCCGCTTCTCCAGATCCTCGTCCATGGTGTTGGGGTAAAAGGCCAGGGAGGAGAGCTCCACGCCCCGCTCCTTGCAGTAGCCCAGGATATAGGCGGCCTTCTCGTCGGTGAGGCCGTCCACGTCGATGTGGCTCACCCCGGCGTAGCGGCGCTCGGCCTTGCCGGAGGGCCAGCAGGCCGCCTCCACGCAGGAGAAGCCCAGGTCGCGGGCGGTGTCGATCATCTCCTCAAAGCTCCAGCCGTCCAGGATGGCGCTGACAAAACCAAGTTTCATATTGTGAAAACTCCTTTCGTTAATCCTGGGCGACGGACACCGCCCTGCCTGTCCGGGAGGACTCCAGACAGGCAAACACGGCCCGCATGGCGGTGAGCACCGACTCTCCGGAGATGGCGGGGGGCGTGTTGCCGGTCAGGCAGTCCATGAAGCAGTCGATGACGCCGGAGGCGGTCTGGTTGTCGTTGGTCTGGATGGCCTCCAGCTCGTAGAGCGCCTTCTCCCCGCCGGCGGTGATGAGCTTGAGGGAGTAGGCCGGGTCGTCGTAGATGCGCAGGATGCCCTTTGTGCCGTAGAGCACGGTGGAGTTGTCCTCCGCGCCGTAGTAGGTCCAGCTGGCGGTCATGGTGCCGATGGCGCCGCCGCTCATGCGGTAGATGCAGATGGCGTTGTCGTCCACGCCGATGAGCTGCCCGTCGGCCCCCCGCTTGTCCAGGGTGGTCACCTTGGCGGTGGCCTCCACCACGGTCTGGCCCAGCAGGTACTGGATGAGGTCAGTCTTGTGGATGCCCAGGTCGGCCATGGCGCCCATGGCGGCCTTACTCTTGTCGAAGAACCAGGTGTTCTTGCCCGGATCCACGCTCCAGGTCTCGGGGCCGCCGTGGCCGAAGGTGGTGCGGAAGGTGAGAATGTCCCCCAGCACCCCGTCCGCCACCAACTGGCGGGCCTTCTGGTGGGCCTTTGTCAGGCGCTGGTTCTGGCCGATCATGAGGAACCTGCCGCTCTCCCGGGCGGCGGCGGCCATGGCCTCGCAGTCGGCCAAGGTGGTGGCCATGGGCTTCTCGCAGAGCACATGCTTGCCCGCCCTCAGGGCGGCGATGGTCAGCTCCGCGTGGGCGGTGTTGGCCGCGCAAATGCTCACCGCGTCGATGGCCGGGTCGGCCAGCAGCGCCTCCCAGGTGGGGTAGGCCTGGCCGCCCCACTGGGCGGCCAGGGCCTGGGCCCGCTCCTGGTTGAGGTCGTAGTACCCGGCCAGCCGGGCCTGGGGGTGGGCGGCGTACTCGGGGATGTGGCGCACCTGGGCAATCTTGCCGCAGCCGATGATGCCGATATTGAACATAATGTGGGATGCTCCTTTCTCTTACGCGTCGGCTTCCTTCTTCTGGAGCAGCACGGCGACGATCACGATGACGCCCTTGCAGGCCTCCCGCAGGAAGGGGGGCACGCCGAAGAGGGTCAGCAGGTTGTTCATTACGCCGATGATGAGCATGCCCAGTACGGTACCCACGATGGAGCCCTTGCCGCCGGACATGCTGGTGCCGCCCACGATGACGGCGGCGATGGCGTCCATCTCATAGCCGCTGCCGGCGCTGGCGTAGTCCATGGAGCCGATGCGGGAGACCTGGATGATGGCGGCGATGGCCACCAGCATGCCGGTGAGCATGTAGATGCGGCGCTTAACCTTGTTGACGTTGATGCCGGACAGGCGGGCGGTGCGGATGTTGGAGCCCACGGCGAACACATGGCGGCCGAAGGTGGTGCGCTTGGACACCACATAGAGGACGGCGGCGATGGCCAGCCAGTAGAGGATGGGCATGATGTAGAAGCTGCCGATTTTCAGATTGGCGATCTGGAGGAAGCCCTTGGGCACGGAGGGGTTGGCGTGCTGGGTCAGGTGCTGGGTGACGGAGCGGAAGATCTGCATGGTGCCCAGGGTGGCGATGAAGGGGGGCAGCTTGCCGTGGGCGATGAGCACGCCGTTGAGCCAGCCCAGCAGCGCGCCGAAGACCAGGCCCACGGCGATGGCGATGATGTAGGCGGGCACGCCGGTGATGCCCATGCCGGCCAGCAGGCCGGTGGCGCTGCCGTCCACCACCATCATGACCATAGCGCCCACGGCCACCAGGGTGGAGCCGACGGACAGATCAATGCCGCCGGAGATGATGACGAAGGTCATGCCCAGGGCGATGATGCCCACGGGGGCGTTGTTGCGCAGGATGTTGAGCCAGTTGGTCAGCAGGGAGAGCATCAGCTCGCCCACGCTGCCCTCGCCGAAGTTGTAGATCATGATGGCGGTCTGGACGACGATCATCAGGATCAGCACCAGGCCGGTGCTGACCAGGGGGTTCTGCTTCCAGGCGGCGACCAGTCCGCCGCCGGAGGATTTCTTTTCCAGTTCTTTCGTTCCCATAGCCGTTACTCCTCTGTATGAATTGCCTGTGCGGAAGGCGCCGCGCCGCCGGTGGCCAGGTGCATGATGGTCTGCTCGTTCATGTCCGCCCCGGAGACCTCGCCCTGGAGGGCGCCGTGGTACAGAACCAGGGCGCGGTCGCACACGCGGATGATCTCCTGGGCCTCGCTGGACAGCACCACAACGGCCACGCCCTCCCTGGCCAGCCGCAGGATGATGTCGTAGATCTCCTCCTTGGCACCCACGTCCACGCCCTGGGTGGGGTTGTCCAGAATCAGCACCTTGGGGTGGGCGGACAGCCATTTGGCCAGCACCACCTTCTGCTGGTTGCCGCCGGACAGGCTGGTGATGAGGTCGGTCTTTTTGCCCATCTTGATGTGCAGCTCGCCCACCTGGCGGTCAAACTCCGCGTCCCGGCGGCGCTGGTCGATGAGGCCCCGGCGGGCCAGCCGGGGGAGGGTGACCATGGAGCCGTTCTCCACGATATCCATGTCCTTGATGATGCCGTTCTCCTTGCGGTTGCGGGGGACATAGCCGATGCCCAGCCGGATGGCCTGGGGGGTGGAGGTCACCTTGACGGGCTGGCCCTCCATAAAGAGCTGCCCGGTGTAGGGCAGGTCGCCGAAGACGGCCTGGAACAGCTCGCTGCGGCCGTCGCCCAGCAGGCCGGTGACGCCCAGCACCTCGCCGGCGTGGACGGTGAAGGAGATGTCCCGGAAGTGGGCGCCGTCGCCCAGCCCCTCCCCACGGAGGATTTCGCCGCCCAGCTCCTTGTCCTGGTGCAGGTTCTCGGTGCGCACGTCGTGGCCCACCATGAACCGGGCCAGGTCGGCGGTGGTCACCTCGGCCACCGGCCCGGCGGCCACCATGTTGCCGTCCCGCAGCACGGTGTACCGGTTGCAGACCTCCATGACCTCCTTGAGCTTGTGGGAGATGAAGACGATGGCCACGTTCTGCTTTTGAAGCATACGCATCATATCAAACACGCGCTCAATCTCCGGGTCGGTCAGGGAGGTGGTGGGCTCGTCCATGATAATCAGGGACGCCTCCATCATCATGGCGCGTGAAATTTCCACAATCTGTTTGTAGGACGCGTCCAGCTCCCGCACCATGGTGCGGGGGTCCAGGTGGAGCTCCAGACGGTCAAAGACCTCCTGGGTCTTTTGAATCATGGTTTTGGCGTCCAACAGGCCGTATTTGGTTTTCAGTTCCCGGCCGATAAACATGTTCTCGTAGATGGCCAGATCGTTGATCAGGCTGAGCTCCTGGTGGATAAAGGCGACTCCCGCGCTGAGGGAGTCCGAGGGGGTGCGGAAGTGGACGGGGGTGCCATCGATGACGATCTCACCGCGGTCGGCGGGCAGCACGCCGCCCAGTATGTTCATCAGTGTGGACTTGCCCGCGCCGTTCTCGCCCAGCAGGGCGCAGATCTCCCCGCCCTGAATGGAGAAGTCCACGTGCTTGAGCACGTCGTTGGAACCGAAGGATTTGCAGATGCCGCGCATCTCCAGTGTCATGGGATCACATCCATTTCTGTTCTTTCGGGAAAGGGGCTATGGCTGGTGCCATAGCCCCTTTATCAGCGGGAAATCTGATTAGTAGGGAGAATTCTCGTCCAGATAATCGGCGGCGTTCTCGCGATCCACGCGCTCGGTGGGGATGATCTTCACGGGGTCCTCGGGGGCGTTGCCGTTGAGGATGTCCAGAGCCATGTCCACGGCGTCCTCCACCATGACAGGGGAGTACAGATCGGACTGCAGCCAGATGTCCTGGTTCTCGTCGGCCAGCATCATGTTGAACCACTCCTGGCAGCCGCCGCCGCCAGTGATGACCTTGATGTCGGTGCGGCCGGCGTCACGGATGGCCTGCAGGGCACCGATGGAGGTCTCGTCGTCCATGGAGAAGACGGCGTCGATCTGGGGATTGGCGGTCAGGATGTCCGCCATGTCCGCGAGGCCGGCCTCGCGGGTAAACTCGGTGGCGTACTCCTTCAGAACCATGTTGGGGGCCTCAGCCGCCATGGTCTCGGTAAAGCCCTTCTTGCGTAGCTCGGCCACGGAGCCGGAGGTGGGCACGTCCAGGACAACCACGGTGCCCTCGGTGCCGACCTTATCAATAATGTACTCGGCGGCGTCCTTGCCCATACCCTCGTTGTCGCCGGATACGCGGTACACGCCGTCGGCCTCGATGGCGATGTCGAAGTTCACCACGGTGATGCCCTCGTCAATGGCCTGCTGGATGGGCACCTCCATGCCCTCCCACTGGGGGAAGGCCACGATGGCGTCGGCGCCCCAGGTCTTCAGCTCGTCGAGCTGGGTGGTCATCTCGGCGGCATCGCCGCTGATCAAAATCTTCTTCTCAATCTTGCCCTCGGCCTCCAGCTCATCGCAGCGCTTTTCGGCGTAGTAGGCCACGCCGGCGGACCAGCCGTGGGTCACCTCGGGGGCCAGGACGCCGATCTTGTAGACCTCGCCCTCAGGCGCGGGGGTGTCGGTGGCGGCGGAGGGGGACCCGGTGTTGGGGGCAGGGGAGGCGGTGTCACCGCCGCCGCCACCACCGCAGGCGGCCAGAGACAGGGACATGGCCCCGGCCAGGGTGAGCGCAGCCAGTTTCTTGAACTTCATGCTTGTTTCCTCCTTAATATTGAGATCCGTTTCCTTTATGATCCAACGGCACACCGTGCCGTAGAATCCCGCTCAATGAGGGTGTGGGGGAGATAGACCGCCCGTCCACGGGGCCCGCCCTGAATCTGGGTGAGTAGAAGCTCACCCGCCGTCCGGCCCAGCTCGTAGCAGGGCTGGCGCACGGTGGTCAGCCTGGGGTGGCCCATTACGGCGTACTCCACATCGTCAAACCCCACCACCGACAAGTCCTCCGGCACCCGGAGGCCCAGCTCCCGGGCGGCCTGCACGGCGCCCAGGGCCAGCACGTCGGAGATGCAGAACAGGGCCGTGGGGCGCTCCGGCCGGGCCAGCAGCCGCCGGGCGGCCTCCACGCCGGAGGAAAAGCTGTAATCCCGTCCGGCAAAGGTCTGGTCGTCCTCCCGCGGGGGGATGTTCAGAACGCGCAGCCCGTCCAGATAGCCCTGCCGGCGGGCGATGGTGGACATGAAGTCGTTGTCCGCGCCGATGAACCCGATGCGCCGGTGGCCCAGCCCGGCCAGGGTGAGCACCACCTCCCGGGCGGCGGCCAGATTGTCCACCGACACATGGCTCACCGCCTGGTTGTCGCAGTATTCGCTGCACTGTACCAGGTGGTAGTGGCGGGCCATGCCGGTCACATGGGGGTCGTCCCGGGCTGGCTCCATCAGAATGGCGCCGTCGGCCCTGCCGTCCTTCAAAAATTCCAAGTAAAGCGCCCGGCGCTCCGCCTCGGCATTGGTGATGCACAGCATGCCGCTGTAGCCGTCCTCGTGGAGCCGGTCCTCGGTCCCGGCGATGATGGGGGCGTAGTAGGGGTTGCTTACGTTTGGTACGATGATCAGCACCACCCGGCTCTCGCCCCGCCGGAGGCTCCGGCCCCACACGTTGGGCTGGTAGCCCAGCCGCTCAATGGCCTCCTGCACCCGCGCCTGGGTCTCATGGGACACCGAGGGACTGCCGTTGACCACTCTGGAAACAGTAGCGACAGAGACGCCCGCGGTTTTGGCGACCTCCGAAATCGTTGGGGCACGCATCCTGTTTCACCTCTGATGTAATCGTTTACATTTGACGAGGTGAGTATAACATTTTGACCAAATACAGTCAAGACACTTTGCAGACTTTTTGTGATATTCCTTAAAATTGTAAATAATATACAAAATTTGAGTCACTTTTTTGACTTGTAGAGCGGGAGACTCCTGTTGAGCGGGACGGTCCGGCAGGTGGGAGAAGAGGCTATGCACCCCGGAGCGGAGGGGAGAAAAGTAGTAATTTTTTTTGTGCACTTTGAGAAAGAAATTTTGTATATAGAATAAATAAAACGAAAGGGCGTCCCTCATATCGCATATGATTTCCATATTTGAAATGTTGCAAAAAAAGCTGGTTTTTGGAAAATATTGACCAATTTTTGTGCCTTGAAATGGCGAAAAAAAGGAGTTAATATACAAACGAAAATCAAATATAAATTAGTTTTTCTATATATAGAATGTTTGGGAGATCGCTATGCATCACAAAAAAGAATTGCAGGAATTGATGCGGACCTACAGCTCCATGAAGGCCCTGCAGCTCCTGGTGGCGCTGGCCGACTGCGAGGGGGAGATTTCGCTGGCCCAGCTCTCCGCTGCCACGGGGATTCCGCCCAGCTCCACCCACCGGATTCTCCAGGAGATGCAGCACTGCGGGTTTGTCATCAAGGATGAGGTAAAAAAGTGCTACCGGGCAGGATTTGAGGCGCGCCTGCTGGCCATACAGCTCCAAAAGACAAACTTTCTCTATGAGGCCGCAAGAGGAGAGATGGCCTATCTGAACGATCTGAGCCTGGAGACCATCCACCTCATCGGGGAGGAGGATATGGAGGCCATCTATCTGGCAAAGCTGGGGGCAAAGAGCTCCGTAGGGCTTCACTCGGCGGTGGGCAAACGGATTCCGCTCCACTGTACAGGGGGTGGGAAGGCGATCCTGGCGTGGAAATCCGAGAGCTGGCTGGAGAACTACCTGGCCCATGTGAAACGGGAGCGATTTACCAGCAAGACCCTGACCGACGCGGAGGATCTGCGGCGGGAGCTGGAGGTGATCCGGATTCAGGGCTACGCAGTGGATAACCACGAGCACCATACGGACGTGGTGTGCATCGCGGCGCCGGTGTTTGATGTGGATAACCAGGTGCTAGCGGCCATCGGAATTGCCGCGCCGGACTATCGCTTCTCCCTGGAAAAGGCGCTGTCCTACTCTGGGGAAATATTGCGGTGTGCGGCCCGCATTACAGAGAAGCTGGGCTGGCACTATCCCATTCGGGTATCGAAAAAGAGAGATGAGGGAGGCAGATTTGCATGAGTGAACCGATGGATCTGATTTATAAGGACCCAAAGTACCCAAGCTCCAAGGTAGTGAACGGCCTGAGCATGGCGGGCCCCCGGGCCCATCTGCGGGGCATGGGTCTGGTCAACGAGGAGTTGGCCAAGCCGTTTATCGGCGTCATCAATACCTATAACGAGATGCATCCCGGGCACATCCACCTCAACCGCATCGGCCAGTTGGTCAAGGACGGCGTGCGGGAGGCGGGAGGCGTCCCCTTTGAGGTGAACACCATCTCCCTCTGCGACGGCTTTTCCCAGGGCCATGTGGGAATGTGCAGCGTGCTGCCCAGCCGCGAGGTGATCGCCGACTCCATCGAGGTCTATGCCGGCGGCCACCAGTTGGACGGCCTGGTGCTCATCGGCGGCTGCGATAAGATTGTGCCGGCCATGATTATGGCGGCACTGCGCATCAACCTCCCCACCGTGCTCGTCACCGGCGGCCCCATGATGCCGGCCGTATACAAGGGGAAGCAGTACGGCACCTATGAGCTGAAGGAGATGGCGGGAAAGCTGACCCGCGGGGAGATCTCCAGGGAGGAGTATGAGTACATGGAGGGGCTGATGTCCCCTACCCCCGGCTCCTGCGCCATGATGGGAACGGCCAATACCATGTCCATCATCGCGGAGGCCATGGGCCTGACGATGCCGGGCAGCGCCTGCGCCCACGCGGTCAGCGGCAAGAAGAACCGGGTGGCCAAGGAGAGCGGCATGGCGGTGGTTCGCCTGGTGGAGGAAGACATCCGGCCCCGGGACATCGTCACCCAGGAGATGCTGGAGCTGGCGGTCCGGGTGGGACTGAGCGTGGGCGGCTCCACCAACATGACGCTGCACATGCCGGCCATCGCCCACGAGGCAAAGCTGCACATGTCTCTGGAGGAGATCGGCCGTCTGTCGGCGGAGACACCCTATCTGGCCAAAATCAAGCCCTCCGGCAGCCATACGATGCTCGATCTGGATCAGGCCGGCGGCGTGGGTGCCGTGATGCGCGAGCTGGACGGACTCATCAACCTGGATCAGATGACCGTTAACGGAAAAACCCACCGCCAGAATGTGGAGCGGGTGGTTGAACACAACCCGGAGGTGATCCGCCCCGTGTCCGACGCCTACAGCGACCACGGCTCCATCACGGTACTCAAGGGCAATCTGGCCCCCGACGGCGCAGTGATCAAGCAGTCGGCCGTGGCAGCGGCCATGCGCAGGCACAGCGGTCCTGCCCGCTGCTTTGAGTGTGAGGAGGATGCCGTCAAGGCCATCTACGGCGGCGCGGTACAGCACGGCGAAGTGCTGGTGATCCGGAACGAAGGCCCCCAGGGCGGCCCCGGCATGCGGGAGATGCTGACCGCCACCGCGGCACTGGTGGGCATGGGCTTTTCTGAGTCGGTGGCGCTGGTGACCGACGGCCGCTTCTCCGGCGCGACCCGCGGCCCCTGCATCGGCCACGTCTCCCCGGAGACCTCCCGCCGCGGCCCCATCGCCATTGTGCAAGACGGCGACCGCATTGACATCGACATCGATGCCGGGACCCTGCACGTGGACCTCTCCGACGGGGAGATCGCCCGGCGGCTGGCCGAGCTGCCGCCCTACCAGCCCAAGGTTACTGAGGGCTATCTGGCCCGCTACGCCCGCAATGTGGAGCCGGCGGCCAGAGGCGCTATTTTGGACTGACAAAGCGTCAGTCAGGAAAGGAGAGGGACTCCATGTCCAAAATATGCAGTCTGCGCGGTATTTCCGCCCCCCAATTGACCCCCTTTCGGGAGGACGGGAGCATCAACTACGGGGAATACACGCGGCTGACCCAATTTATTACGGATGCAGGAGTACACGGCGTCTTCGTCTGCGGCACCACCGGAGAGTTTGTCAATCTGACGTTGGAGGAGCGGAAAAGGCTCCTGACGGCGGCGGTGGAGGGAGCGGGGCCGGAGAGCTGTATTCTGTTCAACACCACGGCCATGAATCTGGCGGACATGAAGGAGCTGTTTGACTGGGCCAGGCATGAGGGCGCCCACGCGGCGTCGGTCACCGCGCCCTATTACCACAGCTATGACGCCGAGACTCTGACCGCTTACTTCCGCAAGGCCGCGGAGCTGGCGGAGGGGATGCCCCTGTATCTGTATAACATGCCGGGGATGACCCATAACCCCATCACGCCCAAGGTGGTACAGGAGGTGTGCGACACCTGCCCCAACGTGGCGGGCCTGAAGGACAGCAGCATGGATTTCCTGACGTTTCAGGAGTTCCAGTGCCTGGAACTTCCGGAGGGCTTCGAGCTGATTACCGGAAACGACGCCCAGGTGCTCCCCGTCCTTCAGTCCGGAGGAGACGGCGCGATTATCGCCATGGCCAGCGTGTTTCCAAAGCAGTGCCAGCAGCTCTGGGATTGCTACTATGCCGGTGAGCTGGAGCAGGCCCGTCGGATACAGCGGATGCTTCTGAAGCTGCGCGGGCTGGTGCGGAGCGTTATGCCCGTCATGGCCCACAAAAAGATGCTGGAGCTGCAGGGCTTCCACATGGGGCCGGCCCGGTTCCCCTTCCGTGATCTGAGCGGGGAGGAGAGCCGGACAATTGAGGAGGGCCTGGAAAAGCTTCTGGGCCACGTGGGATGACGACCTTCGGCTTCCGCTGGTACGGGCCCGAGGACGCAGTCACGCTGGAACATATCCGCCAGATCCCGCCGGTGACGGAGCTTGTCACCTCGCTCTATCACATCCCGGCCGGAGCGCTGTGGCCGGAGGAGGACATCGCGGCCCGGGCCGCCCAGTCCGCGGCGGCAGGCCTGCACTTCTCGGTGGCGGAGGGACTGCCGGTTCATGAGTCCATCAAACTGGGCGGCCCGGAGCGGGAGCGGTACATCGGACAGTTCGTGGAAAACCTGGAGCGGCTGGCTCGCCATGGGGTGCATACCGTCTGCTATAACTTCATGCCCCTGTTCGGCTGGATTCGCACAGAGCTGGAGCAGCCCCTGCCGGACGGCTCCGCCACCCTGGCCTTTCACCAGGCTGCGCTGGAGCGCATGAACCCGGAGCGGGATGTCTGGACGCTGCCCGGCTGGAACTTTTCCACCCGGCAGGGGGAAATCCGGACGCTGCTGGGCCAGTACCGGGCCTTGGGAGAGGCGGGGCTGTGGAACAACCTGCGCTATTTCCTACAGGCTGTGGCCCCAGAGGCGGAGCGGCTGGGAATACGCCTGGCCATCCACCCGGACGACCCGCCTCTTCCGGTATTTGGCCTGCCCCGGGTGGTATCCACGCTGGAGGATCTGCTCCGCCTGACCGGCGCGGTGGATCTGCCATCCAACGGTGTGACGCTGTGCACCGGCTCCCTGGGCAGCAGCAGGGCCAACGATGTGGTCAAGATTGCAGACCGCCTCTGTGCGGAGGGCAAAATTCCCTTTGTCCACGGGCGGAATGTCCGCTGGGAGGGGGAGGAGGACTTCTGTGAGAGCGGACATCTGACCGCCTCGGGAAGCCTGAATATGGCGGCCATTCTGGCGGCCCTGCACCGGAGGGGCTTTGACGGCGTGATACGCGCCGACCACGGCCGGATGGTGTGGGGCGAGCGGGGCCGCCCTGGTTACGGCCTCTACGACCGGGCGATGGGTGTATGCTATCTGGCCGGCCTGTGGGAAGCGCTCTGTTATTCCTGTTAACCCGCCGCCTGTGCGGCAAAAATCATAAGAAGAAAAGAGGTATTCCTATGAAAAACCTGAAGAAAGTCCTTGCACTGTCCCTGTCCCTGTCGCTGGCGCTGCCTCTGGCGGCCTGCGGAGATCAGGGCGAAACCGAAAAGGGAGGCGGCAGCACCGGCAGCTATCCAAGCAGCACTATCACGGTGGTATGCCCCTGGGATGCTGGCGGAACCTCCGACGGCCTGTGCCGCATTGTCTCCGAGATCGGCGCCCGCGACGAGTACTTCGGCGTCAATATGGTGGTACAGAACAGCGGCGGCGCGGGCGGCACCGTGGCTACCACGGAGTTCAAGAACGCAGCCCCCGACGGCTACACCCTCTGTCAGGAGGCCATCGGCGTGTTTACCCTTCAGCCCTTCGTCCGCGAGGTCAGTTACACCATTGACGACTTTATCCCTGTGGCGGCCCTGTCCAATGAGCCCATCATTATGATTGCGGGCAAGGACTCCGGCATCACCAGCGTTGACGATTTGCTGGAGATGGACTCCGTGACCTACGGCTTCTCTGGCAGCGGCAGCCTGATGGAGCTGTCCCAGAAGCAGTTCTTCGGCATGGCCGGCGTGGAGGCAACCGGCATCTCCTATGACGGCAGCTCTCCCACCATTGCGGCCCTGCTGGGCGGCCACATTGACGTCTGCACCGGACATCCCGGCGAGGTCATGCAGTATGTGGAGTCCGGTGACGCCGTGGCCATCGGCATCTTCAACGACGAGCGGGACCCACGTGAGAACCTGAAGGATATCCCCACCTTCAAGGAAATGGGCTATGACGTGACGATGAGCGTCTGGAAGTTCCTGATGCTGCCCGCCGGTACCCCCGAGGACGTGGTAACCAAGGTGACCGAGACCCTGACTGCCATCACCGAGACCGACGAGTACAAGGAGTTCTGCGACGCCAACCAGCTCCTGCCCCTGACCATGACTACCGAGGAGATGGTGGAACGTATTAACGAGGAGGCGGCCGTGAACCAGGAGCTGCTGGCCGGCTGATCCCTCTGCCAAACACATAGCAAGCGCTCTCCGGGCCATGGACCCTCGGCAGCCCGCGACCCGGAGAACAATACCTTAACAAAGGAGGGAGCTTATGAGTCAATACAAAAAGGATATGATTGCTTCCTTTTTCTTTCTGATACTGGGAGCGCTGGTATTGATCTCGGTTCCGCTGACCATTCAAGATCCGGGCGTGTCCGTCATGGGCCCGCGCGTATTCCCCTATTTTATCGGGGCCTGCATGGTGATTCTCAGCCTGGCGCTGATGCTCACCACCATTGTGAAGCACCGCAAGGCGGGCGGCGCCGACAGCACGGGAACCTTTGCCTCCGAGGAGGAGAGAAAGCGGGCCCTGCGGGACGAGCTGCGGGCGCTTCTGCTGGCCGCTGTGATTCTGGTCTATGCGGCACTGTTTCAGATTCTGGGGTATTTTATCTCCACGCTTCTGGCAGCCACCGTTATTCTGCTTATTTTCCGCGTGAAAAAGATCTGGGCCTACCCGGTGGTCTATGCCGCGGCGGTAGCCATCTGGGCGGGATTTACCTTCCTGCTCTCCGTGAGACTGCCTTAAGAGGAGGAGAGGAGCATGATTGAATCCGTTTTGAGCAGCCTTTTTACCCTGGAGAACCTGCTCTGGATCAACGTCGGCCTGGCCGGCGGAATTATGGTTGGCGCACTGCCCGGCCTGACTGGCACCATGGCCATGGCGCTGCTGCTGCCGCTCACATACGGCCTGGCGTCCATCCCGGGGGTTATGCTGCTGCTGGGCGTCTACTGCGGCAGTATCTACGGCGGTTCCATCACCGCCATCCTGATCAACACGCCGGGCACGCCGGCCTCGGCTGCCACCTCGCTGGACGGCTACCCGATGGCTCAGAAGGGGCACGGGTTAAGAGCTCTGCATGATGCACTGTCCGCCTCCACCATCGGCGGCCTGTTCAGCTGTGCGGTTCTGCTGTTTGCCGCGCCGCCCATTGCCAGCTTTGCGCTGAAGTTCGGCCCGGCCGAGTATTTCGCCCTGGCTCTCTTTGGACTGACGATTATTGCCAGCGTGGGCGGAAAGTCCCAGATCAAGGGCCTGCTGATGGGCTTTGTAGGGCTGCTGATCTCCTGCATCGGCATCGATCCCATGGATGGCGTCAGCCGCTTCACCTTCGGTATCAACCGCATGGAGGGCGGTATTGATACCATTCCCGTGCTCATCGGCCTGTTCGCCATCACGGAGATCATGGCCAAGGCCCGGGACATGAACAAGGCCACCGGAACGGCGGTCAAGGTGGAAAAGGAGAAGACCCGCTTCCGCGACGTACTGAAATACAAGATGGTGCTGCTCAAGTCCAGCATTCTGGGCGTGTTTATCGGCGCGGTGCCCGGCACCGGCGCGGCCATCTCCTCTTTCTTGGCGTACAATGAAGCCAAGCGGACCTCCAAGCATCCCGAGGAATACGGGCACGGTTCCGAGGAGGCGGTTGTGGCCTCCGAGTCGGCCAACAACGCCGTTACAGGCGCCACCCTGATCCCCCTGCTGACCCTGGGCATTCCCGGCGACACCAACACGGCCGTGCTTCTGGGCGCTCTTACCATGCAGGGTATCGCCGCCGGCCCCCAACTGTTCACCCAGCACGGGGAGTGGGTCTACACCATTATGCTGGGCCTGATCGCCGTCAATATCTTTATGTACCTCCAGGGCCGGGTATTCATCCGGGGCTTCGTCAACATCACCCGCGTCCCCACCAGCACCCTGGTCCCCATTCTGGTCATGCTGTGCGTGATCGGCGCCTATGCCATCGACTACTCCGTGTTCAACGCCATCTTTATGGTGGGCGTGGGTATCTTCGGCTACTTCATGACCAAGCTGGACATGCCCATGACGCCCATGGTCATCGGCCTGGTGCTGGGCAAGCTGTGCGAATCCAACCTGCGCCGTGCGCTCATCGTGTCCAAGGGAAGCTGGGCGACGTTCTTTACCTCCCCCATCAGCCTGTTCTTTATCCTCCTGTCGCTGTTTATGTTGTTCTTCCCCTATATTAAGAAGAAGCTGGCGGCCCGCAGGGCTGCGGCTTGATCAGAGGCGTACATATGAGAAATGGGAATTTGATTCAGCTCTGTTCAGGAAGATACTATCAAGGCAGCGGCGTCCTCTCTCATCTGGGAGGGGACGCCGTACTGCTGGGGCGGCGCGCGCTGGTAGTGGCGGATGCCGCCGTGTGGCCCAAGGTGGAGGCACGTGTGCTCCGCAGCCTGGAGCAGAGCGGTGTGGATACAAAGGTCTGGCTCTTTTCCGGCCACTGCTGCCCCGGTAATGTTCGAAGTGCGGCCCAGGCCGGACAGGCATACGGGGCGGAGCTGGTGGTGGGCGTGGGAGGCGGCCGCGCGCTGGATACGGCTAAAATAGCGGCTGACCATATGGGGGTGCGGGCGATCAACGTCCCCACCTCTGCGGCTACCTGCGCCGCCTCAGCGTGGCTGGCGGTAGAGTACACTGACGATGGCGCGTTCGTGGGGAACAACTGGACCCGGTACCCGCCCTTTGCCGTGATAGCCGAGCTGGACTTTATCGTCAGGGACTGTCCGGCCCGTCTCTACGCGGCAGGCATAGTGGATGCCATGGCGAAATACCCGGAAATCAGCTACAACATTCAATTCTCCAATCAGTGGGAAAAGAACCTCTTCTCCCAGAGCGCCCAGCTCCTGTCTGAAAACACCTACCGGCTCTTGCTGGAGCATGGGTGTGAGACAATTGAGCAGCTTCGGGCCGGAAAGATCACACCGACGCTGGAGGACTGTGTCTGCGCGGCCCTCCAGGTGACAGGGGTGATTTCCGCCATGGCCTGCGGCGGCAAGCAGGCCGCCGTGAGCCACACCCTCTACAGCTACTTCTGCTGTGTGCACCCGGAACTGGCCGCCGGATTCCTCCACGGGGAGCTGGTGGGCAGTACGCTGGTCTACCAACTGGCGGTAAACGGGGCCCCAAAGGAAGCGCAGGAGGCGCTGAACCGGGTGCTGCGGGCGCTGGGTATGCCCACCTGTCTGGAGGAGCTGGGCCTGAAGGAGACTTCGGAGGAGGCCGACCGGATTTTCGCCTTCCTGGCGGAACGCATGCCGGTGGAGACGCCGAAAGAACTCCAGCGCCTGCGTGGGGAGAGCGATGTTTTGTTCCACGGCCTGCGGGACAGCGCCGGGAAACTGCAAACGAAAAGAGGAGAAGCCCATGAAACTGGAATTTGAGTACGGGCAGGGCCTGCTGGGCGCGGAGCTGCCCGACAGCACGGACATCTTCATCCCCGGG
>ENA-USYR01000190-USYR01000190.1-human-gut-metagenome-genome-assembly--contig:-NODE-190-length-35081-cov-23.297166_pt1 | contig 35081 bp, 18 predicted proteins | sample MGYA00250064_ERZ773510 | MGnify/ENA primary metagenome ERZ773510 (study PRJEB29103, sample SAMN06112082) | human gut metagenome | biome: human gut; feature: ankylosing spondylitis patient; material... | reverse complement strand
AATCGGCCGGGTTGCGGAAGCTCATCCACCCGGCATTGCTGCCCACGGCGCCCGCCGCGGCGAGCGAACGCTGCCAGATGGTGACAGGGCTGCTCGAACTGATTTTCGTCGCATTGCCCGTGACGATGAACTCGCAGAAATTCTGCGCGCCCATCTCTTCGATGATCTCGCACGCCCTCTCACACGCCCTGGCCGAAGCCTCGCGCCCCTCTTCGGTCGATTTGCCGTCGATGGTAATGTTCTTCACGTCGAGCCACAGGCGCGTGGTTCCCGCCTCGAGCACCACGTCGATGAAGTCGGCCAGCGAGGGCAGCTGTTCCCCGTTGGCCAGCGTCCCGGCGGCACGCAGTTCGGCGAGCGTATGCTCCCACGGCTTGAGGTTATTGATGTAACACCCCGCCGATGCGTGCGCCACCACGACATCGTCGTCCTTCGTAAGGTAAATATCGCACTCCGACGCGTAGCAGCCCAGCCCGATGGCATAGTTGAGCGCCGCCACCGAATTGTCGGGGAACTGCCGTGTCCCGGCCTCCGTCGAACCGCCGCGGTGCGCGACGACACGGTTGCCGACCTCGGCCGGGGTTTTGATCTCGGTGCCGGGCTTCGACGGCCCCGTCCAGTCCTTCAGCGGATCTTCGTCGTCGCTGCATCCTGCCGCCAGGCCGGCTGCGACAAGGGTGAGGAGCATAAGCATTTTATCGTATTTCATAGGTTTTTCTTTTTTTTATTCGTTGTCGTTCCATGGCCGGAGCCCGGGCCGGACAGGGACGTTCTCCCGTCCGGCCCGCTCCGGATTCAGAAATTCTCGTAATTTTTCACACAGCGCACCGCGGCTCCCGAACCGTTGCCCACGTCGAACCCGTCGTCGAATACCATATCGGCCGAGGTCGTACAGTAGGCGCGCCACAGGGCCATCTTCGAGGCCGTCGTCTGTCCCATCATCGGAATCAGACAGTAGAAGCGCACGTTGCCCGAGTTGGCGCAGTAGTCGTAGCCGCTCTTGTAGAGGCGCCACCCCTGCGGGTAGAGGTTGAAAGCGAAGGCCTCGGCACCGTTCGAAATAACGGTCGCGGGGTTGAACTCGGCGTCCTGCCACTCCTTGCAGCGCAGGTGCGCCGCCACATTGGCCGCATTGCCCGAGGTCATGGCGCCGTACGATGCCGTCGCAGCCGCCACGGGGTAGTCCGAATAGCTCTTCGACGACTCCGCCACCGCGTAGATCAGGTCTTTCCAGTCGGACATGTTGGCGATATGCCAGCCGTAGGGACAGATGCCCTGCACCTGCATCGAGAGCGACGGGTGGTCGGCCTCGGCCTGCGTATTGCCGCCGTCGGAGGCCGCGTAGTCTTTCAGGTCGGCCTTGAGGATCGGTTCCAGCGTGATGCTGTTGCCCACGGCATCCACGACCACCGTCCCGGCGCCTCCCAGCGGGAAAGGCATCAGCAGGGCCGCGCTCAGCGCGCCGGCCGGGTCGCCCGTCAGCGTTTCGTACGAACTGTAAAGGCGTCCGTAGACCGAAGCGCGCGTCGTCACGCCGTCGGGCATCATCAGCTCCTTGAGCGTCCCGCCGTTCTCCTCGGTGTCATAGGCCGGGTTGCGCATCGAATACTCCGCTTCGTCGTAACCGCCCGTCTTCGAGCCCCCGACCAGACCGCTGCCCAGCTTGTAGGTGCCCATCGCCGCGCCGCCGTTCCAGTGCAGGCCGGTCGTCATCCACGTCTTGGTCTTTCCGTCACGCGTGACGTATTCCTTGGTGGGGTAGCCGGCCAGTTCCGATTCGGGCATGCTGTTCACGGTCGAGATGCGCGTGAACTCGGCCTTCGAGTCGGCTGCCACCACGTTGTTGTCGTCGTCGAGCGCGATCGTCACGCGCAGGGCATTCATCCCCGCAATGCCGAACGTGAGCTCGGGCGCCGCGGCCTCGGCAGCCGCGTCGGCCAGTACGGCGAGTTTGCCGTCGGCCGTCAGCGCATAGCGCGGATAGGCGTCCGGCGTACGCGAAGTCGAGAGGATCACCTTGCCGCTGCGGAAATAGTGGTCGAGGCCGAACACCAGGTCGTTCTTGTTCATCTGTGCGGCATCGCCGAAAGCCGCAAAGTGGGGTATGCCCGACCCGTAAATAAACAGGTAGGTTTCGTTGGCCAGCTGCCGCACCTTGATCTGCCTTGTGGCGAGGCTCGTATCCTCCGTCCCGGCGCTCACGGTCACCGTCGCCTCCCGCATGTCGGTGGGCGAGGTGTTGTCCGAAGCCGCGAGGACGACCGTCCCGGCCTCCCTGTCGAGCGTGCAGGTGAGCCACTCCACGCCCTCTTCCAGCTCGGCCGTAACGGTCGAGGCGGGCATGTTGGTCTCGAAGGTCACAGTCACCTCGGCAGGCTCCAGGGCCATCATTTCGATGTCCGATTCCGTCGAGAGGGTGAGCGTGGCATCGGGTTTGAGCCCGACCTGCGTGATCGGGAAATCAACGCTTTCGCCCGTCTTGGAGAGCGTTACGCGCAGCGTTCCCGTGCGCTTATAGTCCGTGTTCGCGGAGCAGGTGATCCGCAGCGCCTTTTCGACCGCGCCGTCGGGCGAGGCCGTATGGTAGTCGAGCGTGGCCCAGTCGGTGCCGACCAGTTCGGCATGCCAGTCGCTATACATTTTACCGTAGGGGTTCACCGTCACGATGTAGGTGCCGAACGCCAGTCCGTCCGTCGTCCGCCCGTCGGCATCGAACCCGATCGCGGCGGGCGAAATCGAGATGCGCGCCTCCCGGCTCGTGTTGTCCGCATCGGTGCCCGACTCGTAACAGCCTGTGAATGCCGCCGCGGCGATGGCGAGCAGGCCGGATATGAATTTTCTCATAGCTGAATAGTTTTCTGTTGGGTAAATGGATTAAGACCAGCCTTCGGTCTGCCTGAGGTTGCTGTTCTTGTTGATCGCCGAGGTCGAGATCGGGAAGAGGTAGATGTTGGGGTTCGTCGAACCGCCCACGCCGCCCTCGACACCCGTATTGGGCCAGTATTTGAGCGGGCAGTAGGTGTCGATGTAACCCAGGCGGATGTAGGTGAACCACAGGTTGCCCTCCTCGGCGAATTCCCAGCGGTTCTCCGCAGCCAGCGCTTCGAGCACGTCCTGCTGCGTGGCCGAGGTGTAGAAGTCGGCCTTTCCGTAGGCGCGCTGCGCGACCACGTTCAGCTCCCCGAGCGCCTCCTTGTACTGTTTCCTGTAATAGTACAGCTCGGCACGGAACATATAGTACTGCGCATACCGGTAGAGGATCAGGTCATCGTCGTAGAGCAGCGTCCCCGAAGACCAGTCGCCCGTGAACTTGTTGGGCCATCCGACCTTTTCGTACATGTCGCTCACGCCCGTGCGCTCCATATAGGTCACGTCGCTGCGCTGGTCGTTGTTCTGCTCCTTGTTCCGCTTCAGCTCTCCGATGAATTCGTCCGCATAGCAGAACCACTGGTTGCTCGATACCGGCACGCCGCCCTCGACGTTGCGGTACGAGGCCTTGACCTGCGTCGAGCCCCAGATGAAACGCTGGATGTAGCTGGCCGAATGCACCTCGTTCGTCGCATCGACATGCAGCGCGAAGGCGATCTCCTTGTTGGCCTTGTTCTTCACGTCGAACACGTCGGCGAACTTGCCGAGCAGCGGCGTGCGCGTAACGGCGTCGAGCGCCTCCCCGGCCATCGTCAGGTAGGAATCGCCGCCTTTCTGTGCGGCGTACATCCACAGCGCGAAGTCGGCCTTCAGCATGTTGATGTTGTCCACCGTGGCATAATAGCAGCCCTTGGCGTTGGATGTGATGTGCGTGAGCGCGCTTTCGATGTCCTGCGCCACCTGGGCGTATACCTCGGCCCGGGGCGAACGCGAAGGGTAAATCTCCCGCCCGGTGCTCTCGGTGGGCGTCAGGATGACGGGCGCGTCGCCCCATACGCGGGCGATCCAGTAGTAGACGTATGCCCGGACGAAATAGGCGTTCCCGAGGCAGTAGCTGCGCGTCTCGTCAGACATTTCGACCGACGGCGCGTACTTTATCACCGAGTTGCACTGGTTGATACAGGTGTAGAGGTTCGTCCAGCTTACCGACGACGTGCCCCCGTTGAGCAGGCTGTGCAATACCTCCAGCATGTCCGAGTCCATCAGCGAACGGTTCGTACCGCGGTCCCACATGGCGGGCCCGACGCGCAGTTCGCCCCAGAAGAACTGGTTCGTGTAATTCTGCCGGAAGGCGTTGCGCAATTCGAAATAGATACCCGTCGTCGCGCCCGTGACGTCGCTTTCGTCCACCCACATGTTCGTCGTGTTGAGCTGGTCGGAGTTGACGATATCGAGCTCGCACCCCGCCATCGCCATCGAGGCGGCGCCTATCGCTGCAATATATAGCTTATGGAATTTCATATTCGTATATTCGATTTAGTTGTTGAGAATCATCCCGTTCAGAACGTGGCCTTCAGGCTGAACATCACCTTGCGCGTGGGCGGGTAAATGCTATAATCGGCCGAGCTGGTATTCACCACGCTGTACATGCCCGTGCTCGATCCCGAGGCGGCAACCGCCGACTCGGGCGACACGCCCTTGACCTTCGTCCAGTACACCAGCGTGTTGCCTGATACCGAGACCGTCAGGTTGCCCAGCCCGAGCTTGCCGATCCACCGCTTGGGGAAGCTGTACGACAGCGTCACGTCGCGCAGGCAGAGGTAATCGCCCTTTTGCACGCTGATGTCCGAGATGCGCGAATAGTTCTTGTTGCCACCGTCGGCGTCGTTGGCCGACAGGCGCGCCAACTTGGTGTTGTCGCCCGGCTTCTGCCAGCAGTCGTTCGCATCGTAGATGAGGTTCCAGTTGCAGTTGCCCATCGAGGTTTGCAGGCCGCGCGTATACATGTAGTTGTAGACCGAGTGCCCCAGCGCATAGTCGACGTAGACCGACAGCGAGAGATTCCTGTACTTGAAGGTATTGTTCATACCGCCGGTGGAGTGGGGCGTCACGTACCCCAGCAGGAACATGTCCTCGTCGTTGATCTGCTCGCTGCCGTCCGCCGTACGCGCCGACCCGGCGCGGTTGAGCCATTCGTAGTCGCCGATGTCCTTGCGGCCGGCGATCGAACGGCCGTCCGAACGGCGGATGCCGTGCGAATTGACGTCGTACAGCGCCGCGTCGGCCTGCGCCTCGGTTTCGATGATGTAGGCGGTCTTGTAGCCGTAGATGCGCCCCATGCGTTCGCCGACGGCCGTGCCGCCGAAACGGAATCCCGTCTCCGACATCGTGTACCCGCCGATACGCCATGCATCCTTGCCGTCGACGTCCTTGTACCTGTACTCGTCGGGGAGCGACAACACCTTGTTCATGTTGAACGAGTAGGTGAAGTCGGTCGTCCAGGTGAAGTTCTTGCTCTGGATGTTCACCGTCGAGAGTTCCACCTCGGCGCCGTAGAAGCGTACCGAACCGACGTTCTGCCGGGCCGAGCCGTAACCCGACGTATCGGGCAGCGTGACGCTGAAGAGCAGGTCGGTGGTCTTCTTGTTGTAATAGTCGGCCATCAGGCGGATGCGGTCGTTGAAGAATCCCATGTCGACGCCGATGTCCAGCTGGTGGGTGGTCTCCCATTTGAGCCTCATGTTGGGCAGCGCCGTGGGCAGGATGGCGCTCGCACCGTTGTAGATCGACGTTGCGCCGAACCCTCCGTAGGCATCGTAAAGGCCGATGTAGTTGTTACCCGTCAGGCCGTACGAGGCGCGTATCTTGAAGCTGTTGAAATTGCGCACGTTCCAGAATTTCTCCTCCGAGACCACCCAGCCGGCCGACGCCGCAGGGAAATATCCCCAGCGGTTTCCTTCGGCGAATTTCGACGAGCCGTCGGCGCGGAACGTGAACATGAAGAGGTACTTCTTCTTGTAGTCGTAGTTCAGGCGCCCGAAATAGGAGGAGAGCGCCTCGTTGGTGTTGGTGTCCGCCCAGCCCGTGGCGTCCGTCCCTGCGGCCAGCGTCGGCACCTTGTCCGAATCGGCGCCCGTAACCGTCAGCGAAAGGCCGTTGACCGTGTTTTTCATGTAGTCGAACCCGACCGTGCCCTCGATCGTATGATCCTGCGCGAAGGTCTTGCGGTAGTTCAGGTAGCCCTGCGTGCTGAAGCGGTTGGTCTGCCCCCACTTCTCGTAGGTGCGGCGCTGGTTGGAGATAGCGTTGCCCGCCAGGCGCTGGTTGTCGATCCTGTAATAGTTGTGGTTGGCAACCTGCATCACGGCGCGCAGCCCGTCGACGATTTCCCATTCGAGGTTGAAATTGGCCGTCATGCGGCGTGCCGTGTAGTTGCTCGTATAGTAACGGTCGAACCATGCGGCCGAGATGGTCGTGTTGTTGGTTCCCTGGGCGGGCGTGCCGTCATCCAGGTAGTCGCGGTGCGTGGCGGGCATGAACATGCCGCGGCCCACGGTCGTCCAGTAGGTGGCGATACCCGACGAGGGGAGCGTGTTGCCCTTCGTTTCCGAGTAGTCGAACACGGTCGTCGCCTTCAGGTTCCTGAGTATCTTGAACGAGGTGTTGCCGTGGAAGGTGAAACGCGAGAAATCGGTGTTGATGCCGATGCCGCCGTCCTTCGTGTAGCCGGCCGACGCGGCATACTGCACCTTGTCGTTGCCGCCGTTCACGCCGACGTAGTAGTTCATCCAGTACGAGTCGTCGAACCATTGCTTCTGCTGGTCGTTGTCCTGGTAGGCGATCAGTTTCGAGTGGTCGATGGGGTCGACCATCACCTTCCAGCCTGCGGGGACATCGGCCGGCGTATCCACGAATTTGGGCGTCCACACCGAATTGTCGCCGTTGCCGATACCGGCGGAGTTGGCGCCCGTCAGGATGCCCGAGCCGTAGGCGTAGGTCGAAGGGTATTCGTTCAGCATCGTGCGCATCGTGCGCAGGTAGTCGCCGCCGTCCATCAGGTCGAACCTCACGGCGGGCGAAGTCCATGCGGCCTGCGCCTCGAATGTCACCTGCGGGCCCCGTGCCATACTGCCCTTCTTGGTCGTGATGAGGATTACGCCGTTCGAGGCGCGGGCACCGTAGATACCCGCCGAAGCGGCGTCCTTCAGCACCTCGATCGACTCGATGTCATTGGGGTTCAGGCCGGTCATTTCACGGTTCACGCCATCGATGATAATGATCGGGGCGTTCGACTGGTTGATCGACGAACCGCCGCGAATCAGGAACACGGGGTCGGAACCCGGCTGGTTGTCGGCCGACGATACGCGCACGCCGCCGACACGTCCCTTCAGGGCATCGCCGATGGAGTTGACCGGTGCGCCGGCGAGTTTCTCGCCGTCCACCTTCGAAACTGCGGCCGTGATCGTGCGGCGCGACTGCGTGCCGTAGCCGATCACCACCACGTCGTCCACCATCAGCGCATCCTCTTCGAGCACAACGTCGATCGCCGAGCGGGTGCCTACGGGCACCTCCTGTTTCTTGTAGCCTATGAAGCTGAATTCGAGCGTCGCATCGGGGCCCGCCTGGATCGAATAGCGGCCGTCGGCCCCGGATGTCGCGCCGGTTGCGGTTCCCTTCACGATGACGGTGGCGCCGATCACCGGTTCGCCCTTCGCATCCCTGACCGCACCCGTTACGAGGTTGCCCTGCGCCTGCGCGTCCATCCCGCACAACACCAGAGCAATTATACATACACTTTTCAAAAGTGTCGTAAGGACTCTTTTCATAATAGGTTTCTTTCAGTTAAGTAATTAATGATTTGCCGGGCTATTTCTCCCCGAAGGTGATGCCCGACGACGAGCCCCCGTCCTGGAAGCCAACCGCCAGTTCCGCATAGTTCGTCCCGGTGAGTGCCGTGCCGTTCACCGAACCGCCTGCGGCGCTGTCCTCCACGCTTTTCTTGTTCCAGCCCACGAGCGCCCCCGCATGCAGCGCACATGCCACCGCGCCGAAATTCCTGCATCCGGACACGGCGCCCACGTCGTTGCGCCCGATGATGCCCCCGGCCGCCAGCAGCGCCGAAGTGCCCTCGACGGTGGCCTGTACCGCACCGTTGTTGACATTGCCCGTGACGGCCGACTTGTCCTTGGTATTGTAGTCGTAGCCGACGATGCCGCCCGCATAGGAGCTCTTGCCCGCCTGGGCATTGTGCATCCAGACCGCACCGTCGTTGGTGTTGTTGGTCGCATTGCCCGACTTGATGATGCCCGCGATGCCTCCGGCGCCGATATTGGCGTTGCTGGAATTTACCGTCGCCCAGACCTTGCCGCTGTTCGTGCAGCCGTTGGTCACCGCCGTGCCGTCCGTGCCGTCGTAGAAACCCACGATGCCGCCTGCGGCCTCCCAGTTGTTGGCCGTCGCCGTATAGGCCAGGGTGATGTCGCCGCTGTTCGAGCAGTCGTCTATCGTGCTGGCGTTGTGCGTACCGACGATACCGCCGATGCGGGTCACCTGCAGCTTGTCGGAGCTGACGGCCGCCCTGTTGGCACAGCCCGTGACCTTCGCCCCGCTGTACGTCTGCCCCGCGATGCCGCCGATGCAGAGGTAACCCGCGCCTGCGGCATTGGCCTGCACGAATTTCACCTCGGCTTCGTTCGTGCAATCCCGGATCGCCGCCGCATAGTTCACGCCCGCGATCCCGCCGATGAAGCAGTTGCCGTTCATGTTCGAGACGACGGTGCCTTTGTTGGTGCAGTTGTCGATCACCAGCGTCGGGCAGCTGTCCACGATATAGGCGACGATGCCGCCGATGCGGTGGGCTGCCGACGTGCCCGCGTTGTCGAACCGGATCTCGCCCGCATTGGTGCAGTTGCTGATGGTCGTATTGACCGCGGTCTTCATCACCGAGGCCGTAATTCCCGCCACGGCGTTGCCCAGCCCGAGCGAAGTCATCACCGGGCCGTGGTTGTGGCATCCGTCCAGCGTGATCGCCCCGGCCGCGTCGCCCGAGCCGTCGACGATGCCCGCGATACCGGCCACATAGCTCGCCACGCCCGCCGTCGCCACGTTGCTCACCGCGCCGTAGTTCCTGCAGCCGCTCATCTTCCCGTTATACAGGCTGCCGACGATGCCGCCCGTGCGCGACTTGCATCGGGAATCCGCCGTGACGGTCACGGGTACGAAGCTGGTCACGCCGGTGAGCGTATTGTTCGATTGTGCGACGATGCCCGCATAACACCACGTATCGGTGTCGGCGCTGTATTTGAGCTCGATGCGGCTCGTCCCGTCATAGGAGGTGCCGTCCTTCGACCCGAAAACCACATCCGAGATCGCCCCCTTGGCATAGGCGAAGAACCCGGCATAACGCCCGTCGGCCGATACGTTGATATTGTAGATACGGTGGCCGTTGCCGTTGAACGTCCCCGTGAAATTCTCGACCGGCGTCCACGGGACATTCCGCATGTCGATGTCGGCCTGGAGGTCGACGATGGCACCGCCGTTGTCGTCGGCGCACTCCTGCGCGAAGTTCACCATGTCTTCATAGGTGGCGATCCTCAGCCGGAAGAAAAGCTCGGTCGCGGCTCCGACGCAGTTCCCCGCAAAGGCCACTTCCTGCGTTTCGAACAGGTTTTTGACGAAGACGCTCCCGTCCGTACAGGAGATCGTCGCCTTCAGCCCGCCGTCCACCTTCGTACCGCTGACGATCAGGAAATTCACCGTCTGGGCCTGCACCAGCGACATTTCGCCGATCTCCATCGTGAGGATGTCCGACACCGCGGCATCCTCGCCGACAGTCACCGCACCCGTCCGGGGATCGACCACGGCCTCCGATACGGCCAGGTGCCCCTCCACACCGTCGGGGTCGACCGGTTCGAGCGTGATTTTCGAAATGGTCTTCGAAGCCTCCTCGCCGATCGTGAGCGACAGCACCGAAGCCAGCGGCTTGAAGTGCAGGCCGAGGCTGCCCTGGGCGGGTGCGGCGTCGGCCGCATAGGCATACATCGGCAGGGTAGCGCCCGTCTGGTCGGCACCGACCGCAAATACGCCGTCGACGGCCTTGAAATAGGCCGTCACTTCGCCGCGAGCGTCCGCGGGCAGCGAGAGGGCCATCGGATGGAACTCGACACCGTTGCCGGCATCGTAGGTTTCGTACACATAAGAGATCCCCTTGTAGCCGACGACGATCTGGTCGCCTTCCTGCCATAGGGGAGCATACGCCTCGCCGTCCCCGGTAGCGGACGGGATCGCATCGATCGTCGCGAGGATCGTCACGGCATCCGCCGAAGGTTCGTCCACGGGGGATACCTTCGGATGCGTGTTGTCCTCCGAACAGCCTGCGATCGCCAGCATTGCTGCTGTGAAAAGAAAAATTTTTCGCATGGTTTTGTTTTGTTGGTTAAGAAATATTTGGTTGGTGGAAATACGGGTTGCAGGGTTTGCCCGGCGCGGGCAAACCTTTCGTACGGCTGTCGCGCACCGGCTCTGACGGCGGAAAAACACACTTAAAGCCATCGTGCAGGTAAATCATACGATATACTTATATATCAAATTTATGGCACCTCTGCAAATGAGGGTGTGGTCGGCGGCTGAAGGCGCCTTCGGAAATGTCGCTTCCATCGGTCGAGTAGTTTAGGCGGTGTTCATAGATACATACAGCCGACCCGCTCAAACCACTTACCGGAAATTGAAAAAATCGGGAGCAGGATCAAACGAAAAAGCGCCGGGATACTATGTATCCCGACGCCTTGGGGTCTGTGCCGCTCCGGCCTATACGCCCCGCATGAAGAGCAGCGAAAGCAGCAGCAACAGTTGTTCCTTGGAGAGTTTCCGGCGCAGTTGCTTGAGCGCCGCATACATGTGGTTTTCCACCGTGCGCGGCGAAATGCCCAGCTGCTCTCCGATCTCGCGGTTCGAAAGGTCTTCGATGTAGCTCAGACGGAACACTTCGCGGCATTTGGGCGGCAGCGACTCGATGGCCGCATCGAGGCTGGCGCGCAGGTCGTCGTTGTAGAGTTTCTGCACGACGGGGCTGTTGTCGGGTGCATAGTACGAACTGCCCAGCGCGGCGATGCGCTCCCGGTAGTAGGCGCCGTATTCGCCGGCGCGCCTGTTCTTGTCCAGGTAGTTGAGCGAGCGGTTGTAGACCGAACGCAGCAGGTACTTGTACAGCGAGTTCGAATCGTCGAGCGTCTCCCGCCGCTGCCATACGTTGTAGAACACGTCCTGCACCACGTCCTCGGCCCAGTCGTCTCTGAGGAACAGACGGGCGTAGGAAACCAGCATGGCGTAATATTTCCGGCACAGTTCGTCGAACGCCTTGCGGTCGCCCGCGCGAACCCGTGATATTAGCGAGATTTTCTCCATCGGATAATCAGATTCGGTACAAAAATAAACATTCTCGCCGAACGAAACAATGTCCGGTACCTTTTTTAATTTTTTTGTAATCCGGTTAGGTGGTTTCCCGCGATCGGTTGTATTTAATATGACACGACCAAACTACACGACCGATGAGAAAAAACCTTACCCTCGCATTTTTTGCCCTTTTCTGTGCCCTGACCGCCGCCGCACAACTGCATAACGACGATGTCCACGTCCATGAGGCCGTCAGCCGCCAGAACTACCGCCAATACCTCCGCATACCCGACATCGGCGGCTATATCACGCTCAAATGCGATTTCCACGTCCATTCCGACATCTCCGACGGACAGGTGTGGCCCGTCGGCCGGGTCAACGAAGCGTGGAACGACGGACTGGACGCGATCGCCATGACCGACCACATCGAGGTGCACAAGAACGCCGACATCATCCGTTGCGGCCTCAATAAACCCTACGAACTTGCCAAGGCACGCGGCGACATGATCGGGATGATCGTGATCCCCGGTGCGGAAATCACCCGCAAGAAGCCGTTGGGGCACATCTGCACGCTCTTTATCCGGGATGCCGACAAACTCGACGTCGAGGACGAGATGCAGGCCGTCGAGGAGGCCTGCCGCCAGGGCGCCTTCCTGCTGTGGAACCATCCCGGCTACCCCGACCGGAAAAGCGACATCTATCCCGTCCACGAACGCCTGATCGCCCGGGGCAAACTCCGCGGCGTCGAGGTGTTCAACAAGACCGAATCCTATCCCCGCGCATTCGACTACGCGGTTCAGTACGGCCTCGTGCCGTTCGCCAACAGCGACATACATTATATGAGCGGGAGCATCTATCCCGTGCGCGGCAGCCGTCCGATGACCCTGGTCTTCGCCACCGCCCGCACGGCCGGGGCGATCCACGAAGCACTCCTCGCCGGGCGGGCCCTGGCCTGCTTCGACGGCAACCTGATGGGGCGCGGGGAGTACATCGGCCAGATGATAGACGCTGCGCTCGAAATCCGCGAGATCCGCCAGGTCAACAAGACCAAACGCACGTTCGAGATCGCCAACAAGTCCGACCTGCGTTTCGCCGTCCGTCCGGCCTCCTACGACTATCCCATGCCCGTCTATGCGGGGCAGGTGCTGCGCATCGACATCACACAGGGCGAGGAGGTCGAATTCACGAACTGCATCCTCGGCAAGGGCAGGTATTACACCCGCATATTCTGGGAATAGGGCGCAGGGCATACGCCGCCGGGGCTCAGCGCTGCGACGGGCCGCGGCAACCGATACGGTATTTTGTTACAGAAGCTATATTTAAACCACGAATGCAATGAAGAAAGCTATTCAATTCGGAGCCGGGAACATCGGCCGCGGATTTATCGGCGCCGTGCTGGAACAGGCGGGCTACCATGTGGTATTCGCCGATGTGAACGAACAGGTCGTCGCGAGGATCAACTCGGACAGGGCCTATACGGTTCAGATCATGGACACGGTCTGCGAGCAGATGCGCATTACCGACATTTCGGCAATGGACTCCCGGAGCCCGGAACTTGCCGCCCAGATCGCCGGGGCGGAACTCGTCACCACGGCGGTGGGGCTGACCGTGCTGCCCCGCATCGCCGGGGCCATCGCGGCGGGTATCGCCGCACGCAGGGATGCAGGCGTCACCGAGCCGCTCAATGTCATCGCCTGTGAAAACGGCGTCCGCGCCACCACGCAGCTCCGGGAGGCTGTCCTCAAGCACCTCGACGAGGCCCAGCGTGACTGGTGCGAGCAGTACGTCGGCTTCCCCGACTGCTCGGTCGACCGCATCGTGCCGCCGGTCAAGAGCGAGAACCCGATCGACGTGGTCGTCGAACGCTTCTTCGAGTGGAACGTCGAGCGCGCCGCATTCAAGGGCGCCGTGCCCGAAATCCCCGGCATGAATCCGGCCGACAACCTGATCGCCTATATCGAGCGCAAGCTCTTCACGCTCAATACCGGCCACGCCATCACGGCTTACCTGGGACGGATGAAAGGCTACATGACCATCTGCCAGAGCATCTCCGACGAACATATTCATACCATCGTGAAAGCCGCCATGCGCGAAAGCGGACGGGGGCTGGTGGCGCTCTACGGCTTCGACCGCGACGCCCACTTCGCCTATATCGACAAGATCATCGGGCGCTTCCGCAACCCCTACCTCTGCGACGACGTGACCCGCGTGGGACGCGAGCCGCTGCGCAAGCTTTCGGCAGGCGACCGCCTCGTCAGGCCCATCCTCACGGCCCGCCGCTACGGTATCGGCACGCCAGACCTGCTACTGGGCGTCGGCGCCGCGCTGCATTACGACAACCCCGAGGACGTGCAGAGCGTGGAAATGCGCCGTCTGGTCATAAAAGAAGGCGTCAAGGCCGCCCTGGCCCGCATTGCCTCCCTTCCCGACACCGACCCGCTGCTGCCGCTCGCCGCACAAGCCTACGACGAAGTGGAACGTATCATCGCCAAAATCCCCGAAGCACAATGAAAAGACCGAGCCCCCTTCTCCTGCTCCTGGCCGTATGCTGCGCCGCCGTGCTGCCCGCGTGCGCCCAGGCCCCGATACCGCACGCCGTGCGGATCGGGTCGATCGAAGAACTGCAAGCCTATTTCACCTATGACCCCGGCCGCGACATCATCGTCAGCGGACACCGCGGGGGTATGATGCCCGGCTATCCCGAAAACTGCATCGAATCGTGCGAAAAGACGCTGTCGATGATGCCGACCTTCTTCGAGGTCGACTTCAGCTTCACCCGCGACAGCGTCATGGTACTGATGCACGACCTGACGATCGACCGCACGACCACCGGCAAGGGGCGCGTGGCCGACTATACCTACGAAGAGCTGCAACAGTTCTGCCTCGTAGACCGCGACCGCAACGTCACCCCCTACAAGATCCCGCGCCTGAAAGACCTGCTGGAATGGGGCAAGGACAAGGTCGTCTTCAATTTCGACAACAAGTACATCAACACCCGAGGCGTGAGCGACGAGGTGCGCCGCGCCAGCCTCGACTACTATATCAAGCAGTTGCAGCCGGGCGGTGATATTGACTATTTCATTCTTGGCATAAGAAAAATTCCCCTTTATGAAATAACTGAACTTATCAAGCTGCTGTTGCCATCCGAGCGTTATCTCTCCACCATAATTCTTCACTTCACCGGTAAACAACGAACCTACATCCCTACCTACCACAGAAGAATATACTCCACCGGCATACTGTCTGATATTTTTCCTCCGGTTATAGAAAGCGTCTACCTGCATGGAAAGTCCCTTCCAAATCCCGACTTCCACTCCGAAGTTTGCTTTATATTCCTTTTCCGGCTCGATCCCCTTCGAAGGAAAACCACCCTGTGCCAATCCTCCTGTAGAAGTAGTACCTACGAAAATATATTCCTGTCCGGGACCATTGAACTGTTTGTCCATATCATAGAACAGACGGGAATCATTGCCGGTGACACCGAATGAAGCACGCAGTTTCAAATAATCCAACACGGAGAAACGATGCATAAACTCTTCATTGGAAGCAATCCATGCTACGGATACAGCCGGATAAACACGATACTTGTCACCCACCGGCATTTTCAAACTTCCCGAATAAGAGCATACCACATCTGCCAGATAACGGTTGTCATAATTATAAGAGAGATGAGCCATATAATCACGGAATGCATTCGTACCGTTGGCACCGAGATACTTCCGCCGTCCTTGCGAATAAATACCCGCTACATCCAAATGGTGTTTTCCGAAATCTCTCTCATAATTCACTTTTCCCCAGATATAAGTACGCATCACCTGTGCCTGCAAACCACTGGCAAAACTCATTTCCGTATCATTACCATATCGGGAATACGACAAATCCGAAATATTCCCGGCAGCATCACGCACAGGAGTGGCAATAGAATAGGCATAACTCTTGGTTCTGAAGTCCGCTATATCCGCCGAGTTATCATAGGTCACCCTCACTTGTGCGGAAAGTCCCGGAGTAATCATCGACAAATCCTGCTCTATCGTCAAATCCGCAAACAATGTACGCTGCAAAACCTGCCCGTATCCGTTAGCTGCCTGTACTGCAAGCGGATTCGTGAACATCTGGTTCTTTGCCCATACTCCGTTACGGTCATATATAGGCGCGGCTATCACTGGAGTATTATAGACATTCGCAAGGGAAGTACCGCCCGTCGGTTGCTGATACTGCATCAAGCGTCCCATAAGATTCATGCGCGCCATCGTAGTCGGAGAAATGTTCGCTTCAAGATTCGTACGCAGCTTCAAGGCATACATCTCCACCTGTGTAGAATATCCGTCATTCAAATCTGTGTTATTAAAGAATCCGCGGTTGCTCGTATAATTGGCAAATACATAATAGCGCATCCGCTCGTTAGCACCATCAAACGAGAGATTCAAGTCATGATTAAAAGCCGTCTTACGTAAAATCTGATTCTTCCAGTCCACTATAGCCAGAGGAGAAGTCCCGTTCTGTAGTGCCTGTATGTCAGCCTGCGTATAACGGGGAGCAAGCCCGTCATATCCCAACGCTTCATTCACGGCGTTCGCATAAGATACGGCATCCGCCATTCCAGGAATACGGAAAGGAGTCTGTACCGTAAAATTATAACCGACATGCGTGCGCATCTTGTTATTTCCTCCCCTCTTGGTAGTGACGCAGATCACCCCGTCCGTACCACGGTTGCCATACAAAGCCAGTGAAGCAGCATCCTTCAATACGGTTACGCTTTCTATCTCATCCACATTCAGGCTGCCAATCTCTCTTTCCACGCCATCCACCAGCACTAATACCTTGTTTCCTTGATTGGAAGCCATTCCACGTACGTAAATATCAGGGGTAGAATTATACGGAAGCGAACCATTGTGATATACTCCCAACCCCGGAACCAGCCCGTACAATGTATTCAGCGGATTGATTTCTCCGGAAAGTTTCATTTCATCGGCCGACACCCCGTCAATTGCCGCTGTCGTATTCTCTTTCGTCACACGCTGGTCATATCCCAGTTCGAAGAGACGGTTGTCCTTGTCCAGCTTCACCGTCATCACCTCCCCTGTCACTTTCAGTTTACGTTGCAACTGGTTATACTTTTCAAAATTCAGTTCCGCACCTTTGTCAGCCCGGCATTCAATCATACCGTCTTTGTCCGAAAGGAACGACTCGTCATCATTCCCTCCGATGCGCATCATCACTCCCTGCAACGGACGGTTCCACTCATCCACCACACGAATGCGAACATCTATTTTCTGTGCCTTCACCCACGAACATAGTCCGAGAATCAGCATTGCCCCTATTATAAATCTTTTCATCATTGTTTTCATTTTGATTTAACCACTCGTTTTTTACCATCCCGGATTCTGCAAAAGACCATATCCCTTATTAATCTCATCAGAAGGGAATGCGCTCATATACCATTTCGGACTAAAATTCTTTTGCCAGAATCTTGATACAGATTCCACTTTCGGTTGCTCAAAGTTCAGTTGCAGGTTACCTTCGGCAACCGAACCGCTCTTAATCGTCACATTCACTCCATGCAAGGTCTTTTTAAACACATCGGCACGTTTCCAACGGGCAATATCAAACCATCTCACCTCCTCAAAAGCCAGTTCACGGGCACGCTCATCCAGGATTTCCTCACGCAACTCCGCATCACCTTCCAAAGCACATTCGTTATAGACGGGCAACGACTTTCCACTCTGCAAACGATGCAGCAGCGCGTCACTCATGTCGGGAAGCCCTACACGGTTGCGGACTTTGTCAAGCTCTTTATACGCTTTGTCTTTCTGTCCCGTCTCGTTCAGCGCTTCCGCATAGGCCAGATGAATCTCCGCCATTCTCAAATAAGCATAATTGGCAGGGCGGTCATGGAAAGTGGATTGATTGTAATCCCACAAGAACTTACGTATACAAAATCCCGAAGGCGCACGTCCCCCGTCTGTTTCCGAACCTCTTTCCAGACCGCCAATCCACATTTCCGCCGGACGACTTTGAAAATGATCCCCCACAATCATGACCGTTTCATACAGACGGGGATCACGGTCTGTAAACGGATTATTATCTATCGTACCTATTGAACCGTTTTTTTCTATCCACTCTTCATAAGAAGTTTTTTCTCCAGTGGCAGAAGTAAACATATCTACATAATCCAGCGTAACCGCACCTCCGCCATATCCTCGTCCCGCATTTCCGTTCGTATCACTGGAAGGACCGAAATACATCCGGTGATAAGAATCCCCGAAAGTTCTAAGATTACGGAAAGTAGCTATCAGAATCTCACTGTTATAACGATCGGCATAACATCCGGAGAAAGCCTTCCGATATCCCTCCGCATCCCGCGTCTCCGGTTGTACCAACTGGTATACATTCCCGTTCCTGGCATTCTCTGCAAAGAACTCTTCACAAGCCGTTACCACTCTCTCCCACCGTTTCCGCTCATAATTGCCATACCACACCATCTTGTCGATATCCTCCGCCGGTATCTTGCCGACATTGCCTGCTACGGGGCTACAAGCCTCCAAATAAGGTTGATTCGCATTAAAAAGCGGACTGGCTGCCAGCAAAAGCACCCTGACCTTCAATCCCAATGCAGCAGCTTTGGTAAAACGCCCGTCATCTACGGCAGCTACCCGCCATGGCAATTTATTAGCTGCATCGTCACATAAGTTTATAATAAATTCGACTGTTTTCTCGAATGTCTTTCTTGAAAAGTCCACTTCCAAGCTATTAGATGCGTCTATAGAAGAATAAAGCAGAGGAACTCCTCCAAAATGACGTAGCAATTCATGATACTGACAAGCAATAATCATCTGCGCCTCCCCTTTACGTACATTCTTTTCTGCTTCGGTCATATCAGGAACCCGGTCTACATTCTCAATATACAGATATGCTTTACGAATCCCCCTCCATGTCACATCCTGGTTGGGATAGAATCCCATTTTCGTACTTGAGGCCGTATTCTCTGTCTCCGAACTATACGACCCGTTATAATAAGTCGGATAAACACCTCCCCAATTACAATGTGAATTCATGATATCCGTCAATGCGTCCAAATTGTCCCAACCCAGCTTGTTTCCTGCCTGCTGATGTTCAAAATTTCCGTCATTTGCATGTACGGTCAACCCCGTGCGGAGTGTTGCATAGGCTGAGTTCAACGCCCGGTCTGCATAAAGTTTTGAAGAAAATATAGTGTCAATCGTCACATCCACTCCCGGCGCTTTCTCCAGAAAAGCATCACCGAAAGCCAAATCACTGCAAGAGCCCAACATACAACTGGCAGCCATCACCGAAAAATATATAATAACCTTTTTCATACTCTATCGTTTTAAAATGAAATATTGACTCCAAAATTGTAAATCCGTATATTCGGATAGTTATTATTTCCTCCGTCAGTGACTCCTTCCGGGTCAATATCTATATCATTCAAATCGGAGAACAAAGTCAACAAGTTGTAACCGTTACAATAGAACCGGACTGATTCAATCCCCACTTTCTTCAGGAAATCCTTCTGGAGAAGTGTATAGGAAATCTCCGCGGTTTTTAGACGAAGATAAGAACCGTTCATCAGCCACAAGTCAGAAGTTTGCAGATAATGCGACTTATTCATGAACGTCAACCGTGGAAAGCGTGAATTCGGATTCTCTTCCGTCCATCGCCCGTCTGCAAGAAATTTGAGCAACATACGGCTGTTCGTACTGCCGAACGCATTCCGGTATTCACCGTCCAGTATTCTGGATGCATTCATTGCTGCTGTCCACTGCATCGAGAATTCAAAGTTCTTCCATTTAAGACCGCCTAGAAAACCGAATACATAATCCGGACGTTCGGCATATCCGAAGCGGGTTTTATCATCACCGTTTATCACACCGTCTCCATTCAAGTCTTTGAACAAAGCATCTCCCGGGCGGGGAGTGCCCAATGCCATTTGCGGCAGAATCTGCCGGCCGTTCTCATCCTTTTTCAGGTTGCCATCCGCATCGAAGTCATCTTTTTGTAAAAAACGGTCGAAGATATATCCGTAAGTCAAACCGGTGCTCCGTCCCGTTTCAGCCATATAAGGCTCGTTGGGCACTACCTCGTCCATATAAATAATCTTGTTTTTCGCATAAGAGACATTCGCTTTCAGCCAATAGTCCACCTTGCCCGCCCGGTCGTTCCACCCGAGCGACAATTCATAGCCGTGGTTGTTTACCTTACCCAAGTTGATTTTAGGCAGATTGATATCGGTAATGGCCGGCAACGTGTTGCGGGTAGACAATATATCCTTTCTTTTTTCAAAGAAAACATCGGCAGTCAGACTCAAACGGGAATCAAACATTTTGAGGTCAATACCATAATTCTGTTTTGCCACCTTTTCCCAAGTCACATCCGGATTACCCATCGTATTTTCTTTCGCGTCCGGAAGCAATCCCGTACCGCCGTCTTTTCCGAACTGCCAACTGCCCTGTCCTTTTGCTACTGTATTATAACCGCTCCATGCACCTGCCATATAAAGGAAACGGGCATTTTCCATTTTATCATTACCTACGATACCATAAGAAGCACGCAGTTTCAGGAAATCAATAACTTTCTGTTTCTTCATGAATTTCTCCTCCGAGAGAATCCAACCGGCAGAAACCGCTGGGAAAAAACCGAAGCGCTTATCCGGTGCAAAATTTTCCGAACCGTTATATCCTGCATTCAAGTCCACCATATATCGCTTCTTGTATGCATACGTCATACGTCCCACATACCCTACATAGGCTGTCGGTATATCCATATAAAACACTTTTCCGTCTATTTTCGTTTCCGGATAATATTTTTTAGACTGGTTGTACAAGAACAATGCCGATACATCATGGTCACCGAATGAACGGCTGTAGTTCAGGCTGAACTCTCCGTACCAGTTACGTCCCCTGCCAACCTCTTCACCGTAACTCATCTGTTCGTGCAGTCCGCTGACTCCATCCGTCTGATATACAATGGTACGGTCGAAACGCGGATCCCAAAAGTCCATTCCCGGTGTTTCTATCGAACCCAGATAAATCGGTGTACACATGCTGTCCGCTCCCGAAGGCGTCCGAGAAGCTTTCACATTATAGTTTGTGTTATAAGCACCTTTTATATTCATGCTCAATCCCGGAGTTATAAAATCCAGTTTCTGCTCAAGAGCCAAGTCTAGATTCAATACATTGTCCGTATCCACATTATATCCATAATTGTAATAATAGTCCAACGGACACGAACGTTCACCGATAGAAATATATCTATTGGAATAGATATTGGAAATTAGTTTTCCATCCACTATCCCGGGGCTGGAGAAAGGAGTTGACCACAGTACTTTTCTCCACAATTCATCCGTCCGAGGTTCTCTTTTTGCACCGACATGTCCGCCGATATTCACTTTCAACAAAGTAGATTTTGTAATATCAATATCCACATTCGAACGATAATTGAAACGCTTGTATTGATAGTTAGGGTCATAAGACTCTCCCAACTGCTTCAACATACCGTCTTGCAACAGATATCCCAAAGAGACAAAATAACGGAAACGCTCACCGCCACCCGACAACGTCAGGTTATGCTGTGTCTGCCAAGCAAGGTTCTTGAAAAGATAATCGTTCCAGTCAACATTGGGAAACATAATAGGATCTTCATTCGTTCTGAACATATCTATCACAAATGGCGAGAAGCCCAATTGAGATTCCGTCAACGAGGGATTGTCACTTAGTTGCGCTTCATTATATAAGGTAGCATACGTATAACTGTCCACCCCTTTCAGGTTACGCAGAGCCTGGGTCAATCCGAATGAAGAATTCAATGAAATCACCGGTTTTCCGGATACACCGCGACGCGTAGTGACCAACACAACACCATTCGCTCCACGCACACCGAATACAGCCGTGGAAGCCGCGTCCTTCAAAACCGTAATACTTTCTATTTCGTGCGAGTCCATCTGAAAGAAAGAACGCTCCACCCCGTCCACCAAAATCAACGGTTTGGAAAGTTCGTCCGACAAGGACCCCGTGCCACGTATATATATGGAAGGATTCTCCGCTCCCGGCTGACCGGACGGCTGTATGGATGAAAGTCCGGTGACAGCTCCCGAAAGCGCATTTGCTACACTGCCACTGGGAGATTTCAACAGCTCTTTCGTGTCAATGGAAGAAATAGCCGCAGTAACGGACATCTTACTTTGTTTACCGTAAGCAATGATCTGTACTTCCTCCAAGGTTTGAGAATCTTCCGCCAATCGGATAGTGAATCCGGTTGTTTTAGCAGGGGCCGCTTCTTTCGAAGCGTACCCCATATATGAAACTTCGAACACTATGGGAGAGATATTATCCGGAATATCCAATGCAAAATTACCATCTATGTCCGTAATCGTCCCGATAGTAGAACCTTTCACTTTAACAGTAGCTCCTACCAAAGGCTCGGACGTCCTGTCGTCCACCACTTTCCCTTTGTAGAGCCTGTTCTTGTTGATATTTGTTGCTGATGGGACTTCCATGATCTCATGCAGAGTATCGTTTCCAGCCACTGCCATTACAGGAAACAATGACAGGCATGCAACAAACAGATACTTGTGTTTTTTCATAATGTTCTCTATTTAGTATTAATTATTTTGCGTCAAATGCCATAACAAATACAGAGCCGTCTGTATCCTGTCCTGCAACCAGCTTACCGTCCACCATAAGCCCTGGTTTCCATGAACCACTCTGCCAGTCGGTTACGCCTACACACATAATGTCTTTCCAGCCCATCTTATTAAGTACGTATGCAGCCTGCAAAGGCGTCAGTTCCGAATCACCCTCATTTTCTTTACTCACAATTGCAATAGCTACCTTACCATCGAAAGTTTTTCCTATCATGATAAACTGACCATACACATTATCACCCATACTATCACTGAATCCATTGTTGCCCAATACCTGCTTGTAAGTGAGCGCCTGTCCGTCTTTGGCAAAGCAAGGATAACCGTAAGCTGCAGATACTACATTCCAGTCACCGCTCAAATAGTTATGACAATCGTAAGTCAACACATTTGGAAAGTTATAAGGTTCTGCATAAACTTCTCCCAAATCTTCGCTGGTATTAGCCTCATAAAATTTAACCTTATGCAATTTTGTTTTGCTTCCACCCGTATTCATAGTGGCTATATCACACAAGAGCTTACCTTCTGCCGTAAATCCGAAATGCCAACCAAACTGAATATTCTCCGGCTGTTTCTCTATCCAAGGCAATTGCCAAGAATATACCTTATTATTGCCATACAGAATACCTCTTCCGCCCTGACTACCTTTAGAGCCGATAGCACGACCGGTCACAGTCACCAATCCTTTCACCTCAGACAATGTGAGACTATTCTGATCGTCTATTTCCATTCTACCTTTTACTTTAGCAGCATCCATCGTAAGTACTGTAAGATTCACATTCTCATAGTTTTCAAGTCCCGGATAAGTTGCAGGATCTTTCAGATCTCCCAATACCGCCATCGCTTCCGTCTGCGTCATTCCCGGATAATCCTCATTAGGGTTCCACCAGTCGGGATTCGGTTTCTTGGTAGGTTTCTGTTTAATCACATTATTCAGCAGCGTCGCTCTCATGATTGTGATATAAGGATATTTCTCCTTCACGGTTGCATCTGTGATGTCGACAAATCCCAAATCTTTTGCCGGAGTCATAATAGCCGAATAATCAATCCTCAATGTATAGGGACGGTTGCTGCCTGCCACTTTAATATTTACTGTAGCCGGTTCATCAGAAAGGTCGAATACGACAGTCTCAACCGTAGCGCCCGCCATTAATGCGCCCTCTGCAAAGTTCAGTTTGACGTTGCTTCTATCCATATTCCGGTCATAAGTGATCACAAGCTCTTTTGTCGCATTGTTTACTGTCAGTTTATATCCGCCATCTACCGTAATTTTGGAAGAGTCAACAATCGGTAACGCATTGGAAGTTACTATTACCTTATATTTCACCGTTTTCCCGTCCGGTCCCTTAAAATATAAGTCAGGATCATCCGTCATATCATAACTATTCACATCTGTAGGATAGGTGAGCTGATAACCAGTATTTACTTCAACTGTCAGTTTACAACCAGAAAAATTCTCGGCCTGGTCAAAAGCAAACGTAATCGTAGTACCGTCTACAGCACCCTGTACTTTTTCTCCGTCAGCTTCCACCTGCACTGATTTGAAAGGAGTCGTTGCGGTTGTTCCGCCATCACCTTCATCACCCATCTCATCATCACTGTCCGAGCAGGAAACGCCCAACATTATTCCCAAAATAGAGAATAACATCCAAAAACATCTTTTTAGAAATAAAGATTCTGTTTTCATAATCTTAGAAATTAATTAATAATAATGTTATGTTTTCATAGCCGGATTATCGGGCTATCGACGCAGCAAAAGTAGGTTTCATCTAACGAAAAAAGGTCGAAAATTTACCGGAAAAACTCTCTAAAGTATAGAAATACGCACTTTTTGCCGAAATTTTGTTTTTGTAGCCTCTTTTACTCTTTCGATATCGTCGACTGATTCACATCTTTTATGGAAGAGTTATCAAACTGATGCTTCTTCTTTCCGAAAGTGAATCGATAATTCAATGACAGACCAATGATATAGTCATCTATACGAGGCGTACGGGAAATACTTCTCTGTATATATTCCGCTTGCGTAATGTAATGCTTATGTTTTGCTTTGTATGGATTACTGACATTGAGAGAAATATGTAAGTTATTAATGCTATATTGCACGTTAAAATCCAACCTGTGAGGGTTATGATAGATGTCGCCGTTGAAACTCATACTTTTTGAAGGGGACATATAGCCTAAATAAACATACCATCCCTTATTTCTCCAATAAATGCTACAAGGCCAGAAAAAGCTATTATAAGACTTTTTTTCTCCTACATCTATGTTTGTATGATCGTAAATACCCAAGGCTCTGAAGAATAATTTTTGCGGAATAATGGCATAGTCTAAAACGACCTCACTGTGCGACCACAGGCAACTTCCTCCATTAAAAGATTGGAAAACGAATGTATTTCTGTCGGAGTCATAGCGATGGAGAGAATAGTCTTGGTTAGAAAGAGCTTCAAATGACGAATAGATAATAAAAGTCCAACGTTTGCTGACGTTCCAATTATACCTCAATGTGCCATTATATCTCAAGTAATTTTTCAGTTCCGGATTTCCTACGAATAGTTCATATTCATTCATTCGATATTCATATCCGGTACGGTCAGAAAGGCTGGGTTCTCCACTCCTTACCGTTCCGGTCAGCTGCAGAGAGTGCTTCTTGTAATCGTAAGATAACTTCAGGAAGGGAACGAACGCAGTAGTAGTCACACTATTTCCATTCGTTTTGGTATAAGACACTTCTTCTGCCACTTTAAGTTGAAGATTGAACCGCTTTTTTATTTTATAATTATACAAGACAGATAGTCTTGTGTTACTTTGCTTTAAAAAGTGGTCGGACACTTCCCCCTGCATCGTGTTCAAATCATCCGTATGAGTATAATTCTGATAAACTGCCAGCGTTAATGCGGAATTGTTCTTGAATGTTTTTGAATAGTTTACGTCTACATTTCCATACCAACTTTTTTCATCCGTTCCGTTGCGATAGGCGGAAACAGCTGTTTCTCCCTCTCGTTGCTCATACCAACGGTCATACCGGTTATCTCCGTGACTTCCATAAAGACATAACTTTATTTTCTGTCTGCGAGGCAAGTCACGTATATAATTAAGTTGGAGCGCCGGATTTAAGCTTGTAGAATTTCTCCTTTCCTGTTTAGTCAGGAGTAGGGGATTATTACTATATTGCTGGCTGACCCAATTATCGATGTCGCTACTCTTTCTATTCATTCGGAGCGAACTGTAAAATATTTGTTTTTTATCTTTGAAGATGTAGTTCATGTACGCCTGTAGGTCGTTGTTGTTGTTCGACGAAGGCAGTTGCTTGTCTGTTCTGACAATAGCTTCGTTCGGGAATAGATAGGTGGTCTCCAATACACTTTCCGGATGGGATTTGAAGTGATTATAGTTGTCCGCCACCGAAACTGTCCACTCTGATTTGCCTTCAAAGAACTGAATCGTTCCTCGCCCGTTGCCTGTGAGGCGGTTTAATTGGTGATTGGCGTTCAATGCCACCGAACCTGCATAATCCCTCTCTTTCAATATATAATCAAATATCACATCCGCTTCCGGATAATCGGGACGGCTTTGCGAATAAAAATCAATCCGCTTGATATCATTAGGATTCAAATTCTGCACTTCGCCCGACGTAGCTTCACGGCCGTCAATGCACAATAACACATTCTTGCCAAAATATGAGATAGAGGAGCTATTCGCAGTAACTCCGGGAATCATTAACATTTCTACCGTATTGTAACCATTATAGGCATGGCGCAACTGGGCGCGGGTAAGATAATACATCGTCTTGTCTTCCATCTTTATTTCATTGGACCCCAGTACCGTCACTTCCTGAAGCTGCTCCACCTGTTTATCCAACCGGATATCTCCCAAACGTACGAAAGATTCTTTTGTCGGATATAAGGTCAATATCGTCTCCTTGTAGCCGAGATAGTTGAACCGCAGTTGGTATCTTTGCTCTTTCAGGGGGAGCCGCAACGTAAAAAGCCCTTTCATATTGGTTGTGACGCCTGCAACAAATATTGTATCCGAGGTATAACAACGTACGGTAGCCGACTCCAAGTCTTGTTTTTCATCACCTAACAAGTGCCCTTGCACTTGCATCGTTTGGGCTGTTATTGAAAAAGAAAAGAAGAAGAAGAGTAACAACATGATAAAATAAAGTTTCTTCATAATATTATTAATCGTTTGAATAATAAACTCTTATAACCTTTGGCAATTAGCAACTAATAATCGCATACAAAGAAGCGAATTACTAACCGAAAAAAGGTCGAAAATTTACCGGAAAAACTCTCTAAAGTATGGGAATATGCACTTTTGGGAACATATTTTCTATTCTTAGTGCTTTCATCCTATTCAAGCAAATTTTATGAAAAATCAGACTCATTCTTGCTCGTTTCCGGCATAGTTTAGTACCTTTGCCGATAATAAATAACCATCAACATCCATAAAATAATGACTCCTCATTTCGACTTCTCCGAAGTCCCCTACTCCTTCGGCCTGTGCGCCGCCGAAAACTGCCCGAAAGCCTCAACCTGCCTGCGCCGGATTGCCATGCAGTATGCTCCTGTCAACAGAATTTTCCTGCCGACGATGAACCCTAACCGGATAATAGCCGGAAAAGGTAAATGTGATTACTATTGTTCGAACGAGAAAACCCGCTTTGCACTTGGCTTTACACGCACGGCAAATGCACTCACCGTGCGAATGGCAAGTACATTCCGCTACCGGATGATTAGCTACTTCGGACGCAAGAATTACTACTTGAAACGCCGGGGAGCACTGAAAATCACTCCTGCCGAACAGATATATGTCATAAACGTTGCTAAAGAACTGGGGGTAGTACTGAATGACTACTTCGACGGTTATATAGAAGAATATAACTGGAACGCTTAGTCGTTCCTACCATGTCTTCGGAAGAAATTTACGTTTCTACAGAGAACACTGTTATATCCCTTTAGAACCATGGTGGTTTCCCTAAAGGAAACGCCCGTTTCCTCGTAGAGATACGGGCGTATCCATATAGGGAAACTATCGTGCCCCATAGGGAAACGAGCGTATCCAATAAGGGAAACAACAAGGAAACTGTAATACTCTAACAAACAGCTATATATCTTTATCACGCTTTGCCTTGCTCCATGTATTCTTTGGGAGTCATGCCGTACTTTTTCTTGAAACAAGTACTGAAATATTTCGGGTCGTTGAAGCCCACTGCAACGGCAAGGTCGGTAATCCTTATTTTACTTCGTCCGTCCATCAGTTTGCAGGCAGCAGTCAGCCGGACATTCAAGATAAACGCTGAAGGTGTCAATCCTGTCAACGATTTCAGTTTCTCTGTCAGCACTGTACGCGAAGCCCCCATCTCACTGACAAACTCCGCCTGGCCGAACTCCACATCATTCAGATGAGCATTCACGCAGTCTATCGCACGCTGAAGGAATGTCTCGTCAAGTGAAGTATACTCCAGTTTGTCTACTTCAAATACAACCTGCTTACGAAAATCAGCCCCTTTCCGTTCCTGCCGTTTCAGGCAATTCATAATCTGCGCATAAAGCAATGAAAAGTTGCATGGTTTACTGATATACCCGTCAGCCCCGGAGTTATATCCCTCTATCTGACTTTCTTCAGCCCGTTTGGCTGTCAACAGGATGACAGGAATGTGGCAATATTCGAATTTATTCTTTATATACCTGCACAATTCTATGCCGTCCATCTCGGGCATCATAATATCGGAGACAACCAAGTCTATGCCCCCTTCTTGCAGCACTTCAAGCGCCTGTCTGCCATTTATGGCGGTTTTCACACGGAAATAGTTGGAAAGCAGATTAGAGAAAAGCATGCACAATTCTTCATTGTCATCGACAATCAACAGCGTATAGTCCTCCGGATGAAGTTCCGTTTTCTCGTCCGGCTCATCGCCTTCTTCCGTTTCATTGATATAAATCGGAACAGGAAAAGCTGTCTGTCTCTGCGCCGCCACTGTCTCATCGAGCTCTTCCTGTCGGTAGGTTTCTTTATCGACAGGCAGCATGATACGGAAACAATTGCCCGTCTGCTCATTGCTAAATGCTTCGATTGTCCCATGATGGAGAGCTACCAGGTCTTTTACCAATGCCAGACCTATCCCCGTACCTATTGTATTATGTCTTCTGTAATCACCTTCATAGAAACGCTTGAACAATCCGTCTATTGTTTTCTGTGTCATCAGTTCCCCGGTGTTGGTCACGTCAATCTGCAAGGTATATTCGTCCGCCAATGCCGCCCGGACGCATATCTGCCCGCCCTCCGGTGTATACTTCGCCGCATTCGACAAAAGATTGTACACTATCTTGTCGAGCTTGTCGGCATCGAAAAAACCAAAGATGATATCGGGAGTACTTTCAAAAGAAAGAAGCTGGCGTCTCTTGCCAAGCAAAGGTATAAAGGCTTCCGCACAACTGCGCAAAAAAGAAGAGATGTCTCCATAAGATACACAAATCTTCAGATTGCCGCTTTCCACCTTTCTAAATTCCAATACTTGCTGTATCAGACGCATCAGGCGGGTAGCATTGGCAGTCATCACCGTGTACAGTGTGCGTTTGTCTCCCCCGCTCTTCAGGTTTTCGAGCGAGGCAAGAATGATGCTCAGCGGAGTCATCAACTCATGGGTGATGTTTGTAAAGAACTGTAATTTCAAATGGTTAATCTCCTGAATCTTCTGTTTCTCCATCTTGCCAATCTGAATCTCATGCTGCATGCGCATCTTATATCGCAGGAAACGAAAGACAAAATAGAGAATCACCACAATAGCAACGGCATATAGGCAATAAGCCCACCACGTCAGCCAGGGAGCGGGAAGAATACGGACCTTCAGGGTTCTCTCCGTATTTCCCCACACACCATCCTCGTTCGTTCCCTTCAAGCGGAACAGGTAAGTGCCCGTCGGCAGGTTATTATAAGTGGCAAAATGGCGTTGGGCATCCACCACGATTTCTTTATCGTCATAGCCTTCCAGACGATAGGTATACATGTTCTCCTGCGGATTCACGTAATTCAAGAGAGAAAACTCGATAGTAAAGTTATTATCCTGATACTCAAGTGTGATTCCGTCTGTATAGTTCACGTCTTTCTCTGAGAATCGTCGCCTCTCTTCCGGCGTCATGCTTCTCAAAGAGCGATTGTGTACTTTGAAGTCTGTAAACACGAGGGGAAAAGAGGAAGGCTTATAGCCTGTCCTATCTACCATGAAACTTCGTATCCCGTGCGAACTTCCGAACATGAGCCTCCCTTCGGCCAGCCGACAACAGGACGCGCGATTGAACGAAAAAGTTTCCATATCATTGGCTACCGCATAATAGTTTATGTTTTCCAGTACGTGGGCTTCATTCATGGTAAAGGAAAGCACCGTATTATTGGTCGTTATCCATATCTTCCCCCGACTGTCTTCCACAATGTTGGTGATTCCCTTATTCTCTATGGTGGAGAAAGAAGTGATAGTTACAAACATATCCTGCCGGCGGTCGTAGTAAGAAAGACCATTCCACATAGAGCCTGCCCAAATCTGCTGACGGGAATCGACCAACAGGCAAAAGATATTCTGCACATCACGCTTCTGCCCTACGGCGTAGCGCTTGTAAGTCTTGTCCTGCAAGTTGATGCGGACAATTCCTTCATAGTTGGTAGCAATCCATATATTCCGTTCCGCATCTTCCTTAATATCGAAGATACGTGAATGAAGGAATTCCAGTTCCGCACCGGGCATCCATTCCGACAGTTTATGAAACTGATCGTCCGCATCCAGAATATAAACTCCCTGCCGAGTACCTATCCATAAATTCCCTCCCGAATCTTCCATCAGCGTATGAATGCAATCGCTTTCGAATTTCTTCTCGGTCAGGCTGTTCAATGACCTTACTTTATGATTTTTCTCATCATAGAGCCAGATTCCACGGCTATAAGTGCCGAAGCAAATCTCCCCCGTTTTCTTTCTCCTGATAATCGCGTCCACAGCAGACGTATACGGCAATTCCTTGAAATCGGGATGCTCCTGATAATTGACACAAGTATGTGTCCGGTCATTATAAAGAATCATTCCGAAACCGATAATTCCCATCCAATATTCGTCGTTTCCGGCATAAAAGATACTCCGTATGGAACTCGTATTGTACAGTCCTCTCACCGTCTCCAACCGGTCAATGCCGAATTTCTTGTTTTCCGTCTGAATCTTACAAACACCGCCGCCGAACATGCTTATCCACATCTGATTGTCATGCGTACGCTGTATCGAGCTTACTTCATTGTAAGGCAGTTCTCCAATTTCACTACCCGGCAGGTAATTTTCGAAAGAATAGAAATCATTCTCATCGTGCATGATACTCAAACCGCTACGGGTGCCCACCCATATACGATGCGACTCGTCCTGCTCGATAGCATATACGATATTATCAAACAATGAATTCTCCTCACCTTCTACCCGATGAAAACGGTCGTACTGCATACGTCCTGTCGTGTAGGGCGTTTTCAACTTCACAAGCCCCCTGTCCCAGGTTCCGACCCAAATCTGTTGCTTGTCGTCCTGATATACTACATTGGAAAAATACAAGACCGGATCAAGATAGGTGTAAAATTTATTCCGCCCCGCATCGTAACGGTAAAGACCGCTTTCACAAGCTGCTATCCAAATGTCCCCCTGCGTATCTTCCATAATTGACGAGACTCCTCCCAACCGTCGGCTCGACAAATCAATCCGCTCAAATACATCCTCCGCTTTTCTCTTCCTGAAAAGCCCCCGGTCGCCTCCTACCCAAATATCCCCGTTCCTTGCACAAAAGATATCCGCTGCATTCAAAGATTCCAGTTTTTCACTTCCGATGCGCTCTATTACTCCGGTAAGCTTATGCAACTTGAACACTCCTTTTTCCGCAGCAATCCATAAATCTCCATCCTGATCCTCAGTCACAACATTCAGATAACAGTTGAAAGGTAAATTCGTTCCGTCATTCAAACCATAATTCACCACACTGTAGCCGTCATAACGTACAAGTCCGTTGTAAGTAGGAAGCCAAATATATCCGTCGGAGTCCTGATACAGTATCCGCACCTCATTGGTAGGCAATATGCTTGATGAAATGGGAATGAATTTTAAGTTGGAAGTGTACTTCCTCATATTTGTAGCATGGCTGTCCACTGATAGTATGCAGAGGAATAGCAAGAGCAGGGACAAATAAAAATATTTCTTTTTCATAGCAGACTATTTCAGTCAATTAAATCTTAAGTTATGCAAAACTAATATTTTATCAAAAGAATTACAATATATAAACTGAAAATAACTAAAAAACATTGATAAACAAAAATTCGACCAATGCTTAAGCTTAGTAATTCTATAAACATTTTATCTATTCTTTTCTAATCCAACAATAATTTATCATACTAAACATAAAAATAGCCAGTAAAAAACGTATTTTAAAATTCAAAGAAGAGTAAATATCCCTTTCAGTATCTCAAATATATCGAAATATCTGTCAACCTATCGTATTAAGACTTTACCCCGTGTATGTCTCGATTGACATCTGCTGACATCTAACGACACGTGATGTCACCGTTTTGAGAATCAGCATTTTATTCAATTTCAGCCACTATTTTTGAGCTGTCAAACGAAAACATTAATCTCAAAATGATGGATCATGGCACAAGAAAAAGAAGTGAAAGAAAAACCGAAGCGGACGCGCAAAACGCAGAAATCCGCCAAAGAAAAGCCCTATGTGGAACAAATCAACGAACTACTGTTTGTCCACAACAAGGAGGACCCCAAAGCCGGTGTGCAAGCTGTCAGCGAAATTGACGGGGAAGGAAAGGTCAGGACGGTTCCTGCAGAAGAAAAGAACGAAAACTCCTTTCTGAAATTCGAGAAAAACTCCAGTATCCTCGAAAACTTCATCAGGAACTTCTGGAGCCAGCTCAAGGAACCTACACATTTCAGGCTCATACGAATGACCATCCATGATTACAAGCAGAACAGGCAGGCAATCAAAGATTTGTCACAAGGCAAGGAAACGGACGCAGTAAAAGAGTTCCTCAAACGCTACGAAATCCGGCCGAGAGAAAACAAGGAACAGAGTAAGAACGAAAAAGAAACAGAAACAATGGCAAAGAAACAAAAATCAAACCCGCAGGAACAGGTACCACAACCGACAGTTTCAACAGGACAACCGCAGGAACAGCAGGCACCACGCTACCGTTATGACGAGAACATGGTAAACTGGGACGCACTGGAAAAGATGGGCGTCTCCAAAACTTCCCTCGAACAACAGGGACTGCTGGATTCCATGCTGAAAGGATACAAAACCAACAAACTGGTTCCCCTAACACTGACGCTGACAGGTGCCAGGGTCAAACTGGACGCACGCCTCTCATTCATCACCATGCCGGACGGGCAGATCGGTCTGGGTATCCACGGTATCCGCAAGGAACCGGAACTGGAAAGGCCCTATTTCGGGCACATCTTCACGGAAGAGGACAAGAAGAACCTCCGTGAGACGGGAAACATGGGACGGGTGGCGGAACTGAACCTGAACGGAGGATCCTATACACCCTGTCTCATCTCCATTGACAAGAATACCAACGAACTGGTTGCTGTACGACAGGAAAACGTATACATACCAAGTGAAGTGAAAGGTATCAGACTGACAGCGGATGAAATAAACGCGCTGAAGGAAGGACAACCGGTATATGTGGACGGAATGACCTCAAAAAACGGGAAGCCGTTCGACGCCACACTCCAATACAGCGCGGAACGCAGGGGGCTGGAATTCATCTATCCGGAAAGCAAAGGGTTCAACCAGCAGAGCCTGGGAGGCGTACAGCTTTCACCCAACCAGATCAAGATGCTCAGCGAAGGACATACCATCCTTGTAGAGGACATGAAACGCACCGACGGAGCGCTGTTCTCCTCTTTCGTCACGCTGGACAAGGTGACCGGCCGGCCGCAATATACACGCCATAATCCGGAGAACGGGGAAATATACATCCCGAAGGAAATCTGCAACGTGCTACTGACTCCCGAGGACAAGGAGGCACTACGCAAGGGGCAACCCGTCTTCCTTGAAAACATGCTCAACCGCAAGGGGGAAGAGTTCTCCTCCTTCGTCAAACTGGACATGAATACGGGCAGGCCGCAATACTCGCGTACACCGGACGGTTTCAGCGAGCGCCAGGTGCCGGTCGTTCCGGCGGAAGTATACGGGCATGTATTCACGGCACAGGAACGGGCCAACCTGCAGGACGGAAAAACCATACTCGTATCGGACCTGAAAAGCGCCAACAACAAGACATTCAGTTCCTACCTGAAAGTGAACGCAAATTCTGGACAGCTGCAATACTTCCAGGAAAATCCCGACATACGCCGCAATACGGCCCGGCGTGCCGCACAGGCGGACGACACGCAAAACCGGCAGCAGGAACAGAAGAAAGGAAGCAGACAGGCCGTATAAAAAGAATACAAAAAAGAATCATTAACCATTCATAAGAGAAAAAGACATGAAGCAGAATGACAACCGGATATTCAGAAAGGAAGACCTTGACTGGAAAACACTGGAGACCATCGGTATCCACAAAGAAGAACTGGAAAAAAGCGGGGACATGGAACTGCTCCTGCAAGGGGAGGAAACGGAAACCGTCCCATTGAAAATCCGTACTCCCGCACTCCGCTTAACAATGGACGCCACCCTCAGGATCACGGTGGGGACGGACGGAAAGCCGGTAATGGAAATCAACGGGATCAGTCCCGAAGCGGAAAGCGAAGCCGGCGGATAATCCCTGCCCCATACAGACAGAATCAAAAGTATACACAATTTCCCCGTACCGGTTTTATTGCGAAGGTACGGGGAACATCAAATGAAAGAAGATCATGATTGCGATATTGACAGACAAGCCCAATGTGGGAAAAGAGATAGCAAGAATTCTGGGAGCACATACCAGAGAGGACGGATACATGAGCGGGAACGGGTACATGGTGACATGGACCTTCGGCAACATGCTTTCACTGGCCATGCCGAAGGATTACGGGATGGACCGCCCGGAACGCGGGGACTTCCCGATAAATCCCGCCCCTTTCAGACTGATGGTAAAACACATCAGGACCGATACGGGATGGATACCGGACATCAACGCGGTCCTCCAGCTGAAAGTGATCGAAAAAGTATTCGACGCCTGCGAAAGTATCATTGCGGCCACCGACGCCTCCCGGGAGGGAGAAATGGTCTTCAGGTACCTTTACCGGTATCTGGAATGCAGGAAACCCTACCGCCGTCTATGGATCTCGTCACTTACGGACGAAGCCGTGCTGGAAGGAATGGGCAGCCTCAGGCCCGGCAGCCTGTATGATCGCATGTTTCTGGCAGCGGACAGCCGCAACAAGGCGGACTGGGTACTGGGACTCAACGCCAGCTATGCCCTCTGCCAGGCGACCGGAACGGGAAACAACTCACTGGGACGGGTGCAGACACCCGTACTGGCAGCCATAAGCAGCCGTTACCGTGAACGTGAGAACCACATTGCCACGGACACCTTTCCGGTTTTTATCAGCCTGTGCAAAAATAACACCCTGCTCAAAATGCGCTGCACGGAAGAATTCACGGACCGGGAGGCGGCTGCACGGCTTTACAGTGACTGCAAACTGGCCGGACATGCACGCGTCACCGCTGTCAGCAGGCAGATCAGGGAGATAGAGCCTCCAGCCCTCTACAACCTGACCGAACTCCAGAAAGACGCCAACAACTATTACGGAATGACTGCCGGAAAATCACTTGAAATCGCACAGAGACTTTATGAGAAGAAACTGATTTCCTATCCGCGAACTGCCGGACGTTTCCTTCCACGGGACGTTTACGACAAACTGCCCCGTATCATGGAAAAAATCCTGAACAGGAAGGAATTCCGACCGTATGTCAGAAGCATGGGGATCAACATATTCGACCTGCCGGACAAGGTTGTCGACGAAGGACAGGCGGCGGAACACCACGCCATCATCATTACCGATACATATCCGGAAGGATTAAACCGGGAGGAGATGCAGCTGTACATGATGATTATCGGACGGATGCTGGAAGCCTTCATGCAGATCGGAAGAGCACACGTCTGAACTCCAGTCACGCCAATATCTCGTATGCCGTCTTCTGCTTGAAAAAAA
>ENA-USYR01000177-USYR01000177.1-human-gut-metagenome-genome-assembly--contig:-NODE-177-length-36551-cov-12.520234_pt1 | contig 36551 bp, 31 predicted proteins | sample MGYA00250064_ERZ773510 | MGnify/ENA primary metagenome ERZ773510 (study PRJEB29103, sample SAMN06112082) | human gut metagenome | biome: human gut; feature: ankylosing spondylitis patient; material... | reverse complement strand
GGCTTGTGGAACAACAAGTGGGTTTCATGCGGTTTCCCATTGCATCCAAACCGTAAATCTATTATACGAGGAGACAAGGCATACTACGAAATAACAAAAAGTTTCCGCTTCGCTGTCAGTGCTTTCTACGCGCCTGGCGCAGCATATTCTCATGGAGAAACCTGTACTCTGCTGCGCAACCCGCACATTGCCAGAAACGAGGAACTGCAACTCTCTTTCTACGACGCGAAAAAAGAGAAGATGCAGTATCGTCACACATTCTTTCACCATCTGACGGATCTTGTTATGGTGGACTCCACCATGCTGGCCGCAGAGCGCCTGGGCGGTGCAGACTATGACGGGGATATGATCAAGACCATCGCCGATCCCATTCTGAATGAGTGTGTCCGCCGGAACTATGAGGCATCTCGCCACGCTGCGGATGACGCGCTTTCCAACGAGGCAAATATCCCGCTACTGATGATCCCTTCAGCAGAGCCCCTGATTCGGAACGCGGATGACTGGGAGGCTCGGTTTGAAGTGGTACGGGGTACCTTCTCCTCACGGGTGGGACAGATCTGCAACGCTGCCCTCGATCGCAGCATCATCGCCTACAACGAAAATTCCGATGCCCAGGAACGCAAACGTCTTCAGGAGGAGACGGAGGTACTGGCCATCCTGACTGGGCTGGAGATTGATTCTGCCAAGAGCGGAATCCGCCCGGACCTGGACGAGTACCTGAAGGAACGACGGGTGGAACGAACACCTTTCCTGCAGTATAAAAATCTGGTGGAGGAATCGGAGGAGTCTCGGCGGGCTTGGTATGAGCCTACCCACCAGCAGCGTATGAAAGCCTTCTTTGAAAAAATCGACTGGGATAAGGTGGACTCCAATCTGGAGCGACTTCCCTATCTGGCTCTACAGCTGGGAAAGCACACGCCGGCCATTAAATCCAAACCGGCAAAGGGCAGCGAACTTTTTACCTTTGCCCAGGAGCCGGATTGGAAAGATCGTCTCGACCAAGAGATTTTGAAACGAGTCTCTGCACTTTTGAGCAACTATGAAGCCTGCCTGTCCCGCATCCGGGCCTGCCGGGTCGAACCCAAGGAAAAGAAACGAAAGAGCGATATAGAACGAATTCTCTTTGCCCGAGGGCAGGAGGAGTTTTGGGACACGGACGAACTGTACGCCCAACTTGGAAAGCTGCCTCCGGAACGAGTGGAGGAAATCTGGGCAGCGTTGGATAATGCCAAGTGGCAGTTCCTGACGGAAGAGCAGAGAATGCAGTTCCTTCTTACCTGGCTTCCAGAGTTTGAACCATTGTTTGACCTGTTTTCCGATTTCCGCAGTGGCGGATATCGCATTTTGAGTGATTTACTCAGTGATATTCTGCAGGAGAATGAGCAGCAGAAGAAACGGCAGCTGCACCGCCCTGGAGACTTAACTGTATTTAACGATTTGATGGAGGCGTATCTTAGCAAGCGAAACTCCCAACACTACCGGGAGGCGGTATCTATCCGGTGCAGGGAACTGCTGAATGAGATCGTGCGTCCACAGATGGCTGTACGCTACGTGGAGGCCCTGGGCAAGCGGAACCTGCTGTGGGATCTGCTGCTGGATGCGCTGGAGCCCAATGTACTGGAGGTGTCCCATGCTGAATGAATGGCAGGAATTTTTAGATTATACGGAGCCGGTGGAGTACCGAGCATCCAGTAAAAAGGACACCACCTGGCTGGGGCGGTTTACCTTCGAAGCTCTTCGGGATTTTAGCGGTATGAACCGTATTTTGACCATCATTGCACGTGGTTTTTTGTTTCACGCTTCGGATGGTACGCTGTTGTCAGGCGATCCAAGAGAACGAATCAGTTTTGCTTACGATGGTTTGTGCGCCTGGTGTAGCATTCCGGAGGGAAACGGGAAGCCGAAAGAAGATTGGCAGCACCGCACCGATTTTGCGTCACACCACGAACAGTTTCCCAAACTAGTGGATAAGAATAGCTGGGGCTGGTTCAGTCGCCACTTCCATCAGGCTATGCAGTTTGCCACCGAGCATCCGGAATTTGTCCGTAAAAGCTATGCAGATTCTGCCGGCGAGCTAAGCAAGCGGTTTGACCGAGTATGGCGCAGCAAGGTGCTCCAATACCAAACCAAGGCTCTTTCCACCTCTACGGAAGGTGCGTGGACGATCCGCTTTGATGATATGATTGCCGATGCCCTGGAATTGGGCCCTCTGCGCCGCACAGAACCTGAACTGCCGTCGGATCTGACAGAGAGACTTGAGCAGATTCGCCCTGAGAAAATGCCTTCCAACGTCCTGCCCACCCTGGTGGCTTATTACCTGGCCAACCGCCCAGAGGACAGCGACTGGGTAGTACTCCCTGTGACCAATTTTGACTGTTACTTCGGCGATACCAACTTTGGCCGGAAGTATCTGAACCAACTTCCTCGGGAGGTCATAGAGCGGAGCAATAGTTTCGGTATTAGCCGATATCGAGTAAAAGCGGATTATCTGCCCAAATAAACGGCAGGACTGGCCAACCGGCCAGTCCCGTATTCTTTGTATAGGCGATGTAGGTTTTGTTCCGTTTATCTTACGTTTCCGTCTCATACGGCCAGGTGTTGATACCGCCGAATTCATAGATATTGGTGTACCCCAGTTCGGCCAGTGTGGAGGAAGCGGTCTTGCTCCGGTTCCCACTGCGGCAGTAGACCAGAACCGTGGAGTCCGTTTCCGGGATCACCTCGGCTGCGGTAGTTTCATCAATCATTCCCACCGGCAACAGAACAGCACCTGGGATATGTCCGCTGTCATACTCGTCCTGCTCCCGGACATCCAGGATGATGACCTCCTGGGTGTCCATCATCTCTTTGGCATCTTCCTGGGTGATCTGCTGATAGGCGCCGTCGGCGGTATTCCTGCCGCATCCGGCCAGCAACAGAAGGGAGAGCAGCAAGGAGATCATTCGTTTCATTTGAGTTCCTCCAAAAGTCCGGCGGCAAAGGCCCTGTGGCCCTGCTCTGTAAAGTGTACGCCGTCATAGGCCAGGGGGATGTCCCACTTTCCGGCGTTGGTAAAGCGGATGCCCATTCGCTCTGCCAGAGCCCGGCAGAGCTGGGCGAAGGCGCAGGAGCCGTCAATGAGCTGCTTGCTTGGTACCCACGTTCCCAGGGTCACCGGCGGCGGTGCGATCAGCAGGATCTTGCTTCGATCCAGAGGGATACTTGAGAGGAACCGTTCCAATCTCTCAGCGGCCTGCTCGGGACTACGCCCCTGGAGCAGGTCGTTGGTGCCCAGCATAACGATCAGCAAGTCGGTGTCATCTGGGAAAGCAGGAGCGGCAGAGGGGATCTCCCGGCCGTTCTGTCCCATATTATAGACTGTCCACCTGGTTTCCGTAGCCAGGATGTCTACCCATCGGCAGTCCGCGTCATGCCGCCCGCCGAAATAGCCCCGCGGGTCGTAGCCGTAGGTGTTGGAGTCACCGAAACAGATGACCATCATCTTGTATCTCATCCTCTCTGTGTGGTATCGCTATCATAAATCCAGCAGTTGTTTTACTGCTTCTGCCATCGCAATCGGAGAATCCAAACGCAATGTCTCTACTCTGACAAGGCTCCCACTGGGAGAAGAATAGCAAAGAGGGCTTTCCTGTCCTGACATTGCTTCACAATTCGGATAAAGCAATACCGTCTGTTTCGCCTGATATTCCTTCTGGTATGCGTACATCTGGTACATATCAGCCTGTGAGATCCCATAATTGTGCCACTGTGGAGATAGTAGCTTCCACTTGGTATCCAATACAGTCCGCTCGCCGCTATTCAAATCTTCAATGACCAAATCCGGCCGCAGGGCAAACTGCTTCCGGGGCAGTTCAAAGAGATATTTCCCCTTTGCCTGCACATGAACACGATATTGCTTGGAATCCAATTGCCGACGCAGAACTGCTGCCACATAGCTCTCAAAAATCCGCTCCATGGGGAACAGAAGAGCCAAGGCCGCCTGCCCGCCGGAAAAGGTGGTAAAACTCTTTCCCTGCAAAAATACCCGGCACAACTCCAGAAGTCGCTGGTAGTCTGCCATGGAGCGGGATTGCCCACATCTCTGAAAATCCTGCTCCACATTTTTGGACACCGGAACTTGCTCCATGACGGATAACACGATCCGCAGATCCTTGCGGTTTTGTACATCCGTAGTGTGCCGCTGCAAGTAGAGCGCTGTGGACTTGACCAAGCGGTTTTCCGGGCAATCCACGCTGAATACATCGTACTCCACGAAGATTCGTTCCCGGTGCAGCAGATTCTTTCGGATATTCTCCGAGAATACAATTTTTCCACGGACACAAGTTTCGTTGTCCTGCTTTACCGTATAATCCGATTTTAAGCCGCGCCCGATCAGGCGATGGGTTTCGTCCAAAAACATGCGCACAAACAGATCCATCAAGCGCATACGAGAAGTATTCAGGTGGGCGGTGTGAAATGTCTTGAACGGAGCCTCCTGGACCGTTCTCAGCATGGTGAGAAACACTTTGCGGACAGCCTGGTCGCTGTTATGCCCTGCCAGCGTCAGTTTGGGCAGAATTTCAATCTCTGTTCCGTCTCTGGTGGTGATTACTCCTACATAATTTTTGGCGGTAATCACCTTACCCAAACCAGGTCTTGCGCTCAGGCTCATCAACTCCAGCGGTTCAGCACCGGAATTTGTGTCCCGATTGGAGAGAATAAATTGCTCCAGCTGATCGAAAGCGTGTTCCGGCAAAGAGATCATGCCTGCCCGTGGCGGTCCATTGCGGGTAAACCCCATGTATTCCCGAATGGTATATTGTTTCAATGGAGTTCACCTCCCAATGGAATACGCCAGTCAGAGATTCCGATACACTTCTGCATCAAAGAAAGCGGCCGGATTGATGCGGTATGTGGGGGTTGCCTCAAATTCAAGATCTGTGCCGAACAAGCTCTGAAGATCGGCTGTTTCAACCTTGAAAAATCGCTGCTGTTCCGGACGTTTTTTATCTCCCAGCACCAGACAGATCTTCTCATAGTCGTCATAGAAGTACTCCTGAAGAAGCGGAATGACCTTATCCCGGAAGATCTCACCCAGGGTCTGAATAGATCGAGACTGACGCAGAGGGGTAAAGAAGGCATGTCCCAGTGTATGCTCCCGGTCAAACAGCACCTCGATCCGGCGGTTCAGCGTCGTAAGCAGGCCGCTGACGGAAATACCCTCGACCTCTATGCCATTCAGGACATCGCTGTCCGGCATCATCTCTACAAAGCTGAACCGGCGCCGGAGGGCAGTATCCAGTAGAGCGATGGAACGATCCGCCGTATTCATGGTGCCCAGCAGATAGACATTATCCGGGATGCCAAAGGCTTCGTGCGAGTACGGCAGCTTGGCTTGCAACTCTTCACTCTGCCCCAGACGCTTGGACGGCTCAATTAGAGTGATGAGCTCGCCAAAAATTTTCGAGATGTTGCCGCGGTTGATTTCATCAATGATAAATACATAGGGGCCTTTGGTCCCTTTCGCTGAGGATACACCTGAAAATCCGTTCTTGTTCAGAACATCTATCACAGTTGCAACAGTAGTATTGAGACGATAAACGGTGGACAATGTCAGGCTCTTTTCCAGGCGGAATTCGGCAATCCCGATGTTTTTCCTTTGTACCAACCATTTAACGGTTCGCAGCCGCTTATAATGCTCAAACTCTGGATGCCATTCAGGTTCTCCGGTTACAACACCGATAGCATCAATGGAATGTGCGGTATAGCAGGAAAGAATAATATCTCCCAGCTGCATTCTGGACAAAAATGCGTTCAATACAGTTTTCCCGCCCACATGGTAGTCCATATCATCCGTGATGCTCTCCCCGTATTCATCCCATCCGATCCGAATGCAGCCATGCTCCATGCAGTAATCTCGAACTGGATTGTCTCCTGTGCTCGCAAGAGATACTTTCCAGATTGTTGGGTTCTCTGAGAAACCATAAGGATTTTGGTTGGGATCTACTACAGGGGGCTGTGCTGTCGCACAGAATTTTTTAAAGATACCATCGGCAATCTCATAGGAGATGTCGTTGGGGTTCTCTTCTTTATCCTCTGCAAAAACCGGACGAATACCTTCAATGAAATCCTCGTACCCAAAAGACTGATGGAAGGTAGTGAACTCAATCCGCCCATTCTGCCGGTACTGCCGATACCGTTTCAAAACCTCTTCGTGGTTTTCTGCCTGGATATCCTTCAGCAATTTTCCCTCTATGATCGCCACAGCATAGTTGACGGTCTGGTAGGTCTTTCCCGTCCCGGGAGGGCCATAGAGAATGGTATTCTTTGCAAACGGCATAGGATTGTTCACCTCTTTCTGGGGCAGAAGCTCCAGCGCATCTTCCAATTCGTCACGGAGTTTCCAGGAATATGTACCAGGCTGATCCTGGAGTGCTGTACGGCCCACAAACAGGATGGGCCACCATTTTTGCGCTCCATCGTCTGCCTGAGCCAATGGACAGTTCGTCTGTGCATGCACCCGCTTGGCAAGTTGGATCAAACTCATATTATAGTAGCCGGAAGTATTTCCATATCGCGCACTTAACTGTGTGCAGGTGGCTTCGCCTCCCAGAGCATAGACATACTCCAGAATCTCCCTGCACTCCCGGGTGCAGACATCTCTGTTCTGCAGTAGTTCCTGCCAGTCTTCCGTGGTAAGACCTGGATCATAGTCTGAAATGGCCGGCCAATACTTTCCCCTATGAATTTGGCAGCCAAAATAAATGAGATCGTCTGTCAGCAGATGCAGTTGTTCGTCTTGATAGCAGGTATCGTCCAATCTGGATTTTACCTCCTGCACCAGTTCCGGGTCCTGCTGCACTTCATTTCGGACCTGATCCGCAAGTTCCATATAGCTGCAAACATTTTGCGGGTCCCCCGTTTTGCAGGCAAGATCATATTCGATCTCAGCGGCAAAATCCCGTAGTTTCCGAAACTGATAGAGATAATATTGAGTCGGAGCAGCAAAAAAGAGATAGGTACAGATGGTTCGGTCACTCTGGTAATGCCTTTTCATGCTGGCCTTTGTTTTATGCCGGGCAAGAAGTCCGTCCGCTTCCAGGGAAAACGCAAATATCCGCCCCGTTAGCGGCAATGCCTCCGTAAAAAGCTCTTTGAACATCCTACGTACTGTCTCCGGTTCAGCCTCTGCAAAATAGGTAATCATCTTCCTGGGGTAGGCGTAGCCGTGGTCCAGCAAATTGCAGGACTGCGCCAGGGAATCCTTTAGCATTTGTGCAAAATCATCCGCGTCCGGGTTCCAGTGGTCTTGAAAACACTGCACCGCCCGCCATTTATAAATCTCTTCCGAGAACCAGGCATCCAGATTCTCTTTATACTGGGCAAGCAGCCGTTTTGTGGCGTTCTGCTTCTTCCCCAGTTCCCAGGCGGCCATATCCAGCACCCGGTAGTTCTTGAATGGGAAATTGGCGTCCCGGAAGGCCTTGATTTTCCTGCAGTTTTCAATATAGGTTTCCAACTTGCCACGGGCTTCCAACTGTATCCCCAGGGCCGCAAAAATATCCTCACTGCCCACGTTGCTGTTGATGACCGGGAAGGTAAACGGCTTTAAACAATGCAGCACCACAGAGGCCGCGGCGGCCTGCATTCCACGGAACGATTTCGTCAGCACCGATGCGGCACGCTGAAACATCTCCTCATCGTCCGTCATATCCAGAAGATCTACGCACATCCTGATAAAAGCGCGCACGGATTGGATATCTGTCTTGCCTTGGAATGAGTAGAATCCAGTACCAAACATTCCAATATGGCCTGTGCCGGAGACGGCTTTTTCCTGGTACTTGTATACGCCGGCATCGGCCCGGTTTTTCAGGTCAACAATCAGATGGTCCAACTCTTGTTTACGCACGTCGGACAGATGCGTCGCATGGACAGCCTCATGCTTTTTGTCATAACTGTGCCGCCATGTTCCAATACACATGAGATAGATGGCGTTGAGATCCTGGACGTCCAGCACGGTTTCATCCACATCACGATAAGCGGACACAATCGTGCGCACCAGTTCATAGCTGCCATCATGCACGTCAGGTGACAGTTCCGGGGTGCTTTTCAGTTTTTTCAATATCTCTTGATTCATTTGAGGTCACCCTCCGTTTGTGCAATCTGGAATCGGCCATAATACTGCTCCAGCTTTTCATCGCAAATCCGCTCGATTTCCTGCTTTTCCTCCCGAGTCAGTTTCTTCCAGACAGACTCATCCATCTGGATCACACCCAAAGTCTTGGTATGGTGGAGCATCTGCATATCCTCAAACCGCTTGAAGGGGTTGGCCAGGATATTCCGCTGGGCCTGGGCGTCGGTATAGCCGCCCTTGGCGTAGATGCTGTTGGCCTTCTCCACCACCAACCCAGCCGCCCGACGGGCCTCGTAGAATTCCCGGAAGTAGGCGACGATGTCGCTGAGCTTTACCCGGCCCTTGTCATCGGCAAACAGCAGCACCGCCTTGAGCAGCACCGGCTTGTAGGAGTAGCTCATGTCCATCTGACGTACCATGTCCAGAAACAGGTCTTTGCGGTTGGAGTCGTCGATGAGCGTCCAGCCGTACTGCTCCGCATATTTCTGTAGGGTTTCCTCTTTGAAATACTTGAAGGTCCGGTGCTCGCTCATAGGCACCACCAGGTCGGGCACCAGCAGGCCGTCCCGCACATACCGCTCGATGGTCTCTGTCTGCACATCCACCCGGCGGACAAACTCCATCTGGGAGATCATGCCGGCGGCCTCTTCCTGCCAGTTGAAGATGTCCACCAGTTCGTAGTCCAGGGCATCCACCGGCCAGTCGATGAGGGCATCCGGGCGCTCGCCCTGGTCGTAGAGGCCCTGCTCGGCGGCTTTCTGCCCCTTGGTGCCCAGCACCAGAGCGCCAGGCTTGTACTCCTTCAGCCGGAACAGCCGGTGCATGGAGTAGGGCATATTGTACTGGCTGGCGTTGTCCACGAAGTCAAACACCATTAGGCTCTCCTTGTCCGGTGACAGCCGCATGCCGCGGCCCAACTGCTGGGTATAGAGCACCTTGGACATAGTGGGGCGGGCCATAAACAGCACTTCCGTGGCCGGGCAGTCCCAGCCCTCGTTGAGCAGGTCGCAGGCGCACAGCACCTTGGTCTCGCCCTTTTCGAACCGGGCCAGCACTTCCCGGCGGTCGCTGGCCTTACTCTCGCCGGACACAGCCTCAGCGGCCACACCGGCGTCGTGGAGTCGTCCGGCGATCTCCTGGGCGTGCTTGACGGAGGCGCAGAAGATGACCGTCCGCTTGTCCTTTACATACTGGAGCCAGGTGTCTACAATGAGTTGGTTGCGCTCCGGCACATAGATTTTGCTCTCCAGATCCCGGATGTTGTACTGGACGCTGTTGAAACGAACCTTGGTCAGGTCGATGTTGGTGTGGATGCGGATACACCGCACCGGCACCAGTTCGCCGATTTCCACGGCGGTCTGGATGTCCAACTTGTGGGCGGTATTCTTGAATATCTCTAAGATGTTCTTATCATCGGCCCGCTCCGGCGTGGCGGTCAGGCCAAGGGTAAATTCCGGCGTGAAGTAGGACAGGACCTTCTGGTATGTATCGGCGGAGGCGTGATGGGCCTCGTCCACGATGATGTAACCGAAGTCATCCGGCTTGAACCGCTCCAGGTTCAGCGCCACGCTCTGAATGCTGCCGCAGACCACAAAGGCGTTGCCCTGCTTCATGCTCTCCACATAGCGGCCCACCGTGGCCCGGGGCCACAGTTCCCGGAAGGTCTTGGTAGCCTGATCCACCAGTTCCACCGTGTGGGCCAGGAACAGCGTCCGCTTGCCGAACCGCTTGGCGTCCATGACGGCGGTCACTGTTTTTCCGGTGCCGGTGGCGTGGTAGAGCAGGGCGATGGTCTCGAAGTTGCAGCGCATCTCCTCCAGCGCCGCCAGGGCCTGTTTCTGGTGCTCTTTCAGCTCCAGCTTGGAGCCGTCCAGAGACTTGCCTCGCTGGGTGGGGAGGTAGTCCTCGATCTCTTTGAAACTGGGATGCTGGCCCAGAAAAACCCGCAGCTCGTCCTTCACGGTCTCCGGCTGCTGCTGTATCTGCCGTACCGCCCAGCGGTACACATCCCAGCCCAGGTAGATCATACTGTTCTGCTTGAGCAGATCATCGCAGAACTTGTTCTGGGAGACCAGCTTGGGGTTGTGGGACGCCTCGTCGTCGATCTCAATGGCCACCTTCCGCCCACCGTTTTCGATCAGAAAGTCGGCAAACCGGCTGTTCTGGTAAATGTCGGAGAAGGGGTACTGGGAGTAGAGATAGCCGGCCTTCTCAGCGCCGAAGGTGTCGGAGAACAGTTCGATGAACAGATCCTCGGCACTGCTGCCGGAGGCGGAGCGGTAGGTAGGCATGGAGGTCACCTCGGTTTCCTGTTAAGATATGTATCTGTAATCTTCCCGAGATCCGCTAATCGGGATTCAATGGCACCTTTGCTTCTGCCATGCTCCTTGGCGATTGCAGAAGTTGTCATTCCTGAGTCAAATTCATCCAGTAGTTTTTCTTCCTCAATATCTGTCCATGGTTTTCCGGCATTTCGGGGCAGACTTTTTTTCTTGGGCGGAGGAATCACATTCAAAATTTCATGAAAGGCTCGAATCATTTCAGGCTGATTGCATACATGGTTTTGGGGTAAAAGTTCTCCAGTGAATGGATCAATGCCATCAGCCAAAGCAGATAATAGCTCTTTTGCTCTTACAATATCCATTTAGCAATCCTCCTTTACTCCCTTCAGCAGGATTTTCTTCTCGAATCCGCCCCGTTTGGCAGCCTTGTCCGCCCGCACCTGCTCCAATTCTTCCAGCGTCCAGCCGCGGGCCTTCACGACCGCCTGCATGACCTCCAGAAGGTCGGCCAGTTCCTCGAGAGATTTACTCTCCTGGTACTCCGCCAGCTCTTCGTTTAGCTTCTGATCCAGAAGATGCATGTAGTCCTCATCAGCAAGCGTTTCGCAGACACAGGTTTTCCCATCGGCTTTGATAATTTCTGGAATACGGTCACGGACAAGTTTATTGTATTGTTTCATAGCAAAAGTCCCCTATTATGCTGCGACGAAATCTCTATTTTCCAAGTTGTTTACAGATATTTTTCTTTAAGAATCTTTGCAACACGTATGTGAGCAATATTTGAACTTCTATACAGTTCCTCCACAATTTCAGGAACAGTTCGATTTTCATAGATGCCTTTATTTTCTTTTTCGGTGTCAATTCCGTAATAATTTAAAAATGTCTTACTCAACCATCCGTGGTATGCATCAGTACGAAATAATTTTTGTTCTATCCCGGTCAAACTTAGGCCCTGAAAGAGATAGTAGTATATAATTTCTGGTATCAGATCATTAATATTTCTATGGTCAAATAAATCATATGTTTTAAACATTAATCATCCTCCTTAATCCAATTGATTAGTTCTTCTTCTGCAAATGTTGGAACGGTATCTAAGCAACAATCATATTCTGCATTAAATACGCCTTCAGGGGTTTTCTCGTTAAAGTGAGGAACATTTTTAGCATCAAAATACCGCAAATTTTCTTTCAGGTAGATTTCATCGTATTTAATGCCATAAAGCATGTCTTTGTCGACATTTGCAATTGCTGTTTCAACATGCATAAGTAAGATAAAATTGTCAACATATTTATCGCGAATTTTATCGACTAATTCTTGAAGAGATAATCCAAAGTCACTCTTACGAAACATAACAGACACAATTTTGATGTCATATAATTCGCTGAGGAGTTGGTCATGCTTAAAATGATGTACACGGGTAGGCTTCAAAGTGGATTTTATTTCCAATCTTTTGTTCTCTGTAAAAGAGAAATCAAATTTCATTCTATTGCGAGACTGCCAAAATTTAGCTATATTGCAACCGGCCTCTCCTAAATACAAAATCGTATATAGTTCCGCAAAAAGGCCCTGAAGTTCTGATTCAGATACTTTTCTCTCTTTATCAAACAATGCTGAGATAACTGAAAATAACTTTGCTAAATAAAGTTGATCTTCATCAAATTCACTTTGAGAAAATGCTTTTGTTAATCGAATAAATGCCAGTATATTTTCTTCGTCTTTTTCTTTGCATGTGAATAGATGCACTATCCTTGTAACGATTTTATCTTCGCTTTTGAAAACACATTTTTTATTAAAAGCAAATCTTAGAGAACGCGTTTCCTGACATATCGGCATAACTTTTGTGACTCGTGAAGGAATCATAAAGACTACATTGTTATTATAATCTTTTCCAAAATAGCATGTGTTGTCAACTAAAAACACTTCATACGGTTGGTCAGTTATATGTTTATCCTGTAATGCTTTTAATATCTCTCGAATTTCCATCACGCTCTCACCACCAGTTTCTCCAATTCACATGCACAGTTTTCTGGAATATATATTGCTAATGTAGGGGCATAAAAGTTTATTTCAGGTCGGTTAGTTGGTTTAACAAAGTGAATTTGCAACTGAATATGTTCCGGTTGTTTATCTGCAAGACTACGATCTCCTTCATAATATAAGGCACTGGATACATTTGGATTTCGGCCCTGAAATAGCTGGTCAATTGAATTATCATCATTAATTTTACGTGTAGAGTGTTTTGTATCCCGTACCCAATAAACATCAACGGGTGTATTCAGGTTTAATTTCAAAAAAGCTTCGTCTAAAAGCGTAAAATATCGTTTATTAAGTATTTCTCCTTCAACATATTCCAATTTTGATAGAAGTTCGCCGAAAAGTACATGGTAATCTTGTTCACATAGCACAGCATGAATTTGAACATCGTTGTGGTGCTCAAATGCAATTTTTTTACTATACTTTCTTCTAAAAGAATCAATAGTAGTTGTATTATTTTCCACTTTCTGCTTATCAAGCATAAAGTATTTTTGCGGCTTCCACTCAGACAATGCAAAATTTTCGGTTTTAGCAACATTCGCACGGGTTAATCTAAGGAAAGCACTTCGTGCAAGTTTAAAAATTCTCGGCATTTCCTTAAATGGAATGCCTCGCTCCTGTGCCCGTTCAATAGATGCCCACATATCCTCATCATGTTCAAGAATGCTGGTAAAGTCATCTTTTATATCCTTAGTTGTAAAAACACGACACACATCAAGATAGCGAGATTTATATCCAAACCACCGTGCTCGTTGTTCTGTATTGTCAACATTACTCTTACCTTTTGCGCGTCTTGTAATGTAAGTAACTGCGAGTCCTTTAATTGTTATACCACGTTCAACAAGATTCCCGCCGACAAAGATATTTGTTTTGTAATGCTCAGAATTTTCGCTGGCGTTTTCATCACTATTACATACAAGGACTGGAGAACAAGCTTTGATCCGATATAGGATCTCATTTTCAATTTCCTCAAACGGCAAACAGATGACTCCGTCAGACACAAAATTGTCATATGCCTCAACAAGTTGTTTCCGGAGAGATATATAAGAAATATCGCGGTGTCCAGCAAGTTTCGTTTTTGCTTTTGATTTCCAGTCATCAAGAATGGATTGTATTTTCACCTCAACAATTTTGTGATCATACTTTTTCTGGCTGGGGTGTATTAGCATTGCGTGATCCCCCATATCACCTCGACTTTTACGAATGGCGTTCCCTACAAAAAACATTGCCATTGCTTTATACACCGATGGTGGAACCCCAGTTCCATCAAGAAGATTTGGTTCCTTTGCCGGAATTTCATATACATATTTGTCACAATCTTCTCCGTGAAAGGTTTGTAGGCCACAATATCCCTCTCCCGGGTAAACAAGTTCTCCAAAATCAGGAGAAAGCGTATCAAATGTTTCTATAAGAATGTTAGCCTGCGGAGTAGCTGTAACAGACAGGAAACAGTGGCTTTTTAGCTTGTTTTTTAGATTTAAAACAGAGCCATATGTTTTGCTAATAGAATTCTTGTAAGCGCGCGTATTGAGGGTTGCCTGGTCGCCCTCATCATCAATAATCAGCACAGACTTGCTCGCTAAATAGGAATTTTCAAATATCTCCGCTATCTGATCAATATGCTTGTTATGTTTTAGCCCAACAATAATTACTTTATGTCCATTTTCAAGGAAATCTTTAATACGAGCTGGATTAATTAATGTCTTATTGTCATTTGTTTTTAACACAGTGAGCTTTTCTGAGTCTACATTAAATGCAGACTTAATTCTGGTCGCATTCTGTTTTAGAAGATCGAGTGTATTTCCGCCTAAAACAATAGCAATGTCATATCCATTATCAAATGCCAGCGCAAGCACAGAGATAAAATTTGATGTTTTACCACTCTGCACCTTACCGATGACTATTCCTGTTTCTGCAATTTCCTCATGAATATTAGGGTTTGGGCAATGGCTAAGAATTCGAACAGCGTTGCAGAATACCGCATTTATAGCGTCAAGGCTCATGTCATCTGCAAGCATTCTTTTCTCGACATTTGAGCGAAAATATCCATCGACTGAAATGCTCCAAGTTTTAGGCTCTTCACTATCGCAGACAGTAAGCCACTTATCCACCATTACTATTCATCTCCTTTGCGTACAGATTCAAGTATTTCATTCATTTTAAGGCGAATTGCAGACGGCTCAATTCGACCATCTGGAGAAACCGTCATTGACTCTATTTCGGCCAATACAAGTGCAATGGACATCCGCATCATAATTGGCATGAACTCTCGTTTTTCAATGAGTGGTTTGAAAAAGGAATGACGCATATTGATAGAGAGTGTATATTCATTTTCGCCATCAGCTTCCACAAGCAACCAATCCATTGTAGGGTCACTCATATCAAAAATAATATGAAAAAGATATTCTATGTGTTTATACATAAAACGATAATTGACATGATTTCCACCCTCAATAGTCACTCCGTCATCACTTGGCGTAACTACCTCTTCTTGTGAAGAGTTCTCTTGTTGCAAATCTGTCAATTTTTCTTGAATAGCTTTTTTAGCCGGATTTTGAGGTTGGTTGGGTTCCTCTTCAACAATTTCGATTTGTAGATTTTGAACTAGACCAGAGCCAGAAAGGTCTTGTGTTGCCAAGTGTACAAGGTCTTTTGTATGAATTTTTTCTCGCACACGAATACTTTCTGCCTTGCGACGATAGTCTTGTGTAAAATTCTGCAGTGCCTCGATAAATGCTTCCTCTAAACCACTATTGTGCCAGTCAAAGTTGTCTTTTGCCTGTGTAACAGGCCAATTATCCATATGCAGTTCTCCGTATAGTCTCTGCCATGCATAAGAATTTGCATCACCAAATAATTCAACTGGACGATAATTTTTTTCAGATCCTCCAACAATCACTCTTCCTCGCCGAATAAGAGTAAAACCAGCATCTTTCACACTACCTGGAATTCGGATTGCAATAAATCCAGACACATGCAAATCTTTACCTTCATGATTGACAGTAAATTCTATTTCTTTTTTCCACGCTTTGTTCTGCCCGTTAATATTTTCAACAAAAACAGGTGCTTCTTTAAATTGAAGTAAAGTGCCATTGTAAAATATTTTAACTAATCCAGATCTAATGTCTTCTCGATAGATGCTGCTAAGAAGTTCTTTTACCTTACCAACTGTTCTAGGGCCAACTATACGTTTATTTAGTTTCTTAATTACAATTTTTGTGTAGTGTTCTTTGGCGCTAACTAAATCTTCTCGTACATCAATCTCTTCTGTTTTGTATTTTCCAAGATCGTCAATGTTAATCTCAGTATAATACTTATTTCTTGATCCAAGTTGCGTTGATTCAACTGACCAAACAGATCCGAACCAACAAGCCGCAGTTTTAAGCCCCATTCCAAATTCGTTTCGGCCTGTCGTTTTCTGAGGCGGCCTATCGAGAACTACAGCTCGTTGAAAGTCTGACCATTCCATACCATATGCATCATCATAGATTTCAATGGAATCACCCATATCCTTGTCTTCGATATAGTCAATAGTTATCCGAAGTCCCTTTGCATATTTTTGCGACATAAGTTCATTTTTGTGATCGAAAAAACTCTGCGTAGAATTGTCAACAAACTCGGCAATAGCAGTCCAAGGTTGATAGCTAAGCCGTTTATATGTAGCATAGACACCGCTTGTTGGCCTGATATTTAGTTTTTTAGCCATCAAAGTCACCATCCCATCCGTCGTTCGCTAATGCAAACAGGCGTTCCCCTAAAATTTTCAACACACGAACATTTACTGAGTTTCCGAGTTGTTTATACTGTGTAGCATCTGTACCACGGAACTTAAATCCGCCATGAAAGCTTTGCAAATTTGCAGCTTCTCTGGGAGTTAATTTCCTAAAATGATTCTTCTTTCTGTCCCAAATAATAGGAGTATTTACAATAGCGACAAGGGAGGGATAGAATGTAGGACGCTTTGCACGGATTCCTGATTGACGAATTTGTATTAGACAATCATGGATATCGGAGACATCTGCACCACAATTCCATTCAAATTTTTTGAATAATTTAATTCTATTTAGCATGTCATACTTTTGAATCCAGTTATCAATAAAAATTCTATTGTCTAAATACAGCTTTCTATTTCGTTCCAAAAAATTTTTCTTCCATTTGGGCATATCGCCATATCCTTGTGCTTGGAAAACGGCCTGATCATCATCAATCCCTACGCCAAAACTATCTATCCAGATAGGAAATCCAATCACCTTAATCCCTGTGCCAATTCTAAATTCATCCCATGCGAAAATCATCTTTTCCTGCTCTTCAGAGATCATATAAGAGTCATCAACATTTTCTTCCAGTATTGTCCATGCATCCCCCATCTTACACTTTCGAAGATACTTTTCTAAGTGTAAGTCAGTTTTATGAATAAATCCGTTGCTTAGAATTTTCTCATTTCGAATATCCTTCCGAATCCCAAGTATATATACTCTTTCACGAATTTGAGGAATTCCGAAATCTGAAGGAGAGAGGATAAGTGGTTCTTCTGTAATATAGAAATTGCGTTGCATCAATTCGGATGTAATAATGCCCCAATTCTCAGTCTTGTCCGCTAAATTTCGAACATTTTCAAGAATAATAAACTTGACTTCTGGATGCGCATCGAGAATGTTCATTATTGTATAAAATAGATTGCCACGTTTTTTATCCTGAAAGCCCTTTTGGGCGCCAGCTTTACTAAACGGTTGGCATGGAAACCCAGCACACAAGACATCAAACGGCGCAATAGTTAACGGATCTATTTCTGTTACATCTCGGCGAATTTCTTTTTCTTGGGTATGATAATTAAGTTGGTATGTTTTCCTACATTCCTCATTAATCTCAGCTGCCATAACACATTCGCCACCCAGATACCTCATTGCCTGATGAAAACCGCCAATACCAGCAAACAGATCCACAAATCTAAATCGTTTTTTACCAGGAGCCTCTTTATTTGTGCGACGATCTGCTGGTTTTTTTGCATCTTCAGGAATATACCATCTGTTACCATCCCTCACTGCACCTTTGATGCGCCCTTTTTTACAGAGTATAGTAACCCAAGTAACAGAAACCCCCCATTTTTGAGCAATTTCCTTTGTAGTCAATAGCATTGTTTCACTCACCTTATTATAGTTAACAATAACGTCTCCGTTTTTAAATTCTGTTCATTCTATCGCATTAATTGTCCAAAATAGTGGTCTCATTTTCAATCGGGTACAATCTCCACAATGTCCTCTATTTGGCAATTTAACGCCATGCAAATTTTTAAAAGTATTTCTGTGCTAACATGACCATTTCGACCCATTTTGGTGACTGAGGCAGGACTAATGCCTGCTTTCACACACAGATCTTTTTTCTTCATGTCTTTGTCGATAAGAAGTTTCCAAAGCTTTTTATAGCTAACCGCCATAACAAGATTCCTCCACGCCAATATGCAAAATGCCCTGCCAGACGGCAGAGCATTTTGGAGATTGCAGCTATGCCGCCAAGGTCTCTTCCAACACCTGACAGCGTTGTGTATAATAATAGCATATTCAGCAGAAATACGCAAGAAAATCATGCATTCGCATGATTTTTAGTTTCTTTACAACAGGGACCTATGTAACTTTCATGTCTCGCATCTATTGCATCCAAAGACTCTTTGCTGTAAAATAATTTGACTTTCAACGGTTATCAATCGTTAAAGTGAAAATTGGGGGAAGCAAAATGCCAACCTTCACAATAGACGGCAAAAGAATATCTGTTTTCCCAGGGGGCAAAGTCGGAGGGCCAGCAATCTACCTACATACCTTTTCCGATGAAGGTCAGAAGGTATTTGCGGCCACGCAGGCATCCGATTGTCCGCCGTTTACCTTGGTGGCTATCAGTGATCTGGACTGGAACCACGATATGGTTCCCTGGAACAGTCCGCCTGCTTTCAAAAATGCTGAGCCCTGCACTGGTGGTGCGGACGACTACCTGCGTCTCCTCACCGAGGAGATTATTCCAGCGGCAGAGAAGGCGATTGATGAAGTCCCTTGTTGGAGAGGGATCGCCGGGTACTCTCTGGCGGGGCTGTTTGCCCTGTATGCGATCTACCAGACGGATCTATTTTCTCGGATGGGCAGTATGTCTGGCTCTCTCTGGTTTCCCAGAATGAAGGACTATATCTTCTCCTACGAGCCAAAGCGTTGGCCGGACTGCATGTACTTCTCCTTGGGAGACAAGGAGAGCAAGACTCGGAACCCAGTCCTGCGGAATGTCAGGCAGAACACGGAAGAGATTCAGGCATTCTACCAGGATAAGGGGATCGACACGGTGTTTCAGTTGAACTCTGGGAACCACTACGACCATGCGACGGAGCGCACCGCCGCGGGCCTTTGCTGGCTGCTGAGCAGATGAGTTAGGCCCGCCTCCCACCAACCTGTATTCTTTGTATAGGCGTGTTAAAATTTGATATGCCTAAAACGAAAAAACAACTTGTATCTCAGCCTCTGCAGAGGTACAATACCCCAAACCTGAACATGAAAAAGAGCCCTTCTGGACAGGCGGCGGCAGCGGATACCGCGCCTGGTCAAGAAGGGCTCTTTGACCACATGTTTGACCACAGACAGCGCCGGAGTACTCGGAAACAGTGGAATTAAGAGCGTCAAAGAGTGAGTGAAATGTAGCGGAAAGGGTTAAAACCAATTAGAAATAACCAGAAAAAATTTAGTTCAACCGTTTGGGAGCAGGATGCCGCAGGTTCGAATCCTGTCACTCGGACCACCTTTCTTAGAAAAACCGCCTAAATAGGCGGTTTTTCTGTGTTTCAAGTTTGGTTTTTGTAATTTCGACGAGTGCCATTCAGATGTGATTCAAGACACAGAGAGGCGTTAGGCACATGAGTAAGAATAGCGGCTGAAACCATCAAATCCCTAACCCATCCCTAACTGGTGTGATCGCTGTTTTCTCGTTGTGGATACGACAAATTCTTGAGTTTTCCAGTCTTATCCTGTATAATAATTTTACGGTGAGCCTTTGTGCCACCAAGGCAGCCGTGTGGGTGTATTCCCATGCAGCTTTTTCTATTTACAAGAGGGGGAAAGCATCTTGGGGTAGTCGATGTTTATTCCAAAATTCCATTTGACCTTTCGGGCTCAATAAGTAAGAATAGATTTCGTCAAGAGCTCTGTTGGGGTATAAGTAAAATGTTTGACCTCTTTGATAAAGAGGATTTTTGCGTTGTGTTTGATTACAAGTGCGATATTGAAATCCATTTCAATGACTCCGTCGAATTTTATCAAATTAAAACACATAAAATCCAGTCTCCCTATAAGTTTTCAGACCTAAAGCGGCATAAAGAAGGACCAAGCATAATAGCAAAACTCTTCGTTCTAAAAGACGCTTCAGCACCCGAAACTCCAATTCGATGTGCGCTTGTTTCAAATGCTTTTCTTCAAATAGGTAAGGCAGCAATATCCGATAAAGAGTTTTTTTCGTTTGATGAACTGGATGAAATAAGCCAAACGACTGTACGAGCTGCACTATCTGAGGAGCTGTCTCGAGAAAATGTAGATTTAACGAACTTATACTATATTTACACTTCAATGAATCTTTTGGCTCCACAAAATGATATTATTGGAAAAATAACCGGGAGTTTTGAGAGAATCAAGGGCTGTGAACCAGTGAAGCCCAATGCACTATGCCGGCTAATTCTTGATACTGTTACCGAAAAGGCGTGTTATGAACTAAGCTCTCAGGATTATTCTGAACTAATCAAATGCAAGGGTATTACAAAAGCCGAATTAAACAATATGCTCAATCATCATATGGACAAAACTGATAATTCAGTTTCCCTTATTCAAGATTACATTGAACAGAAACAGGTTACTATTGGTGAAAAACGAAAACTGAAACAGTCTTTAGCAAAAATTATTGAAGCAGAGTGCAAATCACTTGAATTACAAACAAAACAACAAACTTTATTTGAGTATATAGATACTATTTCGACGGATGTATCCTTTGAGGAGATGACTGAAATAATTTTCTCTCGTTACTCTACTACATTCCCGATAGAGTACAGTCAAACGGACATATATGTTTTTATATTATTGGTTATTAAGAGGTGGGAGTGTGGTCTAAATGGGTAAGCTGATTTTCAAAGATTTATATTTGTTTTCGCCTTCCGAAAAATTAGCAAAGAAGATTTCATTTGCTCCCGGCCGTACTATAATTACTTCTGATGCACACGATGGAACTGATCGCGGTAAATCAGTTATTATGAAGGCTCTATATCATACAATGGGAGCAGACTGCTATTTTGAGGGGAAATGGGAAGATTCAACCAAAACATATATTCTTCATTTTAGTGTGGATAGTAACGAATACTATATATATCGGCACAATAAGCTGTTTAAGATGTTTGATAGTGAAAAAAAGCTCCTATTTTCAGTAATTTCAAGACATGAATTATCGGAGCGGCTGTCAAATATTACTGGCTTTGCGGTTAAATTACCTCCCAGAGAACGAGATGCAGATGATGGCTATGTACAAGAGTTAGAAATTGCTTCCGCAGTCTACAACTACCTTCTTTATTTTGTAGATCAAGATTATCAAAATGGCTCACAGTTCGCATCCTTCCAGCATCTTGGTGAATATCCCGACTTCAAAGAAAATGTTTTGTACTACCATTTTGGTGCATTTGATGATGATTATTATATGTTAGTCCAGGAGCAGGATGTTTTTTTGGCGGAAAGCAGACGGTTAGAGAATGAACAGAAAATGACCTGTATGATGTTAGACAAAATTTTTGAGAACATCCATTCAGTGTCCTACTCTAAAGATATCGAACATTTGAGAGCAGATGTCAACCGCACAAAGGATGAGTATAACAAGCTATCCAATGCTTTGAATCGCCTCCGTCGAAAACTAATTCAACTACGCAATGAAAAGGCAGATATGGAACATCGTCTCCACGCTCTAACACTGTTCGGCAAAGAAAATGATCTTCAAATTGCCTCGCTCAATAATCACATCTGTCCATTTTGTAAGTCAGAAATAAGTGATGCAATAGATTTGAGGATCAAGAAATACAGTACCGGTGATGACATCATTTTGCTTAGTAGTGATATGCAATACAGCATTATGGAAATCGACCGAAAAATTGCAGAATATGAGGAAGAGTACTCACAGTGGCTTTCTAAATTGAAAAAATACGAAGAGTCAATGGATATCGCATCAACAGAAATTGATGACATCTTAAGGCACAAAGGCTTTATTGATATCAAAGAATCTGTCTCTGAAGACTTGGATTCTATTCGTATCAGCATATCAGAAAACGAACAAAAGCTTAAGGAAGTAAGAAAATCACTTCGTAAATATGGTCAGATCAAGAAAAAAATTAACGAGCGATACTACACCTTGATGCTGGCTGATAAAAATCGTTTTGGCCTTGAAGGAATCAATGCAAAAAGCTTTGAAAACATTAAGCGAACTTTTACTGCTGGAGGTAGCAACAATCCTCTTTCAACAATTATTTGGTATGTTAATCTGATTCAGCTCAAACATGAGTTCAATCCTTCTGCGATAGACTTTCCGGTTGTTTTCGATAGTCCAAACAATGCAGAGACTGACGAAACGAAAAAACGCCAAATATATAGTTATATTTGCGAGCGTGTAACTGAAAACCAGCTTATCGTTTCGGGGCTTGGTTTTTCAGGAGACGAGATTTTGAATTCTTTTGATTCCGTTATCACTCTTACCAACAACAAGTACGAATTACTTTGCCCGGAAGACTATACTGCTAATGTTTCTTTGCTACAAGAGTTGAATAATAAGTAAGCCATATCGGGACATACAGATTGAACTGTATGTCCCGATATGTTTTTCATCCAACCCTCTCGAACGGTATCACCTTGCACCGGCTCTCTTCCGGCGGATCAGGATGCTCCGGTTCCGACTTGGAAGTCGCCGTTTCCATGAAGCCGCCGATTTTCTCAGCCGCACCTCTCTGCATATCGTTGGTGATGTGCGTATAGGTGTCGAGGGTAAATCCGGCGCTGTAGTGGCCCAGCATGCTGGACAGCGTCTTCACATCCACGCCGCTGGATAGGGCCATCGTGGCGAAAGTGTGACGCAGGTCGTGGAAGCGAACATGCTCCTCGATGCCCGCCTTCGCCAGCAGTTTCCGGTTGATCCTGGACACCGCGTCCGGGCTCCAGTAACCGCCGGAGCGGGGCGACGGGAACAGGATGGGGCTGTCCGGGTGTTGTTCATGCTCCCGCATCAGCAAGTCCACCGCCTGCTGTGACAGCGCCACCTTGCGGACAGAGTTCTTCGTTTTCGGCTCTGTCACCACCAGTTCGCCGTCGATCCGAGTGACCTGCTTGCTCACCGATAAGATTCGGTCTTTCACATTCAGATCATCCCAATGTAGTGCCAGCAACTCTCCACGCCGCAGGCCGCTGGATAACTCCAGGAAGAACATGGGCAGGACGCCGTACTTCTCCGCCTCGCTGAGATATATTCCCAGCTTCTCCGGCGGGATGATGGTCATCTCCTTGTGCTCTTTGGGTGGGATGCGGCAGTTGTCGCAGGGGTTGTAGGGAATGATCCGCTCCTTGACCGCCTGTTTCAGTGCCGCAGCCAGCACCATGTGGATGCGGCGAACCGTGCTTCCGGACAATTCCGTGTTGGTCTGCTTCTCGAAGCGCTGCACCCGCCCTTTGGTTTTGGAATCGTTGTACATCTTTTGAATCTGGATGGCGGTGAGCCGCTTGAGTTTGACTCCTCCGATAGCCGGTACGATGTGGTTCTCGATGACATTCTCGTAGGTCTTGGCGGTGTTGGGGCGAATCACGGGCTTACTGTAGGTTTCAAACCACAGCCTGCACCACTCCGCCACAGTGTAGTCCTCGTTGTGGTTCACCGGGATACCCCGGTTGTCCCGGATGGCTTTTGCCAACTTCTCCTTGCATTCGGCCTGCGTCCGGGCGGACACGCTTTTCTGAATGGCGCGGCCGGTGCTGGGGTCGATGCCCTGAGTGTATCTGCCCTCCCAGCGGCCGTTGGGCTTTTTACGGATGCTGCCCTCGCCGTTTGCTCGCTTTTTTGACATTGTTCATCCCTCCTTTTGCAACACAAACAAATACCACAGAATCTTTAAAATAGCCACTAAAATATTTCCGCCTTTTTAGCCGCCTGCTCATCGATCCACGCCATGAACTTATCGCGTGGGACGATGATCCGGCTGCCCAGAGTGATGGTGGGGAAATCCTGCCGGTGGGCCACCTCGTAGGCGTGGGCCAGTCCGATGCCCAGCACATCGGCCACATCCTGCACGGTCAGCATCAGGGGGAGTTCATTGAAAGAGTTGTACTTGGATCGTTTCATTGGATTCCTTTCTACCCTTCTCGCGGAAGGGGTTTTATTCTTTGTTTTGCGGCCCATATTCTGCGCCGCTTACATGGTCATTTCAGGCCACTGCTCCTCATGGTCATCCGGCTTATGGCCCATAGCAATGCGCTTCTCCATGAGCTTTTGTCTGCTCTTCCGGTCAATGTGCAGTCCAGTCCCAGACTGGGGCAGGGCATGATCTTCAAAGATTCGGCTCATGTGATAGAGTAGCCGGGTGACCGCCAGCATCACAGAGGGCTGGTGGAGATCGTTTCTCTGCTCCAGGAAAAACTGAGCATACTGATTTCCTTGGGCGGCGGAATGGTTGAACCACACCATCGCCTGTGCCTGATTCCGTGGAAGCCCCTGTCCCATTAGGTACAGCTTTCCGAGCATGTACTGGGCGTATTGGTTTCCCGCCTCCGCCGATTTGGTGAACCAATCCGCCGCTCTTGTGGTGTCCTTGTTGGCGGTGTTTCCCTCCAGATACTCTTTGCCCAGGCGGTAAGCGGCGAAGTGGCTTCCGTTTTCCACCGCCTGTTTCAGCCAGCGGATGCCCTCGTCCGGGTCCCGCACCTCCCAATCGTCAGAGAGGAACAGTTTGCCAAGGGCGTACTGTGCTTCCGGCAACCCCTGTTTCGCCGCCTGGGTGAGCCAGTGCTTTGCCTTGCGGTTGTCCGGGATCAGCAGAGGGCCGTCCCGATAGAGCTGCCCCATCCGGTATTGAGCGTGGGCGTCGCCGCGTTCCGCCACCTGCTCCAACTTCTCTGCCGCCCGGTCACGGTAGTCCAGAGAAATGTCCTCGTTCCCAATGATACGCCACAGTTCCCAGCAGGCATTGGATTCATTCCGCACATGTTCCGGCTCGTCGTGCTCAGCCAAGTCATCATCCTCGAAGGAGATTTCCCCCAGCCGGATGCGCTCCGCCTCCTGGATGACAGCGTTTTTGATCTGCCGGAACTCTTTCTCCTGGGACAGCTTTTTCCGTTCTCTGGGTTTGTCGTGGTAGTAACTCTCCACCTCGCCCTGGAGCTTGCACCACCGACCGTAGCACTCACACACTACCGGCAACTCCTCCAGCTTGTCCACCACCTCATCCACGGTTTTCTTCACGGACTTGGGAAGGTAGCCGTAGGATTTTTTGCCCTTGACCATTTCCAGTTGTCCAGCCAGTTGCTCCATCTTCTGCTCAATCTCAGGAGCCGTGCAGATACTTTGCGCCATCTCCTGAGTGAGCTGCCGGATCGCGCGGCGGGCCTCCTGAACCAGTTCATCCCGCGACTGTGACTTCTGTTCGTAGGTGTGGAGCATCTCCTGTTTGAAGATTTGATTGGTGAGGGTAGATTTGATATTGCCGATTCCGTCCCGCGTCAGGTACGCTTCTCCCGGCTGTGTTGACCACGCCATCATGTGGACATGGGGATGCTTCCCCTCATCGTGAAAGGCAGCGTACCAGCGGAAGTGATTGGGTTGGATGTTCATGGCGGCAGCGATTTCATTGCGGTTGGCGCGGAGCAGGTTCCGCCACGCTTTGGCGTTGTCATATCCAAGACGCGCGGCGTCCTCACGCTTCAGGGAGAGGATATGCGTCCACACATTCCCGTTGTACTGATCCAGTTCCTGCATGGCCTGCCCCAAGTCCACAGCATCTTCATCACCAAAGAGTCCGTGATCACCAAGCCGTTCCGCACGAGGCCGAGTAGCGATGTACTTCATGTAGCCGTCTAACTGCTGCACTTGAGACCAGTTCTCCTCCAGTGCTCGGGCGATAAAGACAGAGGCATTGGCCTTGGTGGGCTTGTCTTTGTAATCGGAATACTCGCCCAGCTCCCTGGCCTCCGGGAAATCCTTTGTCAGTTTGGTGATGAGCTGCTCCTGCTTTCGAGTGGGCGGACGGTCATCTGGGAGGATCTCCACCCGCTCCCGTGTGCCAATGTACCTCAGATAGCCGCTGACCGAACTGCCGCCTCCGCACTTGAGATAAGGACTTTTCACAATCAATCCTGCCACTCATCGTCCTCCTCCCAAGCGCCCCGCACCCGCTGCTCCAGCGAGATGCGGCCATTGGTTTTCCGCACATTTTGGACGCTCTCCGCCCGCCGTCGGCGCAGATCCTCGCTGCTGAACTGATACGCGTCGGCGAGGATACCGGCCACCATATCCTGCTCCACCGCCTGTCGGAAGGCGATGGAGGACAGCTTCTCTTCCAGCTGTCCCATCCTTCCGTCCAGGTAGGACTTGATGGAGGTGGGGAGAAACAGTCCGGCATTGTTGGCGCTGAGATAGTCCAGGTAAAAGTCCACCGCCCGCTCAATGAAGGCAGTGATACTCCGGCTCCCGTCCTCCTGATACCGGCGCTCCAGAATGGCCTTTTTCTCCGATGAGAGGTAGAGGGGAAACTTCTCTTTTTTGCTCATAATGGTCTCCTTTCCGGGGGTTGACCCCTGTTTTTTCCTTGTGACAGTAGGCTTTCGGGCATAGTGACCGCAGAGATGGTATCACTGCCAGGATTTTGACCCCATTTCCAATCCCCGCAAAAGCCCCCGCAACTGCCCGCACTGCGGGCAGAGGTGCTTCTGACGGGGGCGCTTGCGACCCCGTCGTTTATCCTGCTTTTTCTTTCGTCCCTGCTTTTTCTTTCGTCCCTGCTTTTTCTTTCGTCCCTGAGAGTTCCTCCGAAAGCGGGCCAAATTGGGCCTCCAACCCCGGGTCGGCACTGGGACTCGCTTCTGCTCCAAAAGGCGCACACAGGGCGTTCTGGGGGCTTTCATGGGCCAATTCTGCGAGGCGTTCCGCAGCCCTCTGGCGGACGGTGTCCTCCTCCAGCTGCTGGAACTGCCGCTCGTAGAACAATTCGATTGCCGCCTGAATCGGACGGATGGTGTAGAGCAGATTTCCGTTGAGAGGTCTGCCGTCTTTGCTCCGCACCATCGTCGGCTCGGTGCGGATGAGACCTTTCTCCTCCAGGCTGCGCACATACTTGCTCACGGTGTTCTCACTCATACCCAGCGCCTTGCCGATGGTCTTGTAGCTGGGGTAGCACTGGTAGGTGGTCTCTGTCTTCGATGCTCAACAAGTAGCAGTAGATGGAGATCTCCGGGTAACTGAGACCGATGTGAAAAACTTCGTTGGGAACCTTGAAATAGTTTTTGTCGGGATCTCGTTTGGGCCACTGTTGAAACTTCATATAGCACCTCCCGTATACTCCTCCACCCACTGAATGAACTTTTCTTTCGGCACCACCATACAGTTGCTCACACGCAGCACCGTGAAGTCCGGTTAGTGCATTAGTTCATACCCGCTGGACGGCGATGTACCCAGCACCTTCGCTTTGTTGTAGTTCTTGTAGACAGATTCTCTCATGTTGACCATCTCCTTCTCAAAACTCCCTCTACTTTTTTAGCCGCAAACATTTGCATATGACATAGGTTTGACATAACCTTTGGATGGTGTCCAAGTTGTCTCCCTACTTGTATTAGGGGAAATATATCCCACTGACATACATTTGACAGAAAAAACGGAGCGCCTACTTTGTCGCAGACGCTCCGTTTGAGGTTGGATTATTTACTTTTGTGCTGGTTTCAGCAGCCGGCATATTCCCTCCGCCTCGTCCCGCTCTTTCAGCAGACAAGCCAGGGCAGAGAAGAATTTCTTTTGTTGATAGTCCACACTGCCGCGGTTCAGCTGATGGGCTTCCGCGTACTTGCGGATGGACAAGCCGTCCACGAACCGCTCCCGGAAATAATCCTGGTATTTAGTCAGCACCGTTTTCAGGGCATCGTCCAGAAACTGCAGGTCCTCTTTCAGTTTGGCGAAGTCACTTTTGGTGATGGCAACAAATCTCTTTTCCTTTACGCAGAGGCGATATTTGTTCCGGTCGAAGTTGTAGTGCTCACAGAGATCTTTTGCGTATGCGTAGTAGGTAAGAGACTGCTGGTACTCGCGGGAGTCATAAGATTCATCCAGTTGCCAATTTTTTCGTTTACGTACCGGTCCCCGAAAGCCCTCTTCCTCCAGCCGCTCTATGGCTTCCCCTGAGATCTTCATATTGAGCATTCGCTTATACTTAGCTTTCCGTTCTCCGTTCACTTCGATAAAAGCGCAGAAGGACTTTTTGCTGGAGGTGTAGTATCTGGGGACAGTTGCAAAGGGGTAGGTGGTCCAGATGACACTTTCCTCGCCGGTGTCAGCATCGGTGGCCAAGGAGACTACATAAACTACCTTGCCGTCATACCGCCGGTAGTACCCGGCGCAGATTTTTCTTTCTGCCATCTGGTCACCTCACATTTCTTCATATGCTTTCAGGTACTACTTTTAAGAGTAGTCATTGTAATTTTGTAGAAATCACTTACTCCCTCTTCGAGGAATCCTTTGACTCAAAACCATGCTTTATATTTTGATATTTTGGTGCTGGTTAGTGCCGCTGCATAATCATTGACGCGGCTTGCACAGAGAATGGAAAAGAAATAATTAAAGAGTCGTAGCGTGTTAGCAAGCAAAACATTCCGTATAAGACCGAACCACATCCCCGCGGTGATAATACTCAACTTTAATTTCTTTTCTCCGATAATTGATTTCATAATACACGCCTAAAGTGTAGCGGCAAACATGTTCTGGCAAATTGTGATTCCATGCCCACACACCATCAAAGGAATCCTTTGTAAGAGCCATAAGACGTTCGCGGTCTGCCTGTTTTTCATCTGTCCGGCGAGTGGATTTTTTCATTTCAATAGCAATCAATCAAATTATCCTGTTCCATATTTTCGCCCCTGCTGTGAAGAATCAAATCACAGTTTATGGTGATTATTTCTTCATGCTGGCCCCGAATAGTTTTTCGAATGGTTTTGATTCCGCCTCGATTTCTGTTATATTCCACATCTGTGTAATACCCCACATAAGAATCATCTTCCTTAATGATGTCGTGGATATGTAACATCAAGGCACCACATAGAGTTCGCTCGGCAACCCTTGTTCTAAACAAGCCGTGCTCTGTCAACAGGAAAGCGCGATTTGCATTTTCAAAAAGTGTCACTAACTCCTCGTAAGTTTTCATTTTTATCCCTCAATTTGAACTTTGAGTGCATCAAACTTCTTTTTTCTGTCTATATGCTCCAAACGCATAAAAGCCAGCAGACACATTTGATAGACTTCGTCGTACCACTGCTCTAACTGTGTTGTTGTCAAATCAGCGACGGACTTTTTGTATTTCGACCCTGTGGGATCAATGTTGTTATGGCGGATGTTAAAGTTGTTAAAGGCATAAAACAAATCACTTGTAAATAGTTTGTCAACTGATTCAAGATCCTTTCGCTTGGGTTCAAGTAGATCGGCAAAAGTGAGCAAAGTCTGTTTCTTTCGCTCCAAGTCACCTTTCATTGAGTGATGATTGTATTCGATGACTTTATACGAAAGATTTTCAGGAATATATTCCGATTCAGATACTACTATTGCGGTATTATCCTTTGGTAGAAAAATTGTAAAACCGTCTTCAAAGCTTTGCATATATCCGATTGCATCAACAACTTTGTCAATTTGTTGCAAATAAAAGCACTTATTAAATTGCACAAAAAAGAAGTTATTGTCTAAATGTAGGAGCAAGTTATAGATGTATTCACAAAAGGACACCAAATAATCTATGTCGAAATCTTGGGGCTGTTCAGTAAAGTTAAAGCCGTGTTCCTCATCGAATTCATCGAGGGTTAGACATGTTCCGCGAAAATAGAAACCTTCAAAATTCATAGATATCAAGTCTGCTAAGGACTTACCATCTCTACTGTCTTTATTGTAAAAAAGACTATAAAGTTTAGAATATTCTTTTTGAGGGTCTACTTTCCCTGCTCTGAGAACCTGAGCAAAATTTCGCCTCACTGCAATATCACCTCATTCCACCGTGACTTGTCCATTCATGAGCATTGGGAACAGCCGGTCTCGGGGCTTTGTGAACTCACGGTTTTCTTTATATAGAGCTTTTGGATTGTCCATAATAGGGTCATAAACTTACACAAACAATGTAGTGTAGGTGCGGAGAGAATTACCGTCCACATGGACTGGCTTATAGGATTGCTCGGCTCGGGGAACATTGATGACCACGATATAGTCACCCTCGACTTCTTGCACGAACACATCATTGGAGGACAGGATATTGACTCTGGTCTTGTTGGAGTTATTTAGGATGTTCCAGGACTCCTATATGAAATAATTTTAATTTCATATAGGAGGCTCCTTACAGCTCTTTCACCAACTCTACAAACTGGCTTATGCTCACTGCGCCGGGCAGCAAATTATCCTCATCCCGGAACACCATGTAATAACGATACTGATTCCCAGCGGCGTTTTTCCAGGCTCGTCCCAGCTCGATTCTCTTCCGGCTCTCATCATTTTTCAGGTGCTCACCCTTCGGCTCAACCAAGATGATTTTTCCGTTCTGAGTCATCACGATAAAGTCTGGGTAATGGTTGATAAAACCGTTGATACAAAATCCCTGCTTGGAAATATTCCGATGCCACCATTTGATGTTGGTCAAAGCGGTAAACTCCCGGACCAAGGCCAACTCCAGTTTATCCATGTTGCCCTCTTCTGCCTGGTACAGAGAGCCACCGTAGATATTTGTGTGGGTCGTGGGGTGGATGTATGCGGGAAGTTTGTAAAAAGGCCTGCAAACGATCCGCTCAGTTTCCAGCCAGTGGGTGAAGGTTTCCTTGTAATGCTGGGTCAGGAGAGAATCAATTTTGTCTTTGATCTTTACCGCATAACCCAGAGGAGCTTTTTCCATACCTGCCAGCTGATCCTTATCCATGTCGCCTACAATGCGCTCGATATAACTTCTCAACTCACCTGAGTCCACCATATTCAATTTATTAAGCTGGTGGAACATCATATCCTTGCACTGACGGATTCGGGTTTCCGGAGGTAAAGAGCGGAAATGCTCTTTGAAATAACGCTGGTCTGCCTCTTCCATCTTAAACGCTTTGGGAAGTCCTCCTTCTTTTTCACGCACATCGATTTCCGCGATTTCATCATCGGCAGCAGAGAAGTCGATATCATATGCCTTACCCTTCAAGGTAAAACTGTCGGCCAGTTGTTCCTTTTCCAGCAGTTCATACATCCCATTGCTAAACAGAGAGGGTGGAACAACTTGGAAAAATTGTGGGATTTCCAAAGTCTCTATATCCTGCTGAAATTCCGTTTTTATTTGGAATGTGGTCACTTGATTTCGCACCTCCCACGGCAGATTCTGCATATAAGGGTCTTTGTCGAACTGCTCCATTGAGTCGTCATATTCCTGCCCAGCCTGCTCAGCTGCCTCCAGCATGGCGTCGCTTCGGGGATGTTCGGCTGAGGAAGTTCCCTCCGTCTGGCGGCGCTCCAGTTCCTGGCTGACTGCCTGGACATCAAAGTCCAAGAAGTCCTCGGCATCATCAGGCAAAGGAGGTGTCACTGGCGGGATCTCCAACTGCTCTGGCATAGGTTCCGGCTTCTTGGGAGGAACAGGTGTAGAGAGGCGGTAGTCCTTATCACTGAAGCCGGCGCTGTTTAGGCCTTTGACAATTTGTTTTACAGTTTCGTCAAAGTCGTTGGAAGAAGTCAGCACATAGGACAGGTTCAGTGCATGCTGACTGTGCTGTGTGGTGTGGGGAAGCCGCAGAATCCGCCCCAGAATCTGCTCTACATCTACCTGGCTGGTTTTATTGGCAAGAGAGGCAAGAATATAAGCAAAGGGGCAATCCCATCCCTCTTTCAGTGCGTTGACCGTGATGATGTATCGAACGGGACATTCAGGAGATAGCAAATTCTGATTTTTCAGTTCATTGATATCAGCAGTACGGATAGCAATCTGCTCAGCGGGAATACCGATCTCCACCAGCTTGTCCCGCAGTTTTTCAAAGGTCGTGCTGTTTTCTTTGCCCCTTGGTTGGGCCTGAAACAGAACAATGGGACGGATATACTGGTTTGCTTGTTCCGGTCTGGACTCAGCTAATTCCTCCAGCCGGTTTCTCAGATCAATGGCATCGGTCAGCACCTCACCCTGGCTGTCCCAATTGTAGACAATCACCGGTAGTTTTATCATGTTCTCCTTTTTCAACTGCACAGCGTCTACATAGGAGATGATATTACTTTCTTTCTTAGGAGTGGCTGTCAGATCCAGCACAAAGCACGGATTAAAGTTCCTCAGCATTTCCAGACTCAGATCGGAGCGGGCATGGTGACTCTCGTCCACTATCACCAAGGGTGAGAGCTGGTTGATGACTTGGAACAGGGCGGTTTCATCCGCCGCTTCGATGGGATATTCCGGCTTTCCCAATGCCTTGGAAAATGGCTCCAAGCTGCTGTTCTCCTGATAAGCTTTCAGAACTTCTTTACCCCGGCCCCGGAACGAGTCATAGGATAGCACCATAATAGAAAGCTGCTCCGTCACAGTTGTGGGATTGAAATTCTGCCCATTCAGAAGTTCCTGTTTGGTGTAGACCTCTACCCGGCTGCCAAAATCCACATTGATCTTTTGACGGTAACTGTGTTCTGGGTCTTTCAGCGCCTTTACAGTCTGGGAGAGGATAGCATCAGACGGTACCAGCCATACCACAGCTTTCGTTTTGGTAAAGGGTAGGGCGTCAAAAACAGGCCGGATGGCATTACAGGCCAAAAAGGTCTTTCCCCCTCCGGTAGGCACCTTAAAGCACAGATTGGGTACACCGGGTATGATGTCCTGATAATGGCCCAAGGAGGGGGCGCTATGCTCCTGCCAGAAGAGGCGGAATGCGGCAGCATAGTCCCGGGTTTCATTCAAAAGCTGTAAATAACGGGTCAGATCCTTGATGACCTTCTTTTGATAGCCTTTCATCTCCATAATATACCGCCTCCTTACCGTGGAATTTCTGTTGGTAGATATTTCACAAGTGCGTCTACTATTTCACTGTGCATCTTCCCATTGAGCAAGGCTAAAATCGTACTACAATAGACTTTGTTATCTAATCCAAAGAAGTGGCCAATGGAATTAGAAAGCCCTTTTTCGTTAAATACACGCAAAATACCCGCATAATCGGCCCTATCTAAAGACTTTCTAAATTTTGTTTCCTGCTCGGATTTTGTTTTTTCGTAGTCAATCGCATGTAATGCAGCGTTTAAACTGGTTTTGACATCCTCATCACTTTTTTTAGACAATTCAATGGAGGATAGTTGGTACTTCAAGTGAGCGACCACACTTTGGCAAATCTGTTTATCAATTTGATTTGCAAACCTATCATTAATAACATAATCCTTTACACTCTCAAAAATTTCATCTGGGTTTCGCCCTAAATGTGTAGCGAGTAGCCGTATCAGTTCTTCCACTAAAAATAGATTTTCTACTTCTGCAACATCAAGCGTGTATATGGCTTCTTCTTTATACTTGTTAATTTCATAAGCAGAGCGATAGTCACGGTCAATTAGTCCATAAACTTGGCAATGGTGCAATGTGGGGTTATTGCGGAAAGCCTTTGTACGAGCAATCACCTGAGTACAACTACCGCAAGCGATTACATAATAATCAGGGTAGAGAACAGTATATAATTGCGTATCATAGCTGTTCTTTTCTCCTTCAACGAACAATACATTTTTTCTGCTGCCTAAAATGTCAAAGAGCATTTCCTCCGGGAGCTCATTATCTTGGATCTTTTCAAATTTCCATCTGGTTCCATCATACTCTTTAATCCAGATTCTATCAGCCGTCCCGTGAGCAGCAGCAAATTGTGTGTCATGAGTAATGTAGATAAAGAAACAATCAGGCCTATACTTTTCAAGAGAAACCCATAAGCTGTTCATAATTGAGCGGTGTAAATGTAACTCAGGCTCATCAATAATAAGCATTTTATTTAATGGAACGCAAAGTACCTGTGCAGCTAAGTAAAGAACTGCACGCTCGCCATCGCTCATTTGATTTGAATTATATAGAGTTCCGGTTCCATCTCGCATCGAAGCTAAAAACTTGGCATCGCTGACCTGTAATTTTCGTTGAGGAAAAATTTCATCCCAAATTTGAATTAACTTATCAATTGCAGTAAAGGGAGGGTCGGGCCTTTCGTCACGAGTGGGTGCTGCTTTACACTCGTTTACAAATTTTTCATTATCATTGTTTTTCAGTGCAATTAGCGCAGCCAAAACATTGTCAAAGTCATCTATAAGTTTTGTGGTATACTCTTTTCCCCAATTCCACCGATACCCTTTCCCCGACTGTTGTCCTTTATTATCTGTGCCATAAAAAACAAACTCCTCCGCTTGTGAATAACTTTTTAACGGCACATTTTCTTTGAAATTCAAATTTCTTTGAGCTCCAATTCGATGTACATCCTCCATACTCTGCTGCTCAATCCATGCGCCCAGTTTGCTTTTTCCTGCACCGTTTGCACCAATAATAATGACCGCATTGCTATCAGTTCCATATTCAACTTTTTGACCATTTTCATCAGGGAGATAGTATGTAAAAGCCATAATTCAATTCTCCTTACAGTTTGCTGATGTCACGGGGAATTTTCTTAAACACGATCCCCAACTGGGCCAGATTGTCCGCCCCGATAGAACAGCGGTCAGCGTAGATGACCGTACTGCCGTTTTTCTCCGTGAGCGTGGACAGAAACTGATAGTCCAGTACCGTCACTTGGCCTGGCGCATAATAGAAATAATACCCAGTGTCGTTGCTGCTGCCCAGATAATAGGGATTCTCCCCACCAACTGGCGCATAGGGCGATTTGGTATCCATGAACCAGATGTACTCCCGGATTTTTTCCGTTTCGACGGACTCGTTGAGATTCTCACCAATCAACAGCGGCTCTCCCAAATCGTAGAAACTGAAACTGCCACCGGTACCCTCCACCGCCTTTTTGCCCTCACCGTAGCCTTGGATAACCCGCTTTACCCGCTCGGCAGTAATGCTGTCAGCGTAGTCCATCATCTCCACCCAAATGAATTTGCGGTGGCCGCCGTCGGCTTTGTTCATGTTGAGCACAGCATGGGCGGTGGTGCCAGAACCGGCAAAGGAGTCGAGAATCAGAGTATCTTGATTACCTGCAATTGTGAGTACATATTCCAACAATCGGCGGGGCTTGGGTGTGTCAAAAGTGGCTTTCCCATTGAAAATTGCCAACATCTCTTTTTTTGCTTCGTCAGTATGGCCTGTCTCAGAAAACGGCCAGAAATTAGTAGGAAGTTTTCCGCCCACATTTTCAAGGTATGTTTTCCGAGCAATACCACCTTTCCCGCCTTTAGTAAAAAAGAAACGAGGCCACTGACCACGCTTGTATATCTCTTGTGCTTGTGCAGAAGATTCTTCCAAAGATTTTGACAAAACAATAGCCTGAACTCCTTTACGCACTTCGGATTCTGGAACACCGCATACAGCAGCGCGTTCTTTTTCGTCATTCAGATCCCGTAGCTCATAATCACACCAGCCACGCATGATATCCAACATCTGATCTTGCTGATCGCCAACATGCGCCATTACTTGGATATAACATTGCACCTGTAAACGGATGCTGTATAGCATAAACCATGCCTTGATGTGTTGCAGCCCCTGGTGCAAAAGCATTATCAGTTCGCCAAAGCGTTCTATCATTATCAGGATTTTTGTATTTGGAGTTCATTTCTTCTGTACGAGGTAATTTGTTTGGATTCCAGCCTGGCTGTTTGCTGTAAACAATCAGGTGCTCCACTTCGTTCACAATCCCTTTAGAGTCGTTTCGGGTAGAATATGTCCGTTGCCATGAAATATTTGACACAAAGCAATTACTTCCCAAAATTTCGTCGCAAATCAGTTTCAAATTGGCATACTCGGTATCATCAATACTGATAAAGATGACTCCATCTTCCGCCAGCAACTTTTGCAGCAGTTTTAGCCTGGGATACATCATGCACAGCCATTTGTCGTGGCGGGTCAAATCCTCCCCCTCTTTGCCCACAACTTCCCCCAGCCACTTCTTGATCCTGGGATCATTCACATTGTCGTTATATACCCAGCCTTCGTTGCCTGTGTTATAGGGAGGATCAATATAAATGCACTTCACCCGGCCTTCATACCGAGGCAGCAGGGCTTTCAGAGCCTCCAGATTATCGCCCCGGATGATCATATTCTCGCTGCTGTTGTCCTCCTCATGCTGTCCGGCCCCATCATAGCTATACCGCCGCTCCAGCACCCGGAAAGGTACCTCCTGATGATGGTATGCGGGGACCACCTCTTCTTCTGATTTTCCACCGTTCATTCCGGCTCCACCGCCCCTTTTAACAATTCAAAGGACCGCTGGCTGATGGTGTGCTCCATCCGGCAGGCCTCCCGTTCCGCGGTCTGGGGATCGACCCCGGCTGCGACAAGCTGGCGAGTAAAGAAGCAGTGTTTCTCATAGGTCTGCTCGGCTACCTCCCGGCCCACATCCGTCAGGAACAAGAAAGAATTTTCGTCCATGGTGAGAAAACCACCCGCTTTCAAAGTGGAGACCGCATGACACACGCTGGGTTTTGATACATCAAGGTGCCGAGCCACATCCACGGAGCGCACCATGCCTTTTTCCTTTTGGAGCACCAGCACGGCCTCCAGATAGTCCTCACCGGATGCTCGTAATTTTATCGAAACCACCACCCCTTAAACTACCCAGTCAAGACTTTCCTGCTGGATATGATATAACTTTTCGTACAGTCCCTTATGGGCAATTAGTTCGTCGTGCGTTCCTCGCTCTACAAGTTTCCCGTTTTCCAGTACAAAGATTTGGTCGGCATCCACT
>ENA-USYR01000157-USYR01000157.1-human-gut-metagenome-genome-assembly--contig:-NODE-157-length-38414-cov-10.386024_pt1 | contig 38414 bp, 35 predicted proteins | sample MGYA00250064_ERZ773510 | MGnify/ENA primary metagenome ERZ773510 (study PRJEB29103, sample SAMN06112082) | human gut metagenome | biome: human gut; feature: ankylosing spondylitis patient; material... | reverse complement strand
TCACCAATATCACCCATGAATTCCGTACTCCGTTGACATTAATCGTAGGACCTATAGACAATGGAGCCGCGGATGGCGTGGTAGGTCTGCTCTGGGCTGACAGTTAAAATCTCATCCTGCTTGTTCATGGTCAGCCTCCTGGCACAGTCAAATTCTGTTTCTTTTATTTTACACAATCCAGGGAAAGACAGCAACCAAAACCGAGGTGATTTCTCACGGGAACCTATATCCACTTTACCTCTGAACAGAAGGAGCAGGCCAACTCCGTTGATCTGGAGGAGTTCCTGCGGCGGCGGGGGGAGAAGCTGCTCCGCGCTGGGCGGGAGTCCCGGCTGGCCAGGATCCGTCATATTACTGTCCGGGGCAGCGAATGGTACGACCATATTGCCCGGCGGGGCGGCCACGCGGTCAGTTTTGTCCAGCACTTTTACGGAACAAGCTACCAGGAGGCCATGGAGCTCCTGTTGGGGAATGAATTGGGCGCGACATATCCCGCCGCAGAGCCAAAGCGGGAGGAGCCGCCTAAGCCCTTCGCCCTGCCTCCGCCCAACGCCGATATGCGCCGTGTGTACGCCTACCTGATGAAACAGCGCCGCGTTAGCCGGGAGGTGGTCACCCACTTCGCCCGGTCCGGCCTGCTGTACGAGGATGCTCAATACCACAACTGCATCTTTGTGGGCACGGACGAGCATGGTGTCCCCCGCCATGCCCACAAGAGGAGCACCAACAGCCAGGGCAAGTCTTTCAAGGTCAACGTGGAAGGCAGCAGGCCCCAGCACAGCTTCCACCACGTGGGGCAGGACGGCCTGCTTTATGTGTTCGAGGCCCCGATTGATCTGCTGAGCTTCCTCACGCTGTACCCGGACAGATGGCAGGAGCACAGCTATGTGGCCCTGTGCGGTACCGGCGGCCAGGCCATGCATTGGATGCTGGAGCAGAACACCCGCCTCCGGGATGTGGTGCTCTGCCTGGATCACGACGAGCCCGGACAGACGGCGGCCAAGCGCCTCCAGGAAGAGTTGCAGGAAGCAGGATACCACAGCGGCATCCTGCTCCCTGTGCATAAGGACTGGAACGACGATCTGGTGCAGGGGCAGACGTGGCAGGCCCAGTCGATCTTGCCGCCCTCGCACATCATAAAGAAGCCGTCCTTGTCCTGGGAGAGCACCTCAATTCCCTTTTCCACGTAGTCGGCCAGGGCCCACATGTCGTCGGTGCGGTCGATCTCGTAGGCCATGGCGTCGCTGTCGGCCAGGTGCTCGTCGATGATTACCACCGGGCCGCCGGTGACCTGCTCGGCCTCAGCCTGGGTCTTGACCACATGATAGCCCGCCTTTTCCGCCAGGGCGTACAGATCGGCCTGATCTCCCTCGGCGCCGGTGGGCTTGAGCAGGCCGCCGCCGGCGAAGTACTCAAAGCCGGAGTCGATGAGCTCCAGGCCGATGTCGTAGTAGTCATTACGGCTGGCCTGGTGGGCATAGAAGGCGGCAGGGGTGGCATGGTTGAGGTTGACGGAGGTAATGACGCCCACCGAATAGCCCTTCTGGGCGTGGAGCTGTTCGGCAATGGTTTCGTAGGAAATGGTGCCGGTTTCGTCCACGTTGATGGAGCCGGAGTAGGTCTTGTAGCCGGTGGAGATGGAGGTGGCGGTGGAGGCGGAGTCGGGGGCAAAGGAGTTGGAGTCATAAGTCACGGCGGAGCCGGCGGCCTCAAAGTTCATGAAGTTGAGGTACTCGGGACCGTCCAGAATGGCTCCGCCGTTGTCGTCCAGGCTGGGCTGGGCCTGCCGATAGTCGGCGTCGTTCAGCGCACCCAGGAAATCGGATGTGGACTGGATCTGGGGATAGCTCATGCCGTCGCCAATGAAGAGAAACACGTATTTGGGGGCTTTGACGGTGGAGCCGGTGGTGGAGAGGGACTGAACCTCGGCGGCAGGCGTGGGGGTGGGATCGGGCGCGGCGGCCGTGGGATTGCCGCAGGCAGCCAGGGCCGTGCCCAGCGTCAGGGCGGCCGTGGACAGGGCCAGGGGACGCTTCCAATTCATTCTGATTCCTCCAAAGTTATTTTGATACGCTCGGTACGCTGCCATGATAGCGGATAGATTGGGGAGTGCGCTATCAGCGTGGTGTAAAACAAGCTAAACTCTTTGTAAGATATCGTAAAGGAAAGGTGAGGCGCGGGGGTTGACAAGCGGCGGAACCGGAGTGATAATCAGAGGGCGGAACGAAAAACACGGCCCGGTTGGTAGTCCGGGCGCGGTCCGGGGGAGCGTCCCGCCCCCGGGACCGTCAGTAACCTGCCTCCTTGGTTGTCCGCGCTCCGCGCAAGACCTATATTTAAGGAGGACAACTTCATATGGAATGCGGCTATGCGAGGCTGACGGTCTGGTTTGCCGACCCCTTCTGGGTGGGCGTGTACGAGCGGGAGGCGGAGGGGCGCCTGGAGGTGTGCCGCCATACCTTCGGCGCCGAGCCAAAGGACGGGGAGGTTTGGCAGTGGCTCCTGTCGGCGTGGCGGGGCCTGGACTTTAGTCCAGCGGTAGAGGCGCCCCGGCGTCCATCTGGCCGGGAGAATCCCAAGCGGGCTCGGCGGCAGGCGCGGAACCGTCCAGAGAAAACCGGCGCCGGCACGAAGGCCCAGCAGGCTCTCCAGCTCCAGCGGGAGGCGCGCAGGGCGGAACGGGCGCAGCGGCATCGCCAAAGGGACGCGGCGGAGGAGGAGCGCAGGTTCCGCCTCCGCCAGGAGAAAAAGAAGGAGAAGCGCCGGGGGCACTAACCCCCGGCGCTTCCTATATCCTCCGCCCGCATAAACCGGGCCCCGGCGCATATCCTGTTCCCGAGGTGATGGGGTTGGTGGGAATTGTGGCGCTGGAGGAGCGGCGGGGCCGCCGCCCGGTGGTGACGGAGGAGCGGGTGCTGGGCCTGCGCTGTCTGCGGGTGTCGGTGCCGGTCCGCCCCGGTCTGCGGGAGGACAGGCGGAAGAGGCGGGCGGAGCAGGGGGCGGCGGCCCTGTACCGTGCAGGAGTACGGCGGGCGCTGACGGCGGAGGATTTTCCCGACTGGCCCGCGCTGGAGGGACAGGGGCTGCGGAGTGTGGACCCGGAGCCCTTCTGCCAGGCTATCGCCGTCCCCCTGGCCCTGGCCGCGCTCCGGCGGGCGGGCATACTGCGGGTGCGGGCCACTGTGGCCCTGTCCGGCCCCCGGGTGAGCCGGCCGCTGTTTGCTGCGGCGGAGCGCCTGTGTCCCCAGGTGCGCCATCTGGTGGTGGATGTGCCCGGCGAGGGGGAGGAACTGGCGGCGTGGCTGCGGGAGGAGTATGGCGCGGCGGTGCTGCGGCCCGGCGGGGCGGCCCCCGACGTGACCCTGGCCTTTGGTCCGGGCGGGGAGGAGAGGGGGACGGTGCTCCGGCTGTACGGCCCCGTGCCCGGGCTGGCCGGCCTGCGCCCCACACCGGAGGAGGGCGGGCTGCCGCCGGACCTGGCCCCCCTTCCGCTGCTGTCCCTGTTGTGGGAGTGCGGCCGCCTGACAGAGGGACAGATCCGGATTCATGCCACATGATGGGAAATAATTGACTTGACAGAAGGTGGGAAACTACCTATAATATCGTATTAACGTGGCGTAATGTTTCTGTTGAGATTTCAGAAGAGGCCTGGTTGAGGCCTTTTGACCGATAAGGAAGAAGCAAAAAAGAAAGGTGTGCGCATACGGCAATGGCGAAAGAATTTAAGCTGAGCGCGGAGCGCTTGGAGGAGCTCAAGCAGGAGCTCAACTATCTGAAGACCGTCCGGGAGAAGGAGGTCGCCGACCAGATCAAGGAGGCCCGCTCCTTCGGCGACCTGTCCGAGAACAGTGAGTACGACGAGGCCAAGAACGAGCAGGGCAAGCTCTACTCCCGCATCGCGGAGGTGGAGAACATCCTGGCCAACTATGTGGTCATCGAGGAGCATGAGACCGACCCCAATTCCGTCCGCCTGGGCTCCAAGGTCAAGGTACTGGATCTGGAGTTCGAGGAGGAGGAGAGCTACCAGGTGGTGGGCTCCCAGGAGGCCGACCCCATGAACGGCCGTATCTCCGAGGACTCCCCCTTCGGCAAGGCCCTGCTGGGCAACGCAGTGGGTGACGAGGTTCAGGTGGAGGCCCCCGCCGGCGTACTGAGGTACCGTATTTTAGAGATTCAAAAGTAAGGAGCAGAGTCATGAGCACAGAAGAGAGAAGCGTCAACCAGCCCGAGGAGCAGCCGTCCCTGTCCGAACAGCGCCTGATCCGCCGCGCCAAGCTCAAGGAGCTGCAGGATGCGGGCCAGGACCCCTTCCAGATCACCAAATTTGTGGTGAAGCACCACTCCGCCGACATTAAGGAGGGCTTTGAGGCCCTGGAGGGCGCTATGACCTCCGTGGCCGGCCGCATCATGTCCAAGCGGGGCATGGGCAAGGCCGTGTTCTGCGATCTGCAGGACGGCAAGGGCCGCATCCAGCTCTACGTCCGCGTGGACGAGCTGGGCGAGGAGGCCTTCGCCAAGTTCAAAAAGACCGACATCGGCGATATTGTGGGCGTGGAAGGCGAGGTCTTCAAGACCAAGCGGGGCGAGATCTCCGTCAAGGCCCACAAGGTGACGCTTCTCTCCAAGTCCCTCCAGCCTCTGCCCGAGAAATTCCACGGCCTGACCGACAAGGAGATGCGCTACCGCCAGCGCTATGTGGATCTGATCATGAACGAGGACGTGCGCCGTACCTTCCGTATCCGCACCGCCTTCATCAAGCATATGCGCCGGTATCTGGACGAGCGGGACTACCTGGAGGTGGAGACCCCTGTCCTCAACACCATCTCCGGTGGCGCCACCGCCCGGCCCTTCATCACCCACCACAACACCCTGGACATCGACATGTATATGCGCATCGCCACCGAGCTGAACCTGAAGCGGCTCACTGTGGGCGGCTTTGAGCGGGTGTATGAGATCGGCCGCATCTTCCGCAACGAGGGCATGGATCCCAAGCACAACCCGGAGTTCACCACCATCGAGCTCTATGAGGCCTATGCCGACTTCCACGACATGATGGACATTGCCGAGGGGGTTCTCTCCACCGCTGCCAAGGAGATCCTGGGCTCCTATCGTGTGACTTGGCTGGGCAACGAGATTGACCTGACTCCCGGCTGGAAGCGCATGACCATGATCGACGCCGTCCGGGAGTATGTGGGCGTGGACTTTGAGGCCATCTCCGACGACGAGGAGGCCTGCAAGGCCGCCGAGGCCAAGGGCATCGATCTGGAGGGCTGCGAGCGCACCTGGGGCACCGCCCTGTACGAGGCCTTTGACCAGCGGGTGGAGGAGAAGCTGATCCAGCCCACCTTCATCACCATGTATCCGGTGGAGGTGTCCCCGCTGACCAAGCGCTCCCCCAAGGATCCCCGCCTCACCGAGCGCTTCGAGCTGTTTATCAACCACTGTGAGTTTGCCAACGCCTTCTCCGAGCTCAACGATCCCATCGACCAGCGCGGCCGCTTCGAGCACGAGCTGGCCCTGCGTGAGATGGGCAACGACGAGGCCGGCATGATGGACGAGGATTTCATCAACGCCCTGGAGTACGGCCTGCCCCCCACGGGCGGCATGGGTATCGGCATCGACCGCTGCGTGATGCTGCTCACCGACTCCGACTCCATCCGCGACGTGATCCTCTTCCCCACCATGAAGCCCCTGGACAAGCCTGAGTCCGCCAAGCGCGCCGCGGCTGGAACCAACTGCGCTGTCCCCGCCGCCGAGCAGGGCCCGGTGGACTTCTCCAAGGTGGAGATTGAGCCCCTGTTCCAGGAGTTCGTGGACTTCGAGACCTTTGCCAAGTCCGACTTCCGGGCCGTGAAGGTCAAGGAGTGCACCGCCGTGCCCAAGAGCAAGAAGCTGCTGAAGTTCGTTCTGGATGACGGCACCGGCGAGGACCGTGTGATCCTGAGCGGCATCCACGACACCTATGAGCCGGAGGAGCTGGTGGGCAAGACCCTCATCGCCATTACCAACCTGCCGCCCCGCAAGATGATGGGCATTGACTCCTGCGGCATGATCATCTCCGCGGTACACCACGAGGAGGGCGTGGAGAAGCTCCACTGCCTGATGGTGGACGACCACATTCCGGCGGGCGCCAAGCTGTATTGAGCCGGTCTGTCCTGGGAAGCGGGAGCAAGTGCAAGGGGGTATGAGGAGAGCCATGGAGAAGCGCCTGGGAAGTGAATATCTGCGTGCTGACCGGGCGTTTCATACCCCCGCTGCTCCCATCCCCGGCTGGAATTCGCCGGACTGAATGAGCATGCCGAAGGGAATCCTTCCTTCGGCATGCTTTTCTGCGTCAAAATCGTTTCCATCCCACCCTTAAGGAGGCCAAGGCTTTGATCAAGAAATGCGCGCTCTGGCTGCGGGACAGCTTTATCCGCAACCGGAGCCTCAACGCCACCCGGATCGTGGCGGGCTCCTTCGCGGCGATTATTCTGATCGGGGCGCTGCTGCTGACCCTGCCCATCGCCTCCCGGGACGGACAGAGCGCCGGGTTCTTCACCGGACTGTTCACCGCCACCTCCTCCACCTGCGTCACCGGCCTGATCCTGGTGGACACGTGGACCCAGTGGACGCTGTTCGGTCAGGCGGTCATCCTGACCATGATCCAGTTGGGCGGTCTGGGCTTCATGACGGTCATCACCCTCGTCTCCTTCGCCCTCCACCGGCGTATTGGCCTGTCGGAGCGGCTTATCATGGTGTCCACCCTCAACCTCAACGACATGGACGGGGTGGTGCGGGTGGTGCGCCACGCCCTCATCGGCACCTTCGCCATGGAGACGGCGGGGGCGGTGCTCATGTCGGTGTGCCTCATCCCGGAGTTCGGCTTCCTCAAGGGCACTTGGCACGCCGTGTTCCACGCAGTCTCCTCCTTCTGCAACGCGGGCTTTGATCTGCTGGGAGGGCGCTTCGGTGCCTTCAGCAGCCTGGCCGGCTACAACGACAACCCCCTGATGCTGGGCACCACCGCCGCCCTCATCGTAGTGGGCGGCCTGGGCTTCTTCGTGTGGGAGGACATTGTGGACAAGCGGTGCTGGAGCAGGCTGTCGGTCTACAGCAAGATGGTGCTCCTCATCACCGCTGTGCTGATCGTGGGGGGCGCCCTGTTCTTCCTGATGGAGGAGTTTGACAACCCCGCCACCCTGGGGGACATGCCCCTCTGGCAGAAGGGACTCAACGCCCTGTTCCAGTCCGTCACCCTGCGCACCGCCGGCTTCGACTCCATCGGCCAGGGCGGCCTCAGCGACACCAGCAAGGCCATGTCCTGCGTGCTGATGCTCATCGGCGGCTCCTCCGGCTCTACCGCCGGCGGCCTCAAGACCGCCACGGTGGGCGTGCTGCTGCTGGCCCTGCGCTCCGGCCTCATGGGCCGGGAGCAGGTCACCTTCCGCGGCCGGGCGATCCACTACCGCCGGGTGCTCAATGCCATGACTCTGGCGCTGGTGGTGCTGTTTGTCTTTGTGTTCAGCTCCATGGTGGTGTCCACGGTGGAGGATCTGCCCTACCTGGACAGCGCCTTTGAGGTGGCCTCCGCCATGGGCACGGTGGGCCTGACCACCGGGATCACCCCCACCCTCACCCCCTTCTCCCAGGGGCTGCTGATCCTGCTGATGTATATGGGCCGTGTGGGCATCCTGTCCTTCTCCATTGCCTTTATCACCGGAAACAGGCATCCGGCCAAGATCAAATACCCTGAGATGAACGTCATGATCGGCTGACGCGCCGCATCAGGAGAAAAGGAAGTGCTTTCCCTGTTATGAAAACCTTTGTTGTCATCGGCCTGGGCCGGTTTGGCAGCGCCGTGGCCACGGAGCTCAGCTCCCTGGGCCATGAGGTGCTGGCAGTGGACGAGCGGGAGGATCACGTGCAGAGGGTGGCCGAAAAGGTCACCCACGCCGTCACCGGCGACGCCAGGGACCCCTCGGTTCTGCGGGCCCTGGGCGTGCGCAACTACGACTGCGCCGTGGTGGCGGTGGGAGACGATATCGGAAACTCCGCCCTTATCACGCTTAATCTGAAGGAGATTGGGGTCAAGCGGGTCATCTGCAAGGCCCAGAGCCACGTCCACCGCAAGGTGCTGGAGAAGATCGGGGCGGACCGGGTGGTATTCCCCGAGCACGAGATGGGGGTCAAGCTGGCCCAGGGGCTCTCCAGCTCCAACGTGCTCAACTTCATTGAGCTGAGCGAGGATTTCGGCATCGTGGAGACCGCCGTGCCCAAGGAGTGGCACTACGAAACGATTCAAAATCTGGATGTGCGGGCCCGTTACAAGGTCAACATCATCGCCGTGCGCAGAGGTAAGGACGGGGCGCTGAACGTGGCCCCCGGCGCCAGCTATGTCATTGAGCCGGGCGACGCGGTGGTAGCCCTGGGCCGCACGGAGGACATCAACCATCTCCAGGACTTGTAAGGAGGACTGCCATGGAGCGCATCACCAGCCGGCAAAATCCGCTGATCACCCGCCTGCGCAGGCTGGGGGCGGAGAAAAAGACCCGCCGGGCCCAGGGGGTATTCCTCTGCGAAGGGACCAAGCTGGTGGGGGAGGCCCTGCGCTGGGGGCCGCCGCCGGAGCTGCTGGCGGTGGCGGAGGGAACCGCCCCCCCGGCGGAGCTGCCCGCCGGGGTGCGGGTGGTGGAGGTGCCGGAGGCGCTGCTGCGGGCGGTGTCCACCGTGGAGACACCCCAGGGCATGCTGGCCGTGTGCCGGACGCCGGACACCGCTCCGCCGGAGACGCTGCCGGAGGGCCGCCTGCTGGTGCTGGACGGGGTGCAGGACCCCGGCAACGTGGGCACCGTCTGGCGCACCGCCGACGCCTTCGGGGCGGCGGGGCTGTTCCTGCTGCCCGGCTGCGCCGAGCCCTTTGCCCCCAAGACGGTGCGCGCCACCATGGGGGCCTGCTTCCGCCTGCCGGTGTGGGAGGGGACGCTGGAGGAGCTGACCGGCCGGCTGGCCCGGTCGGGCGCCCCCCTGTATGCCACCGCCCTGCGGGACGACACGGAGGACATCCGCGCCGTCCCGCTGGAGGGCGCCGCCGTGGTCATCGGCAGCGAGGGGCGGGGGGTGTCCCAGCCGGTGCTGGACGCCTGCCGGGCGACTTTGAAAATCCCCATGCGGGACCGCTGCGAGTCCCTCAACGCCGCCGTGGCGGCGTCTGTGGTGCTCTGGGAGGGCTGGCGCTGAGCCAGGCCGCCCCAGCGGACGGCCCCACTCCGGTGGGACCGCGCGCTGGCGCGGCACAGAACAAGACAACAGCCGGAAGGAGGCAATCCCGTGGCTGCGTTAACCTATCTGCTGTGGCTCACCACCCGGGAGGGCCTCCGGCCCGAGACGGCCGCGGCGCTGGTGCGCCGGTTCGGCACCGCAGAGGCGGCCTACTTCGCCGACCCCGGGGAGTACGAACTGCTTTCGTTGAGTGAAAAGCTTTGCCGCTCCCTGGCGGACAAATCCCTGGAGCGGGCGGAGCGCATCCTGGGCGACTGCGACCGGCTGGGACTCACCCTGCTGACCTACCAGGACGCGGCCTATCCGGAGCGCCTGCTCCAGCTCCACGACTTTCCCCTGGTGCTCTATGTGAAGGGGCGGCTCTTCCGCTTTGACGAGGAGCTGGCCGTCGCCATCGTGGGCGCCCGGGAGTGTACCCCCTACGGCGTGGCCATGGCGGGGCGGCTGGGCCTGGAGCTGGCCCGGTCGGGGGCGCTGGTGCTCTCCGGCCTGGCACAGGGCATCGACGCGGCCGCCCTCAAGGGGGCCCTCCAGGGCGGCGGCCCGGCGGTGTCGGTGCTGGCCGGCGGGGTGGACGTGGTCTACCCCCGGCGCAACCAGGGACTCTACGAGGACGTGGCCGCCGCGGGGGCCATCCTGTCGGAAAACCCGCCTGGCACCCCGCCGGAGGGGTGGCGCTTCCCCATCCGCAACCGCATCCTCAGCGGCCTGTCCGCGGGCGTGGCGGCGGTGGAGGCCGCCGAGCACAGCGGCACGCTGATCACCGCCCGGCTGGCCCTGGACCAGAACCGGGAGGTATTCGCCGTCCCCGGCCCGGCGGACGCGCCCATGAGCGCGGGCACCAACGGCCTGATCGCCCGGGGCGAGGCCAAGCTGATCCGCTCGGCCCAGGATATTCTGGTGGAATATGTGACACGCTTTCCCCATAAGGTGCGGCAGGCCCCTCCGCTGTCCCGGGAGGGGGCGGAGGCGCGGCTGGAGGCGGCGGCCGAGCCGGCGCCGGAGCCGGTGCCCCGTCCGGCGGAGAGGAATCCCCTCCCTCTGCGCCCCCGGAGTGAGCTGGAGGCCATGGGGGACGAACAGCGGGCCATCTTCGCCCTGCTGAGCGGCCGCGCCCTGGTGCCCGACGAGATCGTGGGCCGCACCGAGATTCCCGCCCGGCGGGTGAACACTGCCCTGACCCTGCTGCAGGCTCAGGGCTATCTGAATGAGCTTCCCGGCAAGCGGTTTACCGCTGCCGTCCGCTTTGACGACTAAGTATGTAAGGAGTACTATGCTGTGGCAAAATCGAATTTGGTGATCGTCGAGTCTCCGGCGAAGGCCAAGACCATCGGCAAATATCTGGGCCCGGGCTATGAGGTGAAGGCCTCCATGGGCCATGTGCGCGACCTGCCCAAGAGCAAGCTGGGCGTGGACGTGGAGCACGGCTTTGAACTGAACTACCAGCCCATCAAGGGCAAGGAAGAGGTCATTGACGAGCTGAAAAAATCCGCCAAGAAGAGTGAGAAAGTGTTCCTCGCCACCGACCCCGACCGGGAGGGCGAGGCCATCTCCTGGCACCTGAAGGAGATGCTGGGCATCCCGGACGACAAGACCTACCGGGTGACCTTCAACGAGATCACCAAGAAGGTGGTCAACGACTCCATCGCCCACCCCCGGGCCATCGATATGGATCTGGTGAACGCCCAGCAGGCGCGCCGGGTGCTGGACCGCATCGTGGGCTATCAGATCTCCCCCCTGCTGTGGAAGAAGATCCGCCGGGGCCTGTCCGCCGGGCGGGTGCAGTCGGTGGCCACCCGGCTGGTGTGCGAGCGGGAGGCCGACATCAAGGCCTTCGTCCCCCAGGAGTACTGGTCCCTGGACGCTGATCTCTCCCGCATCGCCCCCAACCTGGGGCAGTTCAAGGCCAGCTTCTACGGCCGGGAGAAGAAGGTGGAGCTGAACAGCGAGGCGGAGGTCAACGCCGTCATGGAGGCGGTGAAGAACGCCCCCTTCGCCGTCACCGGCGTCAAGCGGCAGGACAAGCAGCGCAACCCCGCGCCCCCCTTCATCACCTCCACCCTCCAGCAGGAGGCCAGCCGCAAGCTCAACATGACGCCCCGGCGGACCATGTCCATCGCCCAGCAGCTCTATGAGGGCGTGGACATCGAGGGGGAGGGCACCGTGGGTCTCATCACCTATATGCGTACCGACTCCCTCCGCCTGTCCGACGAGGCCACCGCCGCCGCGAAGGACTTCATCCTCGCCCGCTACGGCGCGGACTACTACCCCGGCAAGGCCCGGGTCTACAAGACCAAATCCGGCGCCCAGGACGCCCACGAGGCCATCCGGCCCTCCAACGTGAACCTGACCCCGGAGGACATCAAGAAGTCCCTCACCGCCGAGCAGTATAAGCTCTACAAGCTCATCTGGAGCCGCTTCCTGGCCTGCCAGATGGCCTCCGCCGTGTACGACAGCGTGTCCATCGAGGTGGCCTCCGCGGGATACACCTTCCGGGCCACCCACTCGGCCCTCAAGTTCTCCGGCTACACCGCCGTGTACGTGGAGGGGAAGGACGAGGAGGAGGAGGCGTTCCAGTCCCCCCTGCCCGATCTGAAGGAGGGGGAGGCCCTGAAGCTGGAGGCCCTCAAGCCCGACCAGCACTTCACCCAGCCCCCCAGCCGCTACACCGAGGCCACGCTGATCAAGGCCCTGGAGGAGAAGGGCATCGGCCGCCCCTCCACCTACGCCCCCACCATCTCCACCATCCTGGACCGGGAGTATGTGGTGAAGGAGGGCAAGAACCTCCGCCCCACCCCCCTGGGGGAGGTGGTCACCGGCCTGATGAAGGACAAATTCACCGACATTGTGGATACCGCCTTCACCGCCACTATGGAGGAGCGGCTGGACGAGGTGGAGACCGGCAAGGTGGACTGGAAGAGCCTGCTGGGCGACTTCTACGGCGACTTTGAGCAGGAGCTCCAGAAGGCCGAGGCGGATCTGGATGGCGAGCGCATCAAGGTGCCCGACGAGGTGTCCGACGTGATCTGCCCCAAGTGCGGGCGCAATCTGGTGTACAAGTCCGGCCGGTTCGGCCGCTTCCTGGCCTGCCCCGGCTGGCCGGAGTGCGACCACACCCAGCCCATCGTCATCGAGATGCCCGGCAAGTGCCCCAAGTGCGGCGGCAAGATCCTCAAAAAGACCTCCAAGCGGGGATACGCCTACTACGGCTGCGAGAACAACTCCAACAAGGACGAGGCCAAGCGGTGCGACTTCATGACCTGGGACGTGCCGGTGAAGGAGACCTGCCCCGAGTGCGGCCACACCCTGTTCAAGAAGTCGGGCCGGGGGTTCAAGAAGCCCTTCTGCATCAACCCGGAGTGCCCCAACTTCCTACCCGAGGATCAGCGGGGCTACAAGAAAAAGGCCGCCTCCGCGGAGAGCCCGGCGGAGGGCGCCCCTCCCGAGGAGGAGAAGAAGCCCGCCCAAAAGGCGGCGGCCAAAAAGACCGCCGCCAAAAAGCCGGCCGCGAAGACGGCGGCCGCCAAGAAAACCGCCGCTCCCAAGAAGACGGCGGCAAAGAAACCGGCGGCGAAAAAAGCCGCGGCCAAGACCAAAAGCGAGGCCTGAGGCCCGCTTCCACCGGTGGAAGCCGTCAGGGATTCCCCCTGACGGCAGACTCAGTTGAAATACCGGAGGAATGAGATCATGGAAACCCAAGAGAGAAAGCTGCGCACCAACCTGGACACCGACCTGCTCAAGCTGGTCGCCATTGCCGCCATGCTGCTGGATCACATTGGCGGGGCCTTCTTCCCGGAGACGCCCATATTCCGGTGGATCGGCCGGCTGGCCTTCCCCCTGTTCTGCTACTGTATGACGGTGGGCCTGCTCTACACCCACAACATCAGGCGCTACCTGGGGCGGCTGGCGATTTTCGCCGTGGTGTCCCAGCCCTTCTGGATTCTCGCCTTCAACGCCGACGACATCCTGGGCAACCTGACCAACTGGAACATCTTCTTCACCCTCTTCCTCAGCCTGCTGGCCATGTGGGGGCTGACCACCCGGCGCTGGTGGCTCTTTGTGCTGGGGGTTCTGGTGCTGGCCTTCGGAAGCTTTGACTACAACTACAACGGCGTCATTCTGATGCTGATCTTTTACTTCTGCCGGAACAAACCCGCCCTGCTGGCGGGGCTGTACATCCTGTTCTGGCTTCCCGCCCTGTGGGGCGGCTCCCTGGAGGATCCCCTGGCCCTGGTGGTGGGCGGCCACGCCGTCAACTGGACGATCTTCGCCCTGCTGGCCCTGCCGCTGATCCTCTGCCGCACCCACTCCGGCCTCCGGATTCCCAAGTGGTTCTTTTACGCCTTCTATCCCGCCCATCTGGCGGTCATCGCCCTGGTGGGGGGGTGTATGGGCGTGTAACCGGAAAAGGAGCGTGTTGGCATGAAGATTCTGCTGCTCAACGGAAGTCCCCGGCCCAAGGGCAACACCGCCGCCGCCCTGGACGAGATGGAGGCCGTGTTTGCCGCCGAGGGCCTGGAGACCGAGCGGGTGCAGGTGGGAAACCGGGTTATCCGGGGGTGTATCGCCTGCGGCAAGTGCGCCGAGCTGGGCCGGTGCGTGTTCGACGATCTGGTGAACGAGCTGGCCCCCAAGCTGGAGGCCTGCGACGGGCTGGTGGTGGGCAGCCCGGTGTACTACGCCTCGGCCAACGCCACCCTGGTGGCCCTGCTGACCCGGCTGTTTTACTCCACCTCCTTTGACAAGACCATGAAGGTGGGGGCCGCCGTGGCGGCGGCCCGGCGGGGCGGCCTGTCCTCCACCTTTGACGAGCTGAACAAATTCTTTACCATCAGCGGCATGCCGGTGGCCTCCAGCCAGTACTGGAACAGCATCCACGGCCGCCTGCCCGGCGAGGCCGCCCAGGACGCCGAGGGCCTCCAGACCATGCGCACCCTGGCCCGGAATATGGCCTTCCTGGTCAAGAGCATCGCCCTGGGCCGGGAGAAGTACGGCCTGCCGGAGCGGGAGGAGCCTCTGCGCACCCACTTCATCCGCTGAGTCCCACACAAGGAGGAACCCATGGAACCAGTTATTGTAATCGGCGCGGGCCTGGCGGGCTCGGAGGCCGCGTGGCAGCTTGCCCAGCGGGGCGTCCCCGTCACCCTGCGGGAGATGAAGCCCTCCAAAATGACCCCCGCCCACCATACCGAGTGGTTTGGGGAGCTGGTGTGCTCCAACTCCCTGCGCTCGGATCAGTTGGAGAACGCGGTGGGCCTGCTCAAGGAGGAGCTGCGCCGCATGGACTCCCTGATCCTGACCTGCGCCGACGCCCACCGGGTGGAGGCGGGGGGCGCCCTGGCGGTGGACCGCCACGGGTTCGCCCATGCGGTGACGGAGAAGCTTCGCTCCCACCCCCTCATCACCGTGGAGGAGGGGGAGGTCACCCAAATCCCGGAGTTGGGGAACGTGATCGTGGCCTCCGGCCCCCTGACCTCCGACCCGCTGGCGGAGGCCATCCGGGCCTTCTTCCCTGAGAGCCGCACCCTCAATTTCTACGACGCGGCGGCCCCCCTGGTCACCTTCGAGAGCGTGGATATGGACAGCGCCTTCTTCGCCTCCCGCTACGACAGGGGGACCCCGGACTACATCAACTGCCCCATGACGGAGGAGGAGTACGACGCCTTCTGGGCCGAGCTGTGCGCCGCCCAGGAGGCGGAGGTTCACGGCTTTGAGGACAAGCATGTGTTCGAGGGCTGTATGCCCGTGGAGGTCATGGCCCGCCGGGGGAAGCAGACCCTGTGCTACGGCCCCCTCAAGCCCCGTGGCCTGAACGATCCCAAGACCGGAAAGGAGCCCTTCGCCGTGGTGCAGCTCCGCCGGGACAACGCCGACGGCACCATCTACAACCTGGTGGGCTTCCAGACCCACCTGAAATGGCCGGAGCAGAGGCGGGTGTTCTCCATGATCCCCGCCCTCAGGAACGCCGAGTTCGTGCGCTACGGCGTCATGCACCGCAACACCTATCTGGACTCCCCCCGGCTGTTGGACCGCTATTACCGGGTGAAGAAGGAGCCCCGCGTCTGCTTCGCCGGGCAGATCACCGGCGTGGAGGGGTACGTGGAGTCCACCGCCTCCGGCTTCCTGGTCGCCGTGGAGCTGGCCCGGCGGCTGGAGGGGAGGCCCCCCGTGGACTTCCCCCAGGAGACCGCCGTCGGCGCCCTGGCGCGCTATGTCAGCAACGAGAGCGTCACCGACTTCCAGCCCATGAACGTCAACTTCGGCATCATCCCGCCCCTGGGCTACCGCGTCAAAGGCAAGCGGAATAAAAATGCCGAGCTGTCCAAGCGGGCCTTGGAGCTTCTGGACGGGCTGGACTGGCGGTAGGGGCGGCCACAAAGGCCGCCCCTACAGGAGCACCGGGCGGCCCCAACACGTAGGGGCGACCCTTGTGGTCGCCCGCCCTGCCGGGCGCACGTCCGTAGGGGCGGATGCCCACATCCGCCCGCTACCGCGGGGTTCCCGCACCGACACCCTGGGGATCGGACAGAACGGGCGGCCATAAAGGCCGCCCCTACAGGAACGCTGGGCGGCCCAAACGCATGGGGGCGCCTCTTGTGGACGTCCGCCCCGCCGCGCACGCCCGTAGGGGCAGATGCCCACATCCGCCCGCAGCTCAAGGCAGAAGTTCCATGAGGAGACGCCCGGCCAGACGGAAGCCGTGCCGGAAGCAGGCCAGCCGCTCATAATCGGACATTTCGCCCTCCAGATCGTTGAGACGGTCGAGAAAATCCAGCCCGAGGGAGGCGCGGATCTGGTCGTGGCAGGCGCTGATGCGCTCCAGCCGCTCTTGATAGCCGGGGGCCTGACGGAAATCCAAGTGCCTGTTATCCAGCTCATGTTCTAAGAGCTGCTGTAGGAAGTCATTCATTTTATCAACACCCCACTAATAGTGTGTATTTAGTATACACGCTATTAGTGGGAAATGTCAAGGGGGGATTCGGTGTATTCCAATGATTTGTTTGGCACACGGCTAAAATGCCTAAGAAAAGATAGGGGAGAAACTCAAAAAGACTTGGCCGATTTTCTCGGTATCAAACAAAATCAAATTGGTGAAATGGAAAATGGCCGCAAGGCATCTACCTTTGCCAAGCTTGCCCTTTTGTGTGAGCACTACAACATCAGCGCCGACTATCTCCTGGGCCTTACGGACGAGCCCCGGCCTCTGCGGCAAGACGATGGGGCGGGGCGATGAGGGCATCGCCCCCTACAGGAACACCGGGCGGCCCAAACACGTAGGGGCGACCCTTGTGGTCGCCTGCCCTGCCGGGCACACGTCCGCAGGGGCGGATGCCCACATCCGCCCTCTGCCGTGGGTATTCCCGCTCCGGCCCCTGGGGATTGGAAAGAACGGGCGGCCATAAAGGCCACCCCAACAGGAATACCGGACGGCCCCAACACGTAGGGGCGACCCTTGTGGTCGCCCGCCCCGCCGGGCGCACGTCTGTAGGGGCGGATGCCCACATCCGCCCTCTGCCGCGGGGTTCCCGCTCCGGCACCCTGGGGATTGGACAGAACGGGCGGCCATAAAGGCCGCCCCTACAGGAACACCGGGCGGCCCAAACGCATAGGGGCGACACTTGTGGTCGCCCGCCCCGCCGGGCGCCCGCCCGCCGTTGCCGTTTATCCAGGAATGAACAGAGAAAGTGGAGGAGAACATATGAAGATCATCGTAGACGCCATGGGCGGCGACAACGCGCCCGTCTCCAACGTGCGGGGCGCCCTCGCCGCGGTGCGGGAGCTGGGCGTGGAAGTCATTCTGGTGGGCCGGGGGGAGGACATCCTCAAGGTGCTCAAGGAGGACGGCATCGGCGAACTGCCCCCGGGACTGGAGATTGTCCACGCCTCCGAGGTGGTGGAGATGTGCGACAATCCGGCCACCGCCTTCAAGGAGAAGAAGGACTCCTCCCTGACCGTGGGCCTGAACCTGCTGAAGAACGGGGACGGGGCGGCCTTTGTCTCCGCGGGCAGCACGGGGGCGCTGTTGTCGGCGGCCACGCTGATGGTCAAGCGCATCCGGGGCATCCGCCGGGCGGCCATGGCCCCGGTGGTGCCTACCGGCGGCGGCGGCGCGGTGCTCATCGACTGCGGCGCCACGGCGGAGGGTACGCCGGAGTATCTGCTCCAGTTCGCCTTTATGGGCTCCTATTACGCCGAGCGGGTGCTCAAGCGCCCCGAGCCCAAGGTGGGCCTGCTCAACATTGGCGCCGAGCCCTCCAAGGGCACCGACCTCCAGCGGGAGGCCTACGCCCTGCTCACCGAGGCGGGCAAGGCCGGGCGCATCCACTTCGTGGGCAACGTGGAGGCCCGGGAGGCGGTGTACGGCGAGGTGGACGTGATCGTGTCCGACGGCTACTCCGGCAACATCTTCCTCAAGACCATGGAGGGCACCGGCGGCTTCATGGCCAAGCAGCTCAAGGCCATGTTCAAGAAGAACCTGCTCACCAAGCTGGCGGCGGTGCTGGTTTCCGGCGGCCTGCGGGATTTCAAGAAGATGATGGACTCCGGCGAGGTGGGCGGCACCCCCCTCATCGGCATCTCCAAGCCCGTCATCAAGGCCCACGGCTCCTCCGACGACTTCGCCATCAAGAACGCCATCCGCCAGGCCCAGAGCTTCGCGGCCTCCGGCATTATTGAGGACATCACCGAAAATATCGACCACATGCGCCTGCGCAGTGAGTAAATGGGAAAATTTTGACTTTCCTATTGACAGGCGGGAGAAACTTGCCTATTATCATAGTGCAATGACACCGTCGGGAACGACGGAAGCGACAGGAGTAGATGAACATGATTTTCGAGAAGCTCGCCGCCCTGCTGTCCGAACAGTTCGGCGTGGACGTGGACAGCATTACCATGGACACCTCGTTTGAGGATCTGGGGGCCGACTCCCTGGACATCGTGGAGATGACCATGGCCGTGGAAGAGGAGTTTGGCCTGGAGGACATGGACGAGGAGGATCTGTCCGGTATCTCCACCGTGGCGGATCTGGTCCGCTACCTCAAGTCTAAGCTGGAGGACTGAAGAAACCAAAGAGACAGGAGCCCCGCCTCCCGGCGGGGCTCCGGCTTTGAAAGGGAGGATCGGCCATGGAGGCATTGGAAGAAAAGCTGGGTTACCGGTTTACCAACCGGGCCCTTCTGGAAAACGCCCTCACCCACAGCTCCTACGCCAACGAGAACAAGGCCAAGGGGCTGCAGAGCAATGAGCGGCTGGAATTCCTGGGGGACTCTGTGCTTGGTATGGTCGTGGCCGACTACCTGTTCCGCACCCACCCCGACCTGCCAGAAGGGGATCTGACCCGCACCCGGGCGGCCCTGGTGTGTGAGGGCAGCCTGGTGGAAGTGGCCCAGTGCCTGGAGCTGGGCGCCTACCTGAAGCTGGGCAAGGGGGAGGAGGCCGGCGGCGGCCGGGAGCGGCCCTCCATCATTGCCGACGCGGTGGAGGCGGTGCTGGCCGCCGTGTACCTGGACGGCGGCATCGGCTCGGCCCGGAAGCTCATCCAGAAGTTCATCCTGGACCGGGAGGCGGAGAAGAGCGCCAGCCGCGATTACAAGACCGCCCTTCAGGAGCTGGTGCAGCGGGAGAGCGGCCAGGTGCTGGGCTACCAGCTCATCGGCGCCGAGGGCCCTGATCACGCCAAGATCTTCTCGGTGGAGGTGGATCTCAACGGCATCCCCATCGGCCAGGGCCGCGGCCGCAGCAAAAAAGAGGCGGAGCAGAACGCGGCTAAGGCTGCGATAGAGAAGCTGAGGGCTGGGGAATAACCGGCCGCTCCGCCTCTTTTGCGAGCGAAAGCGAGCCGCCGCGTCAGCGGCGTCAAGCATTTTGCGGAGCAAAATCTTGATGCCGGGCGGATTCACTCCGCCCGGACAGATGGAGAGAAACGGGGGCCCCAAACCGCCTGCGGCGGTTTGGGCGGCGGAGTAGAACGCGGCCAAGGCTGCGATAGAGAAGTTAAAGGCGGGGGAATAACCGGCCCACGGGCGACCACAAGGGTCGCCCCTACGTGCAGGGGCTGTCCGGCTCCTTTGTAGGGGCGGCCTTTATGGCCGCCCGTCCTGTCAGGCCTTCACAGGGCCTGGGGCGGTGCAAAACCTGGTGTACGGCGGGCGGATGTAGGTATCCGTCCCTGCGAAATGGTTTGCCCGCCGTGTACCACCAAACCAGACGCGGAGCGCTCAGGCGCTCCGCGTTTTTGTGGAAAAGGGTTTGCAAAGGACGCCGTTCCTTGGTATAATAATTTATTCAGAATGATAACATGGCGAGGTGCAGACCTTGTATTTAAAAGCGCTGGAAATCCAGGGGTTCAAATCCTTTCCGGACAAGACGGTGCTCTCCTTCGGGGAGGACATGACCGCCATTGTGGGCCCCAACGGAAGCGGGAAATCGAATATCTCCGACGCCATCCGCTGGGTCATGGGGGAGCAGTCCTCCAAGGCCCTGCGGGGCGGCAAGATGGAGGACGTAATCTTCGGCGGCACGGCGGTGCGCAGACAGCAGGGCTTCGCGGAGGTCTCCCTGGTGCTGGACAATACCGACCACATCTTCCCGATGGAGGAGAGCGAGGTGATGGTCACCCGGCGGTATTACCGCTCGGGGGAGAGCGAGTACTACATCAACCGCCGTTCCGTCCGCCTGAAGGACGTGAACGAGCTGTTCATGGACACCGGACTGGGCCGGGAGGGCTACTCCATCATCGGGCAGGGCCGCATTGACGAGATTTTGTCCGTCAAGAGCGCCGACCGCCGGGAGGTCTTTGAGGAGGCCGCCGGTATCTCCCGCTTCCGCCACCGGAAGGAGGAGGCCGAGCGCAAGCTGGAGCGTACTCAGGAGAATCTGGTGCGCATCACCGACAAGATCGACGAGCTGGAGCTCCAGGTGGAGCCCCTCCGCGCCCAGAGCGAGAAGGCCCGGAAATTCCTGGTGCTGCGGGACGAGCTGCGGGGGCTGGAGATCTCCCTGTGGCTGGAGCAGTTGGAGAAAATACGGGCGGGGGCCATCAAGACCCTGTCCGACTACGAGAACGCCGTCCGCCAGAAGGAGGAGGCCCAGGGGGCGGTGGAGGCCCTCTACGCCGCCGCCGAGGAGCACGCCGCCCAGATGCGGGACAAGGACGTGGAGGCCGAGGGCGTCCGCTTCCAGATGATGCAGCGGGAGGCCGACGCCAACGGACTGGAAAACGCCGTGGCGGTACTCCGGGCCAACATCCAGAACAACCTGGAGAACCGGGACCGCATCCAGCGGGAGCTGGAGCAGCAGGAGGGGCGGGCCGACTCCATCGGCGCCCAGATTGCCGAGCGGAAGGAGCGTCTGGAGGCGCTGGTGGGCGAGCTGGACGCCCTGGCGGCGGAGCTGTCCGCGAAACAGGGGGAGGCCGAGGAGGCCGTCCGCTCCGCAGGCACCCTGGCCGGAGAGCTGGAGGAGCTGCGCCGGAAGGAGGCGGTGGAAAACGCCTCCGCCTCCGAGGCCAGGGCTCTGCTCTCCGCCCTGGCCGCCGCGGCCCAGGAGCTGCTGGACCGGGATGAGGCGGTGCATCAGGAGCTGTCCGCCGGTGAGGAGCGGGTGCGCCAGCTTCAGGAGGGCCGGGACGCGGCCCAAAAGGAGCTGGCCCAGGCCCGGGAGGACCGGGATTCCCTCCAGAATGTGCTCAACGGCTATGGCCTGCGGCTGGAGTCCCGCCGGAAAAAGGCCAAGGAGGCCGAGGAGCGCCATGTCAAGCTCCAGATGGAGGAGAACGCCCTCCAATCCCGCATCCACATGCTCTCCGAGATGGAGAAGCTCTACGAGGGCTACTCCAAGGCGGTAAAGCTGGTGATGGGGGAGGCCCGGCGGGGCCAGCTCAAGGGAGTTCACGGCCCGGTGGCCGGGCTGCTCCACGTGCCCGACCACTGCACCGTGGCCATTGAGACCGCCCTGGGCGGCGCCATGCAGCACATTGTGGTGGAGCGGGAGGAGGACGGCAAGGCCGCCATCCAGTACCTCAAGCGCCGGGACGGCGGTCGGAGCACTTTCCTGCCCCTGACCACCATCCGCCCCTCCGACTTCCGGGAGCAGGGCGTGCGGGGGGAGGCGGGCTTCGTGGGCCTGGGGGACGAGCTGGTGCAGTTCGACCCCCGCTACCAGAGGATTTTTTCCAATCTGCTGGGGCGCACCGTGGTGGCCGAGGATATGGACGCGGCCATCGCCATGGCCCGCAAATACGGCCACCGCTTCAAAATCGTCACCCTGGACGGCCAGGTGCTCAACCCCGGCGGCTCCATGACCGGCGGCTCGGTGTCCCGCAGCGCGGGCATCCTCAGCCGGGCCAACGAGCTGGAGCGGCTGAACCGGCAGCGCGCCGGTGTGGAGGAGCAGCGCACCGCCGCCGCCCAGGCCATGGAGGAGGCCAGGCGGGAGGCCACCGCCGCCGCCTACGAGGTGGAGACCGCCCAGTCCCAGCAGCGCCAGCACGAGGATGCCATCCTCAAGCTGGAGGAGCGGCTGGCCCATTTCGACGCCCAGCTCGCCGACGCCTCCCGCCGCCGGGACGAGCAGCGCCGGGAGCTGGAGCAGATTCAGGCCCGCTCCGCCCAGACCGAGGCGGATACCGCCGCCGCCCGGGCGCGCATTGAGGCCCTGGAGGGCTCGGCCGCCGCCCTGCGGGCCGAAGCCGAGGGCAAGGCCCAGGGCCAGAGCGAGCTCCAGGCGCGCACCGCCGGTATCCGGGAGGCCATCGCGGAGCTGAACATGCGCCGGGCCGGCCTGGAGGCGGAGCAGCAGGCCGCCGGACAGAGCCTTACCGAGCTGGAGGCCCTGCGGCGGGATCTCACCGGCGACCGGGCCGAGCGGGAGCGGATGCTCACCGCGTTTGAGGAGAAGAACGCCGCCCTGGAGGAGGAGATCCTGGAGAAGGAACGGCGGCTCCAGGCCATCCGCCAGGAGAACCGGGAGCGGCAGGAGGCCATCGCCCGCATCAATGAGGAGAAGCTGTCCCTGGAGGCCCGGCGCAACCAGGCCGACAAGCAGGCGCGGGAAAAAAACAGCGAACTGTTAAACTTAGAGCGGGAGGTCTCCGTCTTAGAACAGAGGAAGGCCGCCGCCGCCCTGGAGGAGAAAACCCTGCTGGACAAGCTGTGGGAGACCTATGAGCTGTCCCATGAGGCCGCCCGCGCCCAGCGGGTGGAGTTGGAGAGCGTCCCCAAGGCCCAGCGCCGGGTGGGCGAGCTGAAAAAGGCGATCTCCGGTCTGGGCAACATCAACCTGGATGCCATTGAGGAGTTCCAGCGGGTCAACGAGCGGTACACCTACCTGACCGACCAGCGGGACGACGTGCTCAAGTCCAAGAAGGAGCTGGAGGGCATCATCGCCGACATCACCGAGGAGATGAAAACCATCTTCGCCCGGCAGTTTTCCGTCATCAACGAGGCGTTCCAGCAGACCTTTACTGAGCTGTTCGGCGGCGGAAAGGCCACCCTGGAGCTGGAGGAGCCGGAGGACATCCTCAACTGCGGCATTGAAATCCGGGTGCAGCCCCCCGGCAAGGCCCTCAAGGTGCTCTCCCTCCTCTCCGGAGGCGAGAAGGCCTTCGTGGCCATCGCCCTTTACTTCGCCATTCTGAAGGTGCGGCCTACCCCCTTCTGTGTCATGGACGAGATCGAGGCCGCCCTGGACGACGCCAACGTGGTGCGCTTCGCCCGCTATATGCGCCAAATGGCGGACAAGACCCAGTTCATCGTCATCACCCACCGCCGCGGCACCATGGAGGAGGCCGACGTGCTCTACGGCGTCACCATGCAGGAGCAGGGCGTGAGCCGGATACTGACGATCAACCTGAACGATGTGGAGAAGGAATTGCACATCAAATGACGCCGGACGCGGCGGACGGCAACACCCAGCAGGGGCAGGCCGCACCTGTGCCGCAGGGTATGAGCAGACCCCGGCGAAGCCCAGTGAAACGGGTTCGCCGGGGAGAGGAGACGCAAGGGAGCGGGCGAGGAATTTCCGCCTGCGGGAGTTCCGAGCGAAGCGGACTTTGCATCGACGAAGGAGCAGGGCGTGAGCCGGATTCTGACGATCAACCTGAACGACGTGGAGAAGGAATTGCACATCAAATGACAGAGCTTCCAAAGCGGGTGCATCCGCGCCTGCGCGGGTATGATTACAGCCGGAGCGGCGGGTATTTCCTCACACTCTGCACCCAGGGCCGGGCCCCCATCCTGAGCGAGATTGTAGGGCGCGGCATCCCTGACGCGCCGCTGGTACGGTTGTCGGAGACCGGCCGGTGCGTTCAGGACGCGATGGACTATCTGGCCGGACATGACGCCCAAATTCAGATTGCGGCGTCGGTCATCATGCCAAATCATGTTCACATTTTGCTGTGCGTCTGCGGGGAGGGAAACGGCGCGTCAGGGATGCCGCGCCCTACTGGGATGCGCGTGCCGGGTTTTGTCTCCTCTCTCAAGCGCTACACCAACCGCGTGTGCGGCCGTCCGCTCTGGCAGGCATCCTATCACGACCACATCATCCGGGATGAGAACGACCTTCTCAACCACTGGAGCTATATCGAGCATAACCCCGCCCGCTGGGCGGAGGATGAATACCATGTTTGAACGACGAAAGGAACCAACACCACATGGGCTTTTTTGAAAAGATCAAGGCGGGGCTGACCCGCACCAAGGAGAACATCGGACACTCCTTCGACCAGCTCTTCGCCGGAGAGCTGAACGACGACTTCTACGACGAGCTGGAGGAGACGCTGATTCTGGGCGACATGGGGGTGGAGACCACCATGAAGGCCGTGGAGGAGCTGCGCCGCCGGGTGAAGGCGGAGAAGATCAAGGACATGGAGGGGGCGCGGGCGTGCCTGCGCCGGGTGCTCACCGACATGCTCCAGGTGGGGGAGCCCGCCCTGAAGCTGGATACCGCCCCGTCGGTGGCCCTATTCATCGGCGTCAACGGCGTGGGCAAGACCACCACCATCGGCAAGCTGTCCGCCCGGATGAAGGGGGAGGGCCGCCGGGTGCTGATGGCCGCCGCCGACACCTTCCGGGCCGCCGCCGCCGACCAGCTCGAGATCTGGAGCGAGCGCAGCGGCGTGGAGCTCGTCCGCCAGTACGAGGGGGCCGATCCTGCGGCGGTGGTCTTTGACGCCCTGTCCGCCGCCAAGGCCCGCAGCGCAGACGTGGTGCTCATCGACACCGCCGGGCGGCTGCACAACAAGCAGAACCTGATGAACGAGCTGAACAAGATCAGCCGCGTCGTGGACCGGGAGCTGCCCGGCTGCGACCGGGAGACCCTGCTGGTGCTGGACGCCACCACCGGACAGAACGGCCTGATCCAGGCCAAGCAGTTCAAGGAGGCCGCGGGCATCACCGGCATCGTCCTGACCAAGCTGGATGGCTCGGCCAAGGGCGGCATTGTCATTGCCATCGCCCAGGAGCTTCAGGTGCCGGTGAAATTCATCGGCGTGGGGGAGGGCATCGACGATCTGATGCCCTTTGAGGCGGAGAAATTTGTCGAAGCCCTTGTTTAAAAAGCAGTATGGGCCGGTGCCCTCATCGGCCCGTATATTGGAGATTGGAGGCCGTAACATGGCGAGAATCGACGGACGGGCGGCGGATCAGCTCCGGCCCGTGGAGATCATCCCCAACATCAATCAATTTGCGGAGGGCTCCTGCCTGATCCGCTGCGGCAGCACCCATGTGCTCTGCTGCGCCAGCGTGGAGGAGGGCGCGCCCCGCCACGTCCCCGAGGGGGAGGGCTGGGTCACCGCCGAGTATTCCATGCTGCCCCGGGCCAACCGGGAGCGATCCCGGCGGGATATCGCCAAGCTGAAGCTGTCCCCCCGCTCCGCGGAGATCCAGCGGCTCATCGGCCGCGCCCTGCGGGCCTGCGTGGACATGAAAAAGCTGGGAGAGCGCACCATTACGATCGACTGCGACGTACTCCAGGGGGACGGCGGCACCCGCACCGCCTCCGTCACCGGCGGGTTTGTGGCGTTGAGTCTGGCCCTGCACAAGCTGGTGATGGACGGTGTCCTGCCAGAGATGCCGCTGACCAACTGTGTGGCGGCGGTGTCCGCCGGTATCGTGGGGGACGAGCTTCTGTTGGATCTGTGCTACGAGGAGGACTCCTCGGCCCAGGTGGATCTCAACTGCGTCATGACCGGCGCGGGGGAGCTGGTGGAGCTCCAGGGCACCGGCGAGGGCCGGCCCTTCACCATCGTGGAGCAGCGCGCCCTGGTGGAGCTGTGCGCCAAGGGCATCCGGGAGCTCCAGAACATTCAGAGACAAGTGTTGGGGGGCTAAATGTATGAAACTGGTATTGGCCAGCAAGAATGCCCATAAGCTGGTGGAGATGAGGGACATCCTCTCCCAGTTGGGGGTGGAGGTGGTGCTGGAGTCCGAGGTGGGCGTCGATGTGGACGTGGAGGAGACCGGCGCCACCTTTGAGGAAAACGCCTTTTTGAAGGCCCGCGCGGTGATGGAGGCCTCCGGCCTGCCCGCCATCGCGGACGACTCCGGCCTGTGCGTGGACGCGCTGAACGGCGCGCCCGGCGTGTACTCCGCCCGCTACGGCGGGCCGGGGCTGGACGACGTGGGCCGCTACCGGCTCCTGCTGGAGAACATGCGGGGGCAGCTGGACCGGCGGTGCCGCTTTGTCTCCGCCATCTGCTGCTGCTTTCCCAACGGGGACCGGGTGGAGGCCCGGGGGGAGTGCCCCGGCACCCTGGCCTACGCCCCCAAGGGGGAGGACGGCTTCGGCTATGACCCCATTTTCTTTGTCCCCGCCCTGAAAAAGACCTTTGCGGAGCTCTCTCCGGCGGAGAAGAACGCCATCTCCCACCGGGGGAATGCGCTCACGGCCTTTCGGGAGAAGCTGGAGCAGTATCTGAACAAGTAAAATGCCTTCCCGCAGGAGGGCAGATCAAAAGGAGACCGGTCTATGGAAGAACTGACAAGCAAACAGCGGGCCCAGCTGAGGGGCCTGGCCAACAGCATCGACACCATCCTGCATGTGGGCAAGGACGGCATCGGGGACAACCTGGTGAAGCAGGCTGACGACGCCCTGGAGGCCCGGGAGCTCATCAAGGGCAAGGTTCTGGAGAACAGCCTGCTGAGCAGCCGGGAGGCGGCCGAGGCCCTGGCGGAGGCCACCCGGAGCCAGGTGGTACAGGTGATTGGAACCAAATTCGTTTTGTATCGTCCAACCCATAAGAAGGACAAAAAGGACAAGATCGTACTGGTGACGGACAGGAAGCGCAGGTAACGCAGAGGAGGGGAAGCCTATGAAGCTCGGCATCTACGGCGGCACCTTCAACCCGCCCCACCTGGGGCACCTGACCTCCGCCCGGCTGGCCCTGGACGCGCTGGGGCTGGACGAGCTGCGGTTTGTACCGGCGGCGCTGCCGCCCCACAAGCGCCTGCCACCCGACGCCCCCGGGCCGGAGGCCCGGCTGGAGATGGTGGAGCTGGCCGCCGACGGCCTGCTCCTGCCCGGCCGGGTGAGCGTCAGCGACATGGAGCTCTCCCGACCCGGCAAGAGCTACACCGCCGACACCCTGGAGCAGCTCCGCGCCCAGAACCCCGGCGCGGAGCTGTGGCTGATGATGGGGACGGACATGTTCCTCACCCTCCAGAACTGGCGGGAGCCGGAGCGGATCACCGCCCTGGCGGGCATCTGCGCCTTTGCCCGCACCCAGGCCGACTGCGGGGAGCTGCTCACCATCCAGGCCGAGCATCTGCGCAAGACCTTCGGGGCGAAGGTGTGCGTCCTCCAACTGCCCCAGGTGGTGGACGTGTCCTCCACCCGGCTGCGGGAGCTGCTGGCCCGCGGCGAGGGTTGGGAGTACCTGTCCCCGGCGGTGTACGGCTATATCCTCCGCCACGGGCTCTACGGGGCGGGGCGGGATCTGAAGCGCCTGCCCGACCGGGAGCTGCGGGCCTGCTCCTACTCCATGATCCGCGCCAAGCGCATCGCCCACGTGAAGGGCACGGAGGAGGAGGCGGTGCGGCTGGCCCGGCGCTGGGGCGCCGACGAGGAGCACGCCCGCCGGGCGGCGATCCTCCACGACTGCACCAAGTATTTGGAACTGGACGAGCAGTTGCAATTATGCGCGAAATATGGTATCGTACTGGACGAATTGGAGCAGCAGGCCGTCAAGCTCCTCCACTCCAAGACGGGCGCGTGTGTGGCCCGGCACGTGTACGGGGTGAGCGACGACATCTATGAGGCCATTTTCTGGCACACCACCGGAAAGGCCGCCATGACCCTGCTGGAGAAGCTTCTCTATATCGCCGACTACATGGAGCCAACCCGGGATTTTCCGGGGGTGGAGCGCCTGCGGGCGCTGGCCTATGAGGATCTGGACGCGGCGGTGCTCCTGGGGTGCGAGATGAGCATACAGGAGATGGCGGAGCGGGGCCTGCCCGTGCACCCCAATACGGTAAAGGCCCGGGATTGGCTGCGGAGCAAGACGAAAGGAACTAGTGATTGATGAACCCGGAACAGAGAAAGAACCACCGGGGCGGCGCCCGGGTACAGAAGCCGGAGAGTCCCCGGCGGGAAAAAGAGACCAAGCGGGAGAAAAAGCCCGGCCGGCCGCGCACCAAAAAGCAGAAGATTCTGCTGGGGCTGTATATTGCCCTGACGGTGGTGGCGGCCATCATCGTGGCGGGGGCGATTGTGTTCGGCCTCATGAGCGCCCCGCCGGAGGTGGCCCTCCCCACTCCCACCCCCCGGCACACCACCATCATCAACGAGCAGGGTGAGGAGGTAGAGGTGGAGATCCCAGGCCTGTCCGCCGGCCGCAAGGAGCAGTTTTACACTTTCCTGGTGGCGGGCGTCAGCGGCGGCAACACCGATACGATGCTGTTGGCGACCTACGATGTGCCCAACCAGAAGCTCAGCGTCATGAGCCTTCCCCGTGACACCTATGTCATCTACAACGGCCGCACCGTGATGATCAACTCGGTTTACAGCCGGGGCGGCGGCGAGGAAGGCGGCGTGGAGGCCCTGAAAAAGGCGGTGGGCTCCCTCACCGGCGTGACTCCCGACTTCTATGTATTGGTGGAGTGGGAGGCAGTGGGTGAGCTGGTCGATGCCATCGGCGGCGTATATTTTGACGTGCCGCGGCGCATGTATTACAATGATCTGTCCCAGCACTTCAAAATTGACCTCCAACCTGGCTATCAGCTTCTGGACGGCAACGGTGCCATGGGTGTGCTCCGCTGGCGGCACAACAGCGATGACAGCGGGCACATTCTCAACAGCGGCTACGCCATGGGCGATCTGGGCCGCATCGAGACCCAGCAGGCATTCCTTAAGGAGGTCGTCCGCAAGTGCCTCCAGCCCGATGTGCTGCTGAGCAACCTGATGGACTATATCAGCATCTTCCAGAAGAATGTGACCACCGATCTGAGCGTGGGCAATCTGGCCTACTTCGGCAAGTCGGCCATCGGCAAGCTGGACATGGACAGCGTGGAGTTTGTCACCCTGCCCAACCAGTCCGCTGGGGACGCCCACCTGCTGCCCGTGGGCAGCCAGATTGTGGAGATGGTCAATGAGGGCTTCAACCCCTATCAGTCGGACATCAGCCTGCGGGATCTGAATCTGGCCGGAAAGCGACCCGGCTCCAGCAGCACGGGCACGACGCCCAGGCCCCAGGCTACGACTAAGCCGGAGACCACGCCCAGCGCAACCTCCGCTCCGGTCGAAAGCCCGCCGGGCACGCCGGCGGTTCCGGAGACTCCGGCGGGGAGCCAGCCCCCAGCCATATCCACTCCGGGCGGGCAGACGCCGCCTCCGGTCCAGACCCCGGCGGCCACTCCGGCGCCCGCCGTCCCCTCCGCGGAGCCGACCCCGCCCCCGGCGGAGAACACCCCAGCCATGACGCCGCCCCCGGCCGCCACGCCGGACGGCGGCTACGGACCCGGCATGGTGCCGGTGGAATAAAGGAAGATAGAAACGGATGAATCCTGAGAACAAAAAGACAAGCCGGGGTGGAACGCGGGCTGGAAAGCCCCGCACGCCCCTCACACCGAGGCAGAAGGCCCTGCGCATTGCGTGCCTGGTTTTGGCCATTCTGGCGGCGGTTCTGGTGACGGTTTTCGCCGCCTACCGCCTCCTGGTGGTCAAGCCCCCGCTGCCGGAGCCAGGTGCGGAGCGGCCGGACGAGGACCAAAACTATGAGTTTGGCGAGGGCCCCCGCCTCTCCGGCGACCGCAAGGAGGAGTTTTATACCTTCCTGCTGGTGGGCCGGGACACGGGCGGCGGCGGCAATACCGATACTCTTATGGTGATGGCCTACGACATCCCAAACCAGACCCTAAACGTCATGAGCATCCCCCGGGACACCATGGTGAACGTGCCGTGGGACATCAAGCGCATCAACTCGGTATACAACTACGCGCCCTACTACGATAAGGACGGCATCCAATTTCTCAAGGAGGAGGTCTCCTACCTCATCGGGTTTCAGCCGGACTACACCATCGTGGTGGAGTGGGAGGCGGTGGGCGAGCTGGTGGACGCCATCGGCGGCGTGGAGTTTGATGTGCCCATCGACATGAACTACGACGACCCCACCCAGAACCTGCACATCCACCTGAGCGCCGGGCTCCAGGACATCGACGGCGACAAGGCCATGCAGCTTTTGCGCTGGCGGAAGAACTCCGACGCCTATGGAAACGTATACGGCGGCTACCCCAACGGCGATCTGGGCCGCATCGAGACCCAGCAGGCCTTTTTGAAGGCGGTCATTGAGAAGTGCCTCAACAGCATCAGCCTCGGCACCATCCCCAAAATGGCCCAGATCTTCCTGGACAACGTGGACACCAACGGCAGCCTGACGGTGAACAACCTGGCTTGGTTTGCCAAGGAGGCCATCGTGGGCGGCCTGAGCATGGAGAACGTGCACTTTATGACCCTGCCCAACCGGGGGGCCAGCGTCTACAGCCGGACGTACCACAACTACCAGTCCTATGTTACTCCCATTCCGGACGAGATGCTGGAGCTGGTGAATACCTGCTTCAACCCCTATTTGGAGGACATCGAGCTGAACGAGCTGGATCTGATGCAGGTCAACGAGGACGGCAGCCTGTCCTCCACCCGCGGCCATGTGGAGGATACCAAGGCCGCCAAGCCCCCCGCGAAGGGGAACTCCGGCAGCTCCAAGCCCACCGACAACCCCGCGCCGGAGGTGCCCGACACCCCGGAGCCGTCGGTCACTCCGACGGCCACACCGGAGGCCACGCCAACGGTGACGCCGGAGGCCACGCCCTCCGCCCCGGCGGAGAGCCAGCCCCCCGCCGTAGAGACTCCGGCCGTCACGCCTGCGCCGGAGCCCACCCCGGCCGCAACCCCCGTACCCACGCCGGCTCCCACGCCCATCCCCGCCTCCACCCCGGCGCCCGACGTGCCCGTGGACGGCTTTGGTCCCGGCATGGAGCCCATTGAATAGAAGGAGAATGAGATGACTGCAAACGAGATTGCCCTGACCGCCGTGAAGGCGCTGGACAGCAAGAAGGGCCAGGATATCAAGTGCCTGGAGACCGGCCACCTGACCACCCTGGCGGACTATTTTGTGCTCTGCACCGCCACCTCCACCACCCAGATCAAGGCCCTGGCCGATGTCTGTGAGAAGACCCTCAAGGACGCCGGGGAGCCCCCCCACCATGTGGAGGGCCACCGGGGCGGCACCTGGATCCTGCTGGATTTCTCCTCCGTTGTGGTGCACATCTTCAACGAGGAGGCCCGGGAGTTTTACGACCTGGAGCGCCTGTGGAGCGACGCCGCGCCGGTGGATCTGTCCGGCGTGCTGACCGAAAACTAACGCAAAAAAGCCCGGCGGGACTCCCGCCGGGCTTTTTTTGCGCGGAGAGGGAACCAAACCGCCCGCCCATGCATCTATAGGGTGTCCGGACAAGGAAAGACGAGGTGAGCACATGGAACAGACCAGAGACGGCGCGGGCCGGGCGTCGGCGCGGGAGGAATTTGCTGCGGCGGTGACCGAGCACAGCCACGGCATGTTCCGGGCGGCCCGGAGCATCCTGGACAGCGACGCCGACGCGGAGGACGCGGTGGGCGAGGCTGTTCTGCGGGCCTGGCAGTCCTGGGACCGCCTGCGGGCCCGGGGAGCGGTCCGCGCCTGGCTGCTGAAGATTGCGGTCAACTGCGCCTATGAGCAGCGGCGGAGGGACAGCAGGGTGATCTATACCGACGAGCTGGAGCCGCTGGCCGGCGGCGCGGAGGACGCGCTCCCCGGCGGCCTGTGGGATGCGGTGCTCCATCTGCCGGAGGAGCAGCGGGCCGCCGTGACCCTCTACTACTACGAGGATTTGCCCGTGGCAGAGATCGCCCGGGTGCTGGGGGTGGCCCAGGGAACGGTGAAGTCCCGGCTGGGCCGGGCCCGCCAGCGGCTCAAGGAGCAACTACAGGAGGAGGACAAAATATGAACCGGTTGGATGAACGGTTAAAAGAGCGGGCCCGGCGGGAGGACTGCCCGGTTCCGCAGGGCTTTGACGGGCGCATGGACGCCATTTTGGAGGGGCTGCCGGAGGGACGGAGAAAGCCCGGCCCCCGCCGTCTCCGCCGGTGGGTGGTAGCCGGGGTTCTGGCGGCGGCCCTGTGCGTGGGCGGCGTGGCGGCGGCCTCCGGCGCGCTGGAGCTGATCGCCCGGCCCGGCGGCTTCGGCGGTACGGCGGAGGGCTTCCAGCCCTATTCCGCCGAGGTGGGGGCGTCGGTCACCGACCAGGGCTACACCCTCACCCTGGACGGCATCGGTGTGGACGAGGCGTTTATTACCCTCTACGCCACCGTCACCGGAGAAGAACCGATCCCCGACTGGGGCGGCGAGGAGGGGGCGGGGCCCGCGGTCTGGCCACTGAATTTGCGGGCGGAGGGCCGCGAGCTGGAGTTCTGGGGGGCGAGGACGGAATGGGAGCGGCTGGATAGCCATACTGTTCAGCTGACCCAGCGCTGCCCGGTGATGACCGTCCTGCCCGCCGTTGTGGAACTGGAGGTATATACCGACCAGCTGGTGCCCCAGGTACGGGGGAACTGGAGCCTTGAGCTGTTGGTGGATAAAACCGCCCCTGATGGAGAGAGTCTGGTGGCGGAGCCGAACCTGACCGTTACGGTGGACGGACAGAGTATCACCGTGGAGAAGGTGGCAGTGGCTCCCTCCGGGGGAGGGCTGGTGCTGAGCGCCAGGAGTGACCGCCCCTTTACCCACTTCATCCTGCGGGACGACCAGGGAACGGTGCTGCCGCACAGTCCCTACGGCCTTGTGTCCGGCAGCCTTCGCACCCGCTCCAATTTCTATGAATTTCAGGGCGGCCGCACCAACATGGCATCCCTCACCCTGGTGCCCTGGACGGCAGACGGCGGCACGCATCGGGTATCCGGCAGCCTGGACGATCTCCCGCTGACTGACGAGGGAGCGGATAACGGCTATACGCTCCTGTCGCTGGATGTGGGAGAGAAGCAGGCAACGGCGGTGTTTCGTGCAGAGGGGATTCTGGGGCTGAGCGACGCGTACACCCCGGACTTCGGCCTGTTGAATGCTGACGGAGCGGAGCTGGCTTTGGGTGGTGCCAAGGAATGGAAACGCGATATGGAAACCGGAAACTGGATTGTGACTTGGAGCTACCCGGAGATGCTGGCAGGGCAGGTAGCGGGCGTGTGCTTCTGGCAGCCTAACTGTATTCTGCTGGAGGACGAGGCGGTAACCATCCCGCTGAACTGAACACGGGGAAACAGGCCGGCGGCGTGCGGGGGAATTCCCCCGCACGCCGCTTTTTGCCGCTTACCTCGATGGAAATGTGTATAGTATATATTTCGTAAAGAGAGACGGCCGTGCTGCTGTAGAATGGAAGGAGGCGGCCTCTGGACGGTTTTAAGAGCAGATGCGCTCCAGGAGGGCCGTCAGCTCTTCCACCTGTTCTGGGGAGGCGGAATAGCGCCGGTTGTCCTGGTAGACGCGCCCCTGGCTGTCCACGCCGAAGGTGCGCCCCTCCTCTGCCGGGGCGGAATAGACCGTGACGGTATAGGCGGCGGGGGAGACGGGGACGCCGCCGTCGGTGAGCCCGTCATAGCGCAGCCGGGTGTCCGCCAGCAGGGAGGACAGCTCCGCCAGCAGAGCAGGCTCGCTGCTCTCGTGGAAGCCATGCCCGCCGCCGTCGCTGCGTTCCACCACTACCTGCCGGAGGGACGCGCCCTCCGCCACGCTGATCCGCTCCCCCAGGGAGGCTGGGCGGAGAAACCGGAGGGCGGCCCCCAGCCCGAGCGCCAGTGCGGCGGCCAGCACCAGCACCGGCCAGAGATACTTCCATTGCACGCCCACGTCCTACACCTCCCCGCAGATGGCGGCAGTCAGCTCGGAGAGGGGCTCCGACTGGGTGGAGCGGAGCGCGTAAATCCGGTCCCCGATGTAGATGGCGTTGGTTGTAAGGTTGTAGTCAAAGGAGCAGATGATGTTATCCTCACCGATGATGACGATCTTACACATGCCGTCCAGGGGGGCGATGGAGCTCCGCCGGACCAGACGGAGCTGGGCGGTGTCCACCAGCAGCTCCATCTGCTCCAGCAGGGCGGGGTCGTACGCCTCATAGGAGGTGTGAACGTCCCCGTCCATCTCATCCAGGCGCACCACAACCGCCACCTTGGGCTCCAGCCCTGTGCGGGCGTCCGCCGCCTCCGCCAGCGAGACCGGGCGGTACGCCCACAGGGTGCCCGCCAGCATGGCGGCCATCAGCACGGCCAGGACGATTCCGACGATCTGCATGCGCCTGCTTCCCATGTCCATACACGCTCCCTTCTTTGTCGCCTCCATCTTATCTGGATAAGCGGGAAAAGTCAAGCACACCCCTTGCAAACCGGCCGCTTTTCGATTATAATATCACAGATTATATGCCCGTCGCGGACGAGACAGATCGAAAGAAAGCGTGAGAGATTTGAAATACGATTTTGCCGCCATTGAGCCGAAGTGGCAGAAGAAATGGCAGGAAACCGGAGTCTATCAGACCGGGAATCACAGCGACAAGCCCAAGTTCTACGCCCTGGTGGAGTTCCCCTATCCCTCCGGACAGGGCCTGCATGTGGGCCACGCCCGGCCCTACACCGCCATGGACGTGGTGGCCCGCAAGCGCCGCATGGACGGCTACAATGTGCTCTTCCCCATGGGGTATGACGCCTTCGGCCTGCCCACGGAGAACTACGCCATCAAGAACCACATCCATCCGGCCAAGGTGACCCACGACAACATCGAGAATTTCCGCAGGCAGCTACAGATGCTGGGCTACTCCTTCGACTGGAGCCGGGAGGTCAACACCACCGATCCCAGCTACTACAAGTGGACCCAGTGGATTTTCCTCCAGCTCTATAAGCACGGCCTGGCCTACAAGACCACCATGCCGGTGAACTGGTGTACCTCCTGCAAGTGCGTGCTGGCCAACGAGGAGGTAGTGGAGGGCGTGTGTGAGCGCTGCGGCTCCCCCGTCATCCGCAAGGAGAAGAGCCAGTGGATGCTCAAGATCACCGAGTACGCCCAGCGCCTCATCGACGATCTGGACGGGCTGGACTTCATCGAGCGGGTCAAGACCCAGCAGAAGAACTGGATCGGCCGCTCCACCGGCGCGGAGGTCACCTTCCAGGCCACCACCGGCGACGCCATCGTGGTCTACACCACCCGGCCGGACACCCTCTTTGGCGCCACCTATATGGTGCTCTCCCCCGAGCACGAGCTGGTGCGCAAGTGGCTGGAGGGGGGCGCGCTGAAGAACGCCGCCGAGGTCACCGCCTACCAGAAGGCCGCCGCCTCCAAGTCCGACCTGGAGCGCACGGAGCTGAACAAGGAGAAGACCGGCGTGCGCCTGGACGGCGTGCGGGGCGTCAACCCAGTCAACGGCAGGGAGATCCCCATCTTCATCTCCGACTACGTGCTCTCCACCTACGGCACCGGCGCCATCATGGCCGTACCCGCCCACGACGACCGGGACTGGGAGTTCGCCAAGAAGTTCGGCTGCGAGATCATCGAGGTGGTCTCCGGCGGCGAGGACGTGCAGAAGGCCGCCTTCACCGCCAAGGACGACACCGGCATCCTGGTCAACTCCGACTTCCTCAACGGCAAGACCGTGAAGGACGCCATCCCCGCCATGATCCAGTGGCTGGAGGAGAAGGGCATCGGCGCGGCCAAGGTCAACTACAAGCTGCGCGACTGGGTCTTCTCCCGCCAGCGGTACTGGGGCGAGCCCATCCCCATGGTGTACTGCGAGAAGTGCGGCTGGCAGCCCCTGCCCGAGGAGCAGCTCCCCCTGTTGCTCCCCGAGGTGGACTCCTACGAGCCCACCGACGACGGCGAGTCCCCCCTGAGCAAGATGACCGACTGGGTGAACACCACCTGCCCCTGCTGCGGCGGCCCCGCCAAGCGGGAGACCGACACCATGCCCCAGTGGGCCGGCTCCTCCTGGTACTTCCTGCGCTATATGGACCCCCACAACGAGAAAGCCCTGGCCTCCAGAGAGGCCCTGGACTACTGGAGCCCCGTGGACTGGTACAACGGCGGCATGGAGCACACCACCCTGCACCTGCTTTACTCCCGCTTCTGGCACAAGTTCCTGTACGACATCGGCGTGGTGCCCACCAAGGAGCCCTACAAAAAGCGTACCTCCCACGGCATGATCCTGGGCGAGGGCGGCGAGAAGATGTCCAAGAGCCGCGGCAACGTCATCAACCCCAACGACGTGGTGGCCCAGTACGGCGCGGACACCATGCGGCTGTATATCATGTTCATCGGCGACTTTGAAAAGGCCGCCGCCTGGAGCGACAACGCCGTCAAGGGCTGCAAGCGCTTCCTTGACCGGGTCTGGAACCTGGCGGAGAACCTCACGGAGGAGGCCGGCTGTTCCAAGGCCAACGAGAGCGCGGTGCACAAGACCATCAAGAAGGTGTCCGACGACATCGAGGCCATGAAGTTCAACACCGCCATCGCCGCCCTGATGGCCCTGGTGAACGACTTCTACCAGAACGGCTGCTCCAAGGGCGACTACGCCGCCCTGCTGCTCATGCTCTCCCCCTTTGCCCCCCACATGGTGGAGGAGCTGTGGGAGACCCTGGGCTTTGCAGCCGAGAAGGGCGGCATGGCCTGCCAGCAGAGCTGGCCCGCCTACGACGCCAGCAAGACCGTGGACGCCGAGGTGAATATGGCCGTGCAGGTGTGCGGCAAGCTCCGCGGCACCATCACCGTCCCCGTGGACAGCGGGGAGGAGGCCGTGGTGGCCGCCGCCCTGGCCGATCCCAAGGTGCAGAAGTTCACCGAGGGCAAGAAGCTGGTCAAGACCATTCTGGTACCCAATAAGCTGGTCAACCTGATTGCGAAGTGAGCTGGTGAGGAGCCGCCGTTTTTCCAGGAACAGTAAAAACAGAATGCTGGAAATCAAAATCCGCTCTTGACAACTGCAAAAGGATCGAATACAATGGTTCTGTTAAAGCCATATCTATGTGGCCCTTTGGCGGTGGAATCCCGCCGCTTCGGAGGGAGGGGAAGTCAATGTCGGAAGTCCATGTGAAGGACGGCGAGTCCTTGGAGAACGCACTCAAGCGCTTCAAGCGCAGTTGCGCCAAGTCGGGCGTTCTGGCCGAGGTTCGCAAGCGTGAGCACTACGAGAGCCCGAGCGTCAAGCGCCGCAAGAAGTCTGAGGCCGCCCGCAAGAACCGCAAGAAGTATTACTAAGAATCACAAACCCCCGCGCCGATTCGGCGCGGGGGTTTGTTGCATCCCGGGAAGGGCTTGTGTCAGGATTCCATCTCTCCCCTGGCCCACGCCATGAGGGCGGGCAGGGTGCAATCCTTCCCCAGCAGGGCCCGCTCCTCCGGCTCCAGCTTGGGGAGCAGGGCCTGGCGGGCGGCCGTATATTGGCCGCTCCTCCGGCAGTGGGCCAGCCGCAGGGCAAAGAAGGCCGCTTTTTGGAGGGCGGGGAGGGCCGCCTCCGGCTGGGCGTCAAAGAGGGCGGTGTGGCAGGCGGCGTGGTAGAGGGCGGAGGCCGCCGCCCGAACGGCCTCGTCCAGCGTCTCCTTCCCCATGGGGGGCAGCAGTTCCTCCAGAGAGCCGTAGACCGGGAGGGTGTCCAGCCTGAGCTGGAGGGCGTCGAAGGCGGGCCAGGCAGCCAGGGCCGCCCGGTCGCAGAAGAAGCCGCAGGCCCGGTCAGCGAAGGGCATCTTCTCCAGCACACCCCGGCAGACGGCCAGCTCCGCCGCCCCCAGCGCGTCCAGCACCACCACCAGGTCCACGTCGCTCTCCGGCCCGGCCTCCCCCCGGCCGAAGCTGCCCTGGATGCCAACAAAGGCCACCCGGCCGGGCAGGGCCTCCAACAGCGGCGGGAGAAAGGCGTCCATCCACGGTCTCCAATCCATTGCTCTGTCCTCCTTTTTTATTTTGGAAGGACAGTATAGCAGAAAACGCCCCGCCGGACAAGGGTTACTTCAACAGCTCGGGGAGGAGATCATCCACCTGGGGATAGGCCAGCACGGCGCTGGAGATACCCAGATTGCGGGCCACCTGGAGCTTCTTGCGGATGGAGCCTGCGTCGTCGAACAGGACGAAGTGGGCCCCGTTCTGCCGGGACATGTAGGTAAAGTAGTGGGCGCACAGCTCGCTGGAGAAGAACACCGACGGAGCCCGTTCCTCCAGCCGCTGGCGCAGCTCCTCCCGGGTGAGGGGCATCCCCTGGCCGGTGGGGGAGGGGAGAAAGAAGTCCTCCGCCACCCGCTCCACCGCCAGGGCCACCCGGGCCGCGCCGAAGCGCTCCACCGCCTCCTGAAGGCGCTGCTGGAGGGAGCCGCCGGACAGGGCGGAGGGGATGAGGGCGATGGCGGAGTCGGAAAAGGGGGCGTAGGCCTCGGTCACGTAGAGGGGCCAGCCCCGCTTTTTGGTCAGCTCGCCCAGCGTGCGCACCGCCTGGGCCAGCACCTGGAGGGGATGGCCCTCAAAATCGCAGAGAATACCGTCATACCCTCGGGCCATGCACTCCCGCAGCACCTCCTGGCAGAAGGGCCCGGCCTCGCCGCGGCCGTCGAAGCCGGTGTTGTCAATGACCATCAGGCCGCCCCGCACCGATACCGGGATGCTGGCCCGGAACAGG
>ENA-USYR01000155-USYR01000155.1-human-gut-metagenome-genome-assembly--contig:-NODE-155-length-38597-cov-10.150441_pt1 | contig 38597 bp, 34 predicted proteins | sample MGYA00250064_ERZ773510 | MGnify/ENA primary metagenome ERZ773510 (study PRJEB29103, sample SAMN06112082) | human gut metagenome | biome: human gut; feature: ankylosing spondylitis patient; material... | reverse complement strand
GGGGTAATCCCGGAGCGAGAAGCGGCACCACTCTGTTTACAAAAAAGCACCCGAAGGGGTGCTTTTTTGCGTTGTTATCTTAAAAAGCAAACAAACAGGCTTTGAACAGGTGGAGGACTTCCGACAAAAAAGTATATATGGCAGCCAAGAAAACAGGGGAGTGTTTCCGGTATAATTTCGCCAGAAAGCGTGCGAATGCTGTTTCAGGCGCGCCGCGGACCACAATAAGGAGGTAGTAATATGCAACAGGAAGCCCTCGGAATGGTAGAGACGAAGGGCCTGGTTGGCGCCATTGAGGCCGCCGATGCCATGGTCAAGTCCGCCAATGTCAGTCTGGTTGGCTACGAGAAGATCGGTTCCGGCTTGGTTACCGTGATGGTGCGCGGCGACGTGGGCGCCGTCAAGGCGGCCGTGGACGCCGGGGCCTGCTCCGCCGAGAAGGTGGGCGAGGTCGTGGCCCAGCACGTCATCCCCAGACCCCACACCGACGTTGAGAAGATCCTTCCCCATATGGCGTAACCGACATAACGGAAACTTAAATTAGAGTTCGGAGGGAACATAGATGAAAGACGAACTGATCAGCAAGGTCATGGACGAGGTCATGAAGAAGATGGGCGCGTCCGACGCGACTTCCGCCCCCGCCGCCGCATGCTGCAACAATGGCAGCGCGAACTGCAACCTGACGGAGTTTGTGGGCACCGCCATCGGCCACACCATCGGCCTGGTGATCGCCAACGTGGACCATCAGATCCACGAGAAGATGGACATCGATCCCAAGTACCGCTCCATCGGTATCATCGGCGACCGTACCGGCGCCGGCCCCCAGATCTTCGCTGCCGACGAGGCGGTGAAGGCCACCAACTGCGAGATCGTGAAGATCGAGCTGCCCCGTGATACCGAGGGCGGCGCCGGCCACGGCTCCCTGATCATCTTCGGCGCCGAGGACGTGTCCGATGCCCGCCGCGCCGTCGAGGTCTGTCTGCGCGAGGTGGAGCGCACCATGGGCGACGTCTACGGCAGCCCCGCCGGCCACCTGGAGTTCCAGTACACCGCCCGCGCCAGCCACGCCCTGAACAAGGCCTTCGGCGCTCCCATCGGCAAGGCCTTCGGCATCACCGTCGGCGCTCCCGCCGCCATCGGCGTGCTGCTGGCCGATACCGCCGTGAAGGCCGCCACCGTGGACGTGGTGGGCTACAGCTCCCCCGCCAACGGCGGCACCAGCTTCTCCAACGAGGTCATCCTGACCTTCACCGGCGACTCCGGCGCCGTCAAGCAGGCCATCATCGCCGCCCGCGATGTGGGCATGCAGGTGCTGAAGACCCTGGAGCCCAGCGTGGAGCTCAAGTCCACCACCACCCCCTATATTCTGTAATTGCCGGGAAGGAGTCAGACAGCTATGAAGTCAAAACGTTTTGAAGTTCTGGCCGCCCGTCCGGTCAATCAGGACGGCTACGTACAGGAGTGGCCTGAGGTGGGCCTGATCGCCATGAACAGCCCCTTCGACCCCAAGCCCAGCATCAAGGTTGAGAACGGCGTCATCACCGAGATGGACGGCAAGTGCCGCGCCGATTTCGATATGCTCGACACCTTCATCGCCGACCACGCCATCCGCCTGGGCAACGCGGAGAAGGCCATGGCCATGGATTCCCTGGAGATCGCCCGCAAGATCGTGGACATCAACGTCTCCCGTGAGGAGATCCTGGACATCACCCTGTCCCTGACCCCCGCCAAGCTGACCGAGGTCGTAGGCAAGCTGAACATCGTGGAGATCATGATGGGCATGACCAAGATGCGCGCCCGCATGATGCCCGCCAACCAGTGCCACGTCACCAACGTGCGCGACAACCCGGTCCAGATCGCGGCGGATGCCGCCGAGGCCGGCGTCCGCGGCTTCGCCGAGATGGAGACCACCGTGGCCGTCGCCCGTTACGCTCCCTTCAACGCCATGGCCCTGTTCGTGGGCGCCCAGGTGGGCCGCCCCGGTGTCATGACCCAGTGCGCCCTGGAGGAGGCCACCGAGCTGCAGCTCGGCATGCGCGGCTTCACCACCTACGCGGAGACCATCTCCGTCTACGGCACCGAGCCCGTCTTCATGGACGGCGACGACACCCCCTACTCCAAGGCGTTCCTGGCCAGCTGCTACGCCAGCCGCGGCCTGAAGATGCGCTTTACCTCCGGCACCGGCTCCGAGGTCCAGATGGGCTATGCCGAGGGCAAGAGCATGCTGTACCTGGAGGCCCGCTGCCTGGCTGTCACCAAGGGCGCCGGCGTGCAGGGCACGCAGAACGGCTCCGTGTCCTGCATCGGCGTGCCCGCCGGCGTACCCGGCGGCATCCGCGCCGTGGCCGCTGAGAACCTGATCGCCATGCTGCTGGATCTGGAGTCCACCACCTCCAACGACCAGACCTTTACCCACTCCGACCTGCGCCGCGTGGCCCGCACGGTGCCCCAGCTCTTCTCCGGCACCGATTACATCTGCTCCGGCTACTCCGCCACCCCCAACTACGACAACATGTTCGCCGGCTCCAACTGGGACGCCGAGGACTACGACGACTGGACCATCATCCAGCGCGACATGAAGATCGACGGCGGCCTGCAGCCCGTCCGCGAGGAGGACGTGCTCAAGGCCCGCAACAAGGCCGCCCGCGCCCTGCAGGGCATGTTCCGCGAGCTGGGCCTGCCCGAGATCACCGACGCCGAGGTGGAGGCCGCTACCTATGCCAACGGCTCCAACGACATGCCCGAGCGCAACGTCAACGAGGATCTGAAGGCCATCGAGGACATGATGGCCCGCAAGGTGACCGGCGTTGACTTCGTGAAGGCGCTGGACCGCGCCGGCTTCTCCGATGTGGCTCACAACATCTACAACATGCTTCGCCAGAAGGTGGCCGGCGACTACCTGCACACCGCCTCCATCTTCGACGAGCAGTTCCACGTGCTCTCCGCCGTCAATGTGCCAAACGAGTATCACGGGCCCATGACCGGCTACCAGATCAGCGAGGAGCGCTGGAACCAGCTGAAGAACATTCCCAACGCCATCCGTCCGGAAGATATCTAAGAGGGGTGAAGCAGTCATGACGTTTGATGAAAACACGCTGCGCAGTGTAATTGAAGAGGTCCTGAAGGAGATGGGCGAGGTAAGCGGCACCGCCGCTCCCGCTGCGGCGCCTGTCGCCGCGGCTGCGGGCAAGCTGACCATCACCGAGAATGGCGAGGCCCGGAAGGGCACCGCCGCCGACGAGGTGGTCATCGGCCTGGCGCCCGCCTTCGGCACCAAGCAGGTTAAGACCATTATCGACCTGCCCCATGACAAGGTGCTCCGCGAGATCATCGCCGGCATCGAGGAGGAGGGCCTGAAGTGGCGCATCATCAAGGTGTACCACACCTCCGATGTTTCCTTCATCGCCCATGTGGCCGCCGAGTACTCCGGCTCCGGCATCGGTATCGGCATCCAGTCCAAGGGCACCACAGTTATCCACCAGAAGGACCTGCCCAACCTGTCCAATCTGGAGCTGTTCTCCCAGGCGCCTCTGATCGACCTGGACACCTACCGCAAGATCGGCAAGAACGCCGCCAAGTACGCCAAGGGCGAGTCCCCCACGCCGGTTCCCACCAGGAACGACCAGATGGCCCGCCCCACCTATCAGGCGCTGTCCGCCCTGCTCCACATCAAGGAGACTGAGCTGGTGGACAACAACAAGAAGCCGCAGGCCGTTACGGTCTCGTTCCAGTAAAGGAGGCAGCACGTTTTATGGATCAGGAACTTTTGATGAAGCAGATCGTGGAGCAGGTTATGGCCGCCATGAAGAACGGCACTCCCGCTTCCGCGCCCGCCGCCGCTTCCGGCTGCGGCTCCAAGGTCACCGCGGCCAACTATCCTCTGGCCGAGAGCATGGCCGACCAGATCAAGACCCCCACCGGCAAGGACTTCACCTCTCTGAGCTATGAGAAGGTCATCAACGGCGAGCTCTCCGCCGACGACATGCGCATCGCGCCCGAGACCCTGGAGATGCAGGCCCAGGTGGCCGAGTCCGTCCACCGCGAGGCCTTTGCCGGCAACCTGCGCCGCGCAGCCGAGCTCATCGCCGTGCCCGACGACCGCCTGCTGGAGATCTACAATGCCCTGCGTCCCTACCGCTCCACCAAGCAGGAGCTGCTGGACATCGCCGGCGAGCTGGACGGCAAGTACGGCGCCAAGACCGCCGCTTCCCTGGTGCGGGAGGCTGCCGAGGTTTATGAGAAGCGCGGCCGCCTGAAGAAGTTCTAATCATACTCCAGAGTCAGGAGGCCCCAGAATGAAACTGGTCGCAGGCATTGACATCGGAAACGCGACAACAGAGACAGCATTGGCCCGCATCGAGGACGGTCACGCGGTCTTTCTGGCCAGCGGAACCGTCCCCACCACGGGCATCAAGGGGACCCGCCAGAACATCAACGGCATCTTTCACTCCCTGACCAACGCCTTGGAGAAGGCCGGGCTGGAGTTCAAGGAGCTGTCGGAGGTGCGCCTGAACGAAGCCGCCCCCGTCATCGGCGATGTGGCCATGGAGACCATTACCGAGACCATCATCACCGAGTCCACCATGATCGGCCACAACCCCGCCACACCCGGCGGAATGGGCGTGGGCGTGGGAGAGACGGTTCTCATCACGGAGCTGGAACAGGCTCCGGTCGGGCGGGACTATATTGCAGTGGTGCCCGGGACGGTGGACTTTGAGGTGGCGGCCCGGCTGATCAACCGGGCCACCGCCGGGGACCGCAAGGTCACCGCAGCCATTGTCCAGCGGGATGACGGCGTGCTGATTCACAACCGCCTGACCTGCAAGATCCCGATCGTGGACGAGGTGGCGCTGATTGACAAGGTGCCTATCGGCATGCGCTCCGCCGTGGAGGTGGCCGCCGTGGGCGGCGTGGTGGAGGTGCTCTCCAACCCCTACGGCATCGCCACTCTGTTTGGCCTGTCCTCTGACGAGACCCGGCAGGTGGTGCCCATCGCCCGGGCCCTGATTGGAAACCGCTCGGCGGTGGTGATCAAGACCCCGGCCGGAGACGTGAAGGAGCGAAAAATTCCGGCCGGCACGATTGAGCTACTGGGGGAAAACCGCAGCGTCAAAGTGGATGTGGACGACGGGGCCGACAAGATCATGAAGGCCGTGGAGTCCATTCCCAGCCTGGAGGATGTGCGGGGAGAGCCGGGAACCAACGCCGGCGGCATGCTGGAGAAGGTGCGCCAGGTCATGGCGAATCTGACTAGCCAGCACCCCAGGGACATCAAGATTCAGGATCTGCTGGCGGTCGACACATTCACACCCCAGAAGGTTCAGGGCGGCCTGGCCAACGAGTTTTCCCAGGAGAACGCCGTGGGCATCGCCGCCATGGTCAAGGCGGACCGCCTCCAGATGGAGGCCATCGCCCGGGAATTTGCCCAGCAGATCGGCGTCCCGGTCGAGGTGGGCGGCGTGGAGGCCGACATGGCCATCCGCGGCGCCCTCACCACCCCGGGCACCAACAAGCCCCTGGCCATTCTGGACATGGGCGCCGGTTCGACGGACGCCTCCATCATCAACGCCGAGGGACAGATCCACTCCATCCACCTGGCCGGAGCGGGCAACATGGTCACACTCCTGATCCAGTCGGAGATGGGACTGCCCGACTTTGACACGGCGGAGGATGTGAAAAAGTACCCCTTGGCCAAGGTGGAGAGCTTGTTCCACATCCGCCATGAAAACGGCACCGTGGAGTTCTTCCAGCAGCCGCTGGATCCCAACCTGTTTGCCAAGGTGGTCATTCTCAAGGAGGGCAAGCTGCTCCCCCTGGAGGGTGACTGGAGCATGGAGAAGATCCGGCTCATCCGGCAGCAGGCCAAGCAGAAGGTGTTCGTCACCAACGCAATCCGGGCCCTGACCCGGGTCAGCCCCACCGGCAATGTCCGGGATATTCAGTTCGTGGTGCTGGTGGGCGGCTCCGCGCTGGACTTCGAGGTACCGCAGATGGTGACCGACGCACTTTCCCAGTACAAGGTTGTCGCGGGCCGCGGAAATATCCGCGGCACCGAAGGCCCCCGCAACGCGGTGGCCACCGGGCTGGTGCTCTCCCTGACGGAAGGGAGGGGCTGATATGCCCGTAATCCAAGAAAGGATCAAGCCCACCGTCCATGTCCGCTGTGCAGAGGACACCCCGCAGGAGGTACTGCGGCAGCTCCAGTACGGCATGGAGGAGGAGGGCATTCCATGGGAGGCCGCAGCCGGGACGGGCGACGCCCTGTCCCTGGCCTGGGAGGCCGCCCGGAGCTCCCGGCTGGAGGTGGGAATCGGCCTGGACCGACAGGCGCTGGTTCTCCACTACTCCAAGCTGGAGCGTGAGCAGCCCCTGTTCCGTATTCCCGCCAATTCCGGTATGGAGACGGTGCGGGCGCTGGGGGCCAATGCGGCGCGGCTTGTGAAAAAGCTGCCGCTGAAGGCCCTGGACAGGAGGTGAGAGCATGCAGCAAAAAAGCCTGGGACTCATAGAGACCCAAGGCCTGGCGGCCGGCATCGAGGCCGCCGATGCGGCGGTGAAGTCGGCCAATGTGGAGCTGGTGGGCTATGAGCTGACCAAAGGCGGAGGCTGGACCACCATCAAGATCCTGGGCGATGTGGGCGCGGTGAAAGCAGCGGTGGACGCCGCGCGGATTGCCGCCGGAAAGGTGAGCCGGGTGGTAAGCACCCGGGTAATCGCGCGGCCGTCCATGGGGCTGACCGGCCTGATCCACAACACCGACACGGTGGGAGATCAGCCGCCGGAGCCGCCTGCGCCGCCCGCTCCAACGGATCCGCCGGAGCCGCCGAAGTCTCCGGCAGACGTGCAGCCCGCAGAGGAGGGTGCTTCGGGGACGACGGAGTCTCTGGAGGAGGTACAGCCCGTTGAGGTGGAGCCTTCGGGGACGACGGAGTCTCTGGAGGAGGTACAGCCCGTTGAGGTGGAGCCTTCGGGGACGGCGGAGTCTCTGGAGGAGGTACAGCCCGTTGAGGTGGAGCCTTCGGGGACGACGGAGTCTCCGGAGGAGGCGCAGCCCGCAGAGGAGGGCGCTTCGGAGGCGATGGAGTCTCCGAAGGAAGCCCCCTCTGAAAAGGCGAAGGAGACGCCCTCCAAACGGCGGGGGAAGAAGTCCGCAAAACGCTGAACCGCGCAGAAAAGCGGGACGGCAGCACTGATTTTTCTGATATTTTCTAGGAGGTTATCACAATGGGTGAAGCTCTGGGTATGATCGAGACAAAGGGTCTGGTCGGCGCGATCGAGGCGGCCGATGCCATGACCAAGTCCGCCAACGTTACGCTGATGGGCTATGAGAAGATCGGCTCCGGCCTGGTCACCGTCATGGTGCGCGGCGACGTGGGCGCGGTCAAGGCCGCGGTGGACGCCGGCGCCTGCGCCGCCGAGAAGGTGGGCGAGATCGTGGCGCAGCACGTCATCCCCCGTCCCCACACCGACGTGGAGAAGATTCTGCCGAAGGGCCTGTAAAAAGAGGCTTGAGGCATGGACAAGAACAACGTGGTTTCAGCAGAGATTGTCCGCCAGATCACCCGCATGGTGGTGGAGGAGCTCCAGAAGCAGCAGCGGCTGGAGCGCTCCACCCCCATTGGGGTCTCCAACCGCCATGTCCATCTGGACCGGGCGGACATGGACGCCCTGTTTGGTCCGGGCAGCGAGCTGACGGTCAAAAAAATGCTCGGCCAGCCGGGGCAGTATGCCTCGGAGGAGACCGTCACCATCCGCGGGCCCAAAGGGGAGCTCAGCCGCGTGCGCGTGCTGGGGCCCCTGCGCGCTCAGACGCAGGTAGAGATCTCCATCGCCGACGGCTTCACGCTGGGGGTCAAGCCCCCGGTGCGTGAGTCCGGTCAGTTGAAGGATACCCCGGGCATTGAGATCATCGGGCCCTGTGGGAGTGTAAAGAAGGACAGCGGCGTGATCGCGGCGCTGCGGCATGTGCACATGACTCCGAAGGACGCGGCGCGCTTCGGCGTGGAGGACGGCCAGTATATCCAAACGGAGATCGACGGCCTGCGGGGTGCGATCCTCTGCAATGTGCTGGTGCGCGTCTCTGACAAGTACGCGCTGGAAATGCACATTGATGTGGAAGAGGCCAATGCTCTGGGCGTCAAAAACGGCGACCGGGCCTTTTTCCTTGACGATTGAGCCGGGAAGGAGGCAGGGCAGAGGTGGGCCAGGAGCTGACGCAAGCCAATGAGACCCTTCTGGAATTTGAGCGGCTGATTCAATCCGGCGGCTGCAATGCCTGGGAGGGTGCGCTGCGTACCGGGGTGGATCTGGGCACCGCCAACATCGTGCTGGCGGTGGTGGATGAGCAGAACCGGCCGGTGGCCGGGGCCTCTTATCCCTCCACAGTGGTCCGGGACGGTATCGTGGTGGACTATATGGGGGCGGTTCGGGCGGTCACGCATCTGAAAGGACAGCTGGAGGAGCGCCTGGGCGTCATGCTGGACGCCGGAGCCTGTGCCATCCCGCCCGGCATCCTTGAGGGCAATGTGAAGGCCATCGGAAACGTCGTGGAGGCGGCGGGCTTCCGCCTGACCAACATCGTGGATGAACCCACGGCGGCCTCCTCCGTGCTGGGCATTTCCGACGGCGCGGTGGTGGACGTGGGCGGCGGCACCACAGGCATCAGCGTCCTGAAAGACGGAAAGGTGATCTTCACGGGCGACGAGCCCACAGGAGGCACCCATATGACGCTGGTGCTGGCCGGCTTCCACGGCTGGAATACCCAGGAGGCCGAATTGGCCAAGCGGGACCCGGCGCAGGAGGCCAATGTGTTTCCTGTGATCAAGCCGGTTGTGGAGAAAATGGCGTCCATTGTCCGGAACTACCTCCGGGAGTACCCGGTGGAGACGGTCTATGTGGTGGGCGGCGCGTGCTGCTTCACCCAATTTGAATCGGTATTTGAGAAATTTTTGGGTGTCCCCGTGGTCAAGCCGGCGGCTCCGCTGCTGGTGACGCCCCTGGGGATTGCCGTAAACTGCAAGCTGTAAAGTAGGTGAGGACCGTTGACGACGGAGCAACTGCGCGGGATGGCGGACGAGGCGTTTGTCGAGATTCTGGCCCAGCGCGTTGTGGAGAAGCTCCTGGCGCGGCAGAAGCAGGCGCTGGTAGTCTACACCGGTTCCAACATCGGTGAGGCTGCCGCGCTGGAGGCCATGGGCCGTCTGCGCGGAGAGGGCTTCACGTTCCGGGTGCTCCTCTCACGGGGGGCGTCCGGCCTGCTGGACGTGGAACGGCTCCGCTCCGTTCTGGAGCCGGAGAAGCTGTGGGTGGAGGCTCCGGAGGAGACTCCGGAGGCGCTGACCGCCCGGTACGACACCATTTTGGTTCCGGCCATGACGGTACATACCGCCGCCCACGTGGCCGCCTGCATGGCGGATACACCGGCGTCGGCCGTCATCCTGGACGGCCTGATGCGGGGAAAGAACGTTGTGGTGAACATCGACGGCTGCTGCCCGGATCACGCCGAGCGCCTAAAGCGCGGCTTCCATATGGCGGAGCCGCTGAAGCAGGCGCTTCGGAACAATCTGGAGACCCTGCGCTCCTTCGGCGCACACCTGACCACCTCCGGCGGCCTCTATGACAAGACGCTGCGGGCGGTCGGCGGACCACAGACCCGGACGGCGGCGCCGGCCGCGAGGCCGGAGGCCGCGCCCCGGAAGCAGGAGGGATCCGGCCAGCTCCGGTTGGAGGGCAGGGTTCTGAGCGGACGCCACGTTCAGGGCTGCCCGCCTCACAGCACCCTGTGGGTGCCGCGGGAGACCCTGATTACCCAACTGGCCGCCGATGAGGCGCGCCGCCGGGACATCTGCATCCGAAAAGAGACGTAAAGCAGGTGGCAAAATGTATTTGGGAAGAGTGATCGGGACCGTGGTTTCCACCAGCAAGAACGAGCATCTGGTGGGAATGAAGCTCCTGATTGTGGAAAAGCTGACGGAGCGCCTGGAGCGGGCGGGTACCAGCGAGGTGGCCGTGGACTCCGTGGGAGCGGGGACCGGCGAGATTGTCATTGTCTGCAAGGGCAGCTCCGCGCGCTATGTGTTCGGCAAGGGTGACGCCCCGGTGGATACCTCCATCGTGGGCATTGTGGATACGGTAGAGGTGGGCTGATGGCGAATCTTTACACCAAAACCGGAGACAAGGGCCAGACTAGCCTGGTAGGCGGCTCCCGGGTGAGCAAGTCCAGCCTGCGGGTGGAGTGCTACGGCACCATTGACGAGGCCAACTCCATGCTGGGGCTGGCGTATGCCCAGACCGACCGGGAATATATCCGCACCACGGTTCACCGCATCCAGGGCCGGCTGTTCGCCCTGGGGGCGGAACTGGCCAGCGACGAGCAGGGTGCGGCCGGGCTGACGGGAAAGATCTCGGAGGAGGACGTGGCCTTTCTGGAGGGCGTGGTGGACAAGTGCACCGAGACCACCGGGAAACAGACTCACTTCGTCATTCCGGGCGTGGACCCCGCCTCGGCGGCGCTCCATGTGGCCCGTACCATTGTCCGCCGGGCGGAGCGCCATGTGGTGGCCCTGGCGGAGCACGAGCCGGTACGCGAGGTGTTGGCCCGCTACATCAACCGCCTGTCCGACGCGGTATACGCGCTGGCCAGGCTTCAAGAGGATCTGACGCAGGAGGAGCGCCTGAGGGCGCAGGTGACTGCGCTGGTCCGGAAACAGCTGTCCGCCCCGGAGGGCGGCCTGCCCCCTTTTAGCCTGGCATCGCTCCAGAGGATGGCCCAGCGGGCCGTGGAGCGGGCCGGACAGCTCGGGGTTCCGGTGGTGTTCTCCGCGGTGGACAGCGGCGGCAATCTGGTCCTGCTCCAGAGAATGGAGGGCGCGCTGCTGGGCAGCGTGGACGTCTCGGCCGGAAAGGCCTATACCGCCAACGCCTTCCAGATGCCGACCCATGAGCTGGGCCAGGCGGCCCGGCCGGACGGCCCGCTCTACGGCATTGACGCTTCCGCTCCCGGGAAAATCGTGCTGTTCGGCGGCGGCTTCCCCTACGTGGTAAACGGGGAAGTCGTGGGCGGCATCGGCGTATCCGGCGGTACGGTGGAACAGGATATGGACATCGCGCGGTACGCGATGTCTCTCTAAGGAGGAACAGCAAATGAACATTGACGAGAATGTGGTCGAATCCATTGTGAAGCGGGTTGTATCCCAGCTGAGCACGGAGACCGCTTCCGCCCAGACCTGCCCGTCCGGCGGGGACTGGGGTGTATTTGAGAGCATGAACGACGCGGTGGACGCGGCCGTGGAGGCCCAGCGGGAGTATCTGAACCGCTCCATGCACGACCGGGCCTGCTATGTCCAGGCCATCCGCGACGTGGTGCTGGACCAGGAGAACCTGGAGTATATCTCCCGTCTGGCCGTGGAGGAGACCGGCATGGGCGGCTATGAGTACAAGCTCATCAAAAACCGTCTGGCCGCGGTCAAGACACCCGGCATCGAGGATCTGACCACCGACGCCATGAGCGGCGACGACGGCCTGACCCTGGTGGAGTACTCGCCCTTCGGCGTGATCGGCTCCATCACCCCCACCACCAACCCCACGGAGACCATCATCTGCAACTCCATCGGCATGCTGGCGGCGGGGAACGCGGTGGTGTTCAGCCCCCACCCCCGGGCCAAGAAGGTGTCCCTGCACCTGATCCGGCTTATCAACAAGGCGCTCTGCAAGGCAGGCGCGCCCGCCAACCTGGTGGTCACCGTGTCCGCCCCCTCGATTGAGAACACCAACGCCATGATGAGCCACCCCAAGATCCGCATGCTGGTGGCCACCGGCGGCCCCGCCATTGTCAAAACGGTGCTCTCCAGCGGCAAGAAGGCCATCGGCGCCGGCGCCGGCAATCCCCCCGTCGTGGTGGACGAAACCGCCGACATCGAGAAGGCCGCCAAGGATATCGTGGACGGCTGCTCCTTTGACAACAACCTGCCTTGCATCGCCGAGAAGGAAGTCATCGCCGTGGACTCCGTGGCCGACTACCTGATCTTCAACATGAAGAAGAACGGCGCTTACGAGGTCAAGGACCCCGCCGTGATCAGCCAGCTGGTGGAGCTGGTGACCAAGGAGGGCAAGAGCCCCAAGACCGAGTTTGTGGGCAAGAGCGCCAAGTACATCCTGGACAAGATCGGCATTACCGTGGGCGATGACGTGAAGGTCATCCTCATGGAGGCCAAGGAGGACCACCCCTTCGTGCAGGTGGAGCTCATGATGCCCATCCTGCCTCTGGTGCGGGTCCCCGACGTGGACCAGGCCATTGAGATGGCCGTCCGGGTGGAGCACGGCAACCGCCACACCGCCATGATGCACTCCCGCAATGTGGAGAAGCTGACCAAGATGGCCAAGCTCATCCAGACCACGATTTTTGTGAAAAACGGCCCCTCTTACGCCGGCATCGGCGTAGGCGGCGAGGGCTATACCACGTTTACCATCGCCGGTCCCACCGGAGAGGGCCTGACTTCGGCCAAATCCTTTGCCCGGCGCCGCAGGTGTGTGCTCGTCGGAGGGATGGACGTCAGATAAACGGAGGTTTGGGCCATTATGCAAGAGAATCTGCTCGGCCTGGTGGAACAGGCCGGTGTGGTGGGCGCCGGCGGCGCCGGCTTTCCCACCCATGTGAAGCTCAAGGCCCAGGCGGACACCGTCATCATCAACGGAGCGGAGTGTGAACCGCTGCTCCGGGTGGATCAGCAGCTGATGGCCCTCCAGGCCGGCGACCTGCTGGACGCCCTCGATCTGCTCGTGGAGCAGGTCGGGGCGTCCCAGGGCGTGGTGGCGCTCAAGGAGCACTACCACGCGGCGGTGGAGGCGCTGGAGCGGGAGCTGTCCAGGCATCCCAAGCTGAGGATTCACCGGATGGGCGCATTTTATCCCGCCGGTGACGAACAGGTGATCGTCTACGAGGTGACCGGACGCGTGGTCCCGGAGGGGGGCATCCCCCTGAATGTGGGCGTGGTGGTCAGCAATGTGGAGACGGCCCTCAATGTGCTGGCGGCCGTCCGCCATCAGGCCCCGGTGATTGAGAAGTATGTCACGCTGACCGGTGCGGTGCGCACCCCCAAGACCATGAAGGTGCCCCTGGGAATCACAGTGGCGGAGGCGCTGGCCCTGGCGGGCGGCCCCACCGTGGAGCACTATGAGGTCATCAACGGCGGGCCCATGATGGGGCGTGTGGTGAGCACCGGAAGCGCTATTACCAAGACCACAAAGGGACTCATCGTGGTCCCGGAGGGCCATTCCCTCCTCCAGAGCCTGAACCGGCCCGTGCCGCGGATGCTCCAGGATGCCCGCGTGGCCTGTATGCAGTGCTCCCTGTGCTCCGAGGTCTGCCCGCGGGGCCTGCTGGGGCACCGCATCCAGCCGCACAAGATGATGCGCCTGGCCGCCTATGGCGCCCTCTGTGACCCGGAGTATACCCCCATGAACGCCTTCCTGTGCTGCGGCTGCCGCCTGTGCGAGTACGCCTGCGTGATGGGGCTTCAGCCCTGGAAACTGAACGGGATGCTCAAGGGCGAGATGGGAAAGAAGGGTGTCCGCAATGCGCTGCACAACCAGCCGGAGGCGGCCGCGCCGTTCCGGCAGTACAAGCGATACCCGGTTCACAAGCTGATTCACCAGTTGGGGCTGGACGGCTATGATGTCCCCGCCCCGATGGAGGACAGCTCCTGCGACTATCAAATGGTGACCCTGCCGCTGAGCCAGGGGGTGGGCGCACCCGCCCAGCCTGTGGTGCGCGCAGGGGACAGAGTGGAGAAGGGAGCCCTGATTGCGGCGGCCCCAGAGGGAAAGCTGGGGGCAAACCTTCACGCGAGCATCGCGGGCACGGTGACCGCGGTGACCGAGAGAGAGATTACCATCCAACAATAAAGATTGGAGAGGAACTGATTTATGGATATCTTGGCTCTGATCGCCGCATTTGGCGGCGGCATTATCGGCGCTTACATGGGAGCCCTTCCCGCCTTTATTATGACTGGTATCTACGCCCTGGTGGGCGGAGTCCTGACGGCTGCCGGCGTGGGCGGCGATGTTGCAGTCAACTACCTCGCCTTTGGTTCCTTTGTCGGCCCCCACATCGCCTTTGCCGGCGGCGTGGCCGCCGCCGGCTATGCGGGCCGCAAGGGCAAGCTGGCCTCCGGCACCGACATCCTGTCCTCCCTCAACGGCCTGGGTGAGCCCGACGTGCTCCTGGTGGGCGGCATCTTCGGCGTGCTGGGCTTCCTGATCCACTACTGCATCGGACTGCTGCCCGTCATCGGCAGCGCCGGCCCCGCCACCACCGACCTGCCCGGCATCACCGTCTTCATTCTGGCGGTTGTCACTCGTCTGGCCTTCGGCAAGACCGGCCTGACCGGCAAGTACACCGGCTCCGGAAAGCGCGAGTGGTTCGCCACCGGGAAGGGCTTCGTCTATAACGTGGTACTGGGCGGCGGCATCGGCATTGTGGTGAGCTTCATCGCCGCGTTCCTGTACGAGAATGAGTTTACCGCCGCGTTCAGCATCTTCCCGATCGTGTGCTTCGGCTTTGCGGCCATCACGCTGATCTTCACCCAGACCGGCTTCGCCACGCCCGCGACTCACCACATTTTCCTGCCCTCCGGGCTGGCTGCCGTGGCCGGCATCACCGCCTGGGGCCCTGCGGGCGCTCTGCTGGGCGTGCTCTTCGGCATCCTGGGCTCCCTGCTGGGCGACCTGGTGGGCAAGAGCTTGAACAGCCACTGCGACACCCACATCGACCCCCCTGCTACCACGATCTTTATCCTGACGATTGTGATCAACGCTGTCAGCAGCGTGATCAATGCCTGAGCCAACAGAGGAATCCATAGGAAAAGAGGCCAGTTATGGGAAAGTCCATCGGATTACTGGAATTGAAAAGCATCCCCGTCGGCATTGAAACCGCCGATGCGGTGCTGAAGGCCGCCAATGTGGAGCTGCTGACCGCGACCCCCACCTGTCCGGGTAAATATGTCATTATCATCTGCGGCGCGGTAGGCGCTGTGAAGAGCGCCATGGAGAGCGGCCGCCAGACAGCGGGCATCTATCTGGTCGGGCACCACACCATCAACAACGTGCACGCTTCCGTCCCGGAGGCGATCGTGGGCACGTCGGAGGTGGGACACATCGCCTCCATCGGCGTGATTGAGACCATGACGGCTTTGACTGCCGTTGAGGCGGGGGACTATGCCGCCAAGGCGGCGAACGTCCGCCTGATGGAGATCCGCATTGCCCGCGGCCTGGGCGGCAAGGGCTTTGTTATTCTCACCGGCGAGGTTTCCGCGGTTCGCTCTGCGGTTAAGGCCGCGATGAATCAACTGGAGGAGAGCGGGGATATTACAAGCAGCAGCGTGATCGCATCGCCCCATCCGGGATTGATTGACAAGCTGACGAACTAAGGGAAACAGGAACAGACGCGGAAAGGAGGGCCATCAGTATGGCTTCACAGGATTGTCCCAACTGCCACTATCCAGCACCCAACCGCAAAAAGCCTGGGGAGGGGGAGCGCGTGCCCCAGGGTATGTACCACGCCCCCGACAGGAGCGGTGAGCCGGAAGAGTGCCCCCAGTGCTTTTACCAGCCGGAGGCAGTGGAGGAAAGGCCGGAGGAGGAGTGTCCCCAGTGCTTCTACCAGCCCGAGGACGGGCAGAAGCGGGAGGAGGCCAAGGAGGACGACTGCTCTCAGTGCTTCTATAAGCCGGATAAATAAGAATTGGTAAGAAAGGATTGTGAGCTCTGTGGAACGACTCATTGGAAAGCAGGCGCCCTATTTTTCCATGGAGGCGCTGTCGGCGGACGGAGAACATTTTGTGCGCGTTGCGCTGCCGGACTATGCCGGGAAATGGCTGGTGCTGTTCTTCTACCCCATGGACTTCACCTTTGTCTGTCCCACAGAGCTCACAGCCTTCTCAGAGCACCGGGAGGCCTTCCGTGCGGCCGGAGCGGAGCTGCTCAGCGTGAGCACGGACAGCGTCTACACCCATCAGGCCTGGCAGCGCAACGGCCTGGGCGGGCTGGGTTACCCCATGGCGGCGGATCAGACTCTGCGGGTCTGCGCCGATTACGGGGTGCTGCTGGAGGAGGAGGGGGTGGCCCTGCGTGGGCTGTTCCTGATTGACCCGGAGCAAAAAGTGCGCTACAGCGTAATCCACGACAACAACATCGGCCGCAATCCGGAGGAGGTGCTCCGGGTATTGGCCGCGCTGAAAACCGGCGGCCTGTGCGCAGCTGGCTGGAAGGCCGGGGAGGAAAACCTCCGCCCGGACATATCGGAACGCGAGGCTCCGGTGCTGGCGGGTACGGCACCCGTGCGCATCTATACGATGCCCGGTTGCAGCTACTGCCGCAGCGTAAAGGAGTTTTTGAGACAGGGCGGGATCTCCTATGAGGAGATCAACCTCGCGGAGGATAAGGCCGGGCAGGCCTTTATGGAGAGCCGCGGCTATACGGGCCTGCCGGTCACGGTGATCGGCGCGGAGGAGATTGTAGGCTATAATATGCCCAGAATCAAGGCGGCGCTGGGCCTGAGCGGAGCAAACGAGGTGAAATAGGATGGACTTAATGGACTTTGGAACCGTGCAGGAGGGGAAGATGCGGCTTGTTCAGGAGATGGTGCCCGGCAAGCAGGTCACTCTGGCCCATATTATTGCAAGCCCGGATGAGATTATTTATCAGAAGCTGGGCCTCAATCCCAATGTGGACTACCAGCAGGCCGCCATCGGAATTTTGAGCATGACGCCCTCTGAAATTTCCGTAATCGCGGGCGATATTGCGACCAAGACCTCCAAGGTGGAGATGGGGTTTATTGACCGCTTCAGCGGAACCCTCATTTTTACCGGACGCATTTCAAACGTACAGGCCGCAGTGTCCAGTATCCTGACCTATCTGAAGAATCACCTGGGGTTTACCATCTGTGAAATTACGAGGACATGAAGAAAATTATTTTAATGGGCCGGAGCGAATGCGGAAAAACCACCCTCACGCAGGCGCTGAAGGGCGATGTGATCCACTATCACAAGACACAGTACATAAACCATTATGATGTGGTGATTGACACGCCGGGGGAGTATGCAGAAAACGCCAGCCTGGCGAAGGCGCTGGCGCTCTATACCTATGAGGCCGACGTGGTGGGGCTGCTGCTGAGCTCCACCGAGCCGTACTCGCTCTACCCACCCTGTGTGACGGCCTGCTGCAACCGCCCGGTGATCGGCATTGTGACCCAGATTGACCATCCGGACGGTGATCCGGACCGGGCGCAGGGCTGGCTGGAGCTGGCGGGATGCCATCCGATTTTTCGGGTCAGCTCCTATACCGGGGAGGGGATCTGGCAGATCCTCAACTATCTCCGGGAGCCGGGAGACATCCTGCCCTGGGATTCGGAACAGGCGGCGGAGCGTCCCCGGGTGGTTCTCTCGAACAAATATGGGAGGCTGCCCGAAGAGGGCGGCGGACACCCGCAAACAGTTTAGGAAAAAACAGGAGTGCTCCTGCCGCGGGAGAGACTGCGGTGGGAGCTTTGCTGTTATGATACGTTAGGCGATACAATTTGCAGAAGGAGGGCTGTCCATGGAAGCGTTGACCTTTTTTTCAGCGATGAACCGGGGACAGTTCCGGGAGGAACAGGGGATTGAGGGCAGCTCTTACTGTATCTTTTTTGCCCCGATGGAGGAGCTGGTCACCCAGGACCGTATGACCGGAAGAGAGGACCAGGTCGTGCTGGAGCTGCTCTACGGCGATGAAATGCTGCCCGGCGCCCTGCGGGTGAGGCAGGTGGGGAGCAACGCAGTTGTCGAGGAGTCCACACAGGGGGCGTTTCGCGCCTTCCTGGAGGAGAAGCCGGTCAAGTACATCGGACAACTGCTGATGTACGCGCTTCAGTTCAAAATACAGGATCTCTCCCTGCGCATTGAGGGCTGCACAGGCGAGATGAAGCAGTTGGAGGACGCCCTGGATAACTGCATCGACAACAGCGGCACCTATCGTCTGCTGGATTTCCGCAGGCGCTACACCGAGTGTGGGAATATGGTGCTGGCGGTAAAGGAGATCCTGTCGCGGATCGACAAGGGCTACTATCCGATGCAGATGCAGAACAGCTATGTGCTTCAGGGCGAGGTACTGATGGAGTTCCGCTTCCTGGAGGAGCGGTATGAGCTCATCAAGAGCACGGTTCTCAAGGACTTTGATACCTATACCTCCATCATCAATAACAATATCAACCGGAATGCCCGGCTGCTGAGCATCATCTCGCTGGTGGGGGTGGTTCTCAACTTCATGTTCGGAAGTCTGCTGGCCGCCAATCCACTTCTGGGAATCATCGGCGGCCTGTCAGTTGCGGGCCTGTCCGTGGGGGCCACGGCGGTCTACCATGTCAGCCGCCGCGGCAATGCGCCGCTTCCCTCCGGGCGCGGTCCGCTTCAGGCGTTTCCCTCCCTGCCGAAATTCCACAGGAAAGAGAAACGGGAGCGGGATCAGTGGGAAAAATGAATATGGGGCGGTGACAGAGGGGGTGTGCCGGACCCGTGCCGCCAAAGACCGGAATGGGCCGGAGAGGACGAATGTCCTCTCCGGCCCATTCTGGTTTCACTAGGAAGCAGATGTTCCGGGTTGCCGCCGTTTTTCCGGCGGCCTCAGTCCATCACCTCGCCGCCGGGCGCATCATGGGCGTCGGACCAGACTCGCTCAAGAGCGGCCCAATCGCGCTCCGTCAGCCTGCCGGTCCACTCCTCCGTGTCTTCCCCTTCTGTCCAGATATAGTCATGGGAGTTGGTGGCTTCCTGCATGGCTGCGTAGTACCAGGCGGAGGTATTGTTGTCCGGCCAGGTGAGCATCTCTCCGCGGGGCAGCAGGTGTGCTTCATGAGGGGCCCGGCCCAGGGTGCGGTTGACGATGGTGCACGCCTCGGCCCGGGTGATATTGTCCAGCGGGTGGAAGGTGCCGTCGGGCATGCCCTCAATTAGTCCGTACTCCACCGCTGCGGCCAGGAAGGTCACATACCACTCGGTTCCCTCCACATCGGAGAATCGGCCGTCGTATGTCAAGTCCCCTTCGGTAAACTCGAAAAAGCCCACTGCAATTTTGGTAAACTCAGACCGTGTGATGGGTTCGGTAGGGCGGAAGGTGCCGTCCGGATAGCCGTCCAGAATACCCATGCTGGTCAAGGTGGATATGGCGTTGTTGTACCAGTCGCCGGAAGCCACGTCGGAGTATGGATTGCTCTGACTCCAATAGGCCTCCCTGGCCTCGTCGGTGAGCAGACGGAAAAAGATAGTGGCCACCTCGCTGCGGGCGATATCGCCCTCCGGCCGCACAGTGCCGTCCGTATAGCCGATGATATAGGCCACGTGGTCCTCGGTATTCAGAGACTCAGGCTCGTCGTCGCGGTCCGGGCGGTGGGAGGGGCGGCCGGGGTCGGGGCGGCTGGTCTGAATGGTGTAGGACACGGTTGGCCTGCGGAAGTTCTCCGGCTGGCCGGGCCGGCTGTTGCTGTCCACCGGGTACAGGGTCGCGCTGTTGTTGGTGTAAAGGCCGCTGTAGTTCTCGCTGCCGTCCGCATCGTACTGGCCGTAAGTCCCCTCGGCGGTCTGGGGATTCGTCAGCTTCACGGTGTAGGTCAACTGAACAGGGGCGAAGTTGGAGATGGGAACATTGATTTTCCAGACAAAGCACTCGTTGGAGACGCCGTCCCGCCCCTTGGCGTAGTAGTAGAGCTCAAAATCATAGGCGCCGCTTTCCCCAGCTCCAAACCCATAGGCGCTGGTGATATAGGGATCGCTGAACGAGGGATCAATCAATTCGGTCTTGTCGAGAACCTCTCCGCCCACGGTCAGGGCCAGCCGGTCTATGTCGTTGACAAAATCAAAGTCGTACCCGTTGCTTTTGTTGTCGGTGCCGGAGCCAATTTCATCCACCACATAGCTGCCTTTATCAAGTAGGTAGTAGATGTCGTTCTGGATGTCGGCAAAATCAACGGTTTCGCCGCCGGCCAGGTAGTCCATGAAACTGATGCCAAAGCCATAACTGTCGACACCGCTCTCAGCTTTCAGTGCATAACAATGGTACTCTTTGCTCATTTCCTGATAGAGCGCATTACTATTGTAGAGAGACAGATCAACGTTGATTGGATAGCCGTTCCTATTTACATAAGGGATGGAGCCTTCAGAATCCAAATCACTTGTTTTTGGACGATTCGGATCGTTCAAAGAATATTCATATTTGGTGTATTCACTATCCAATACGCCTTTTACTGCATCAAAGTAGCTGGCCCAATTTTCCGGGACATAATCAGAGGAATACTTACATTCCCACGCGGACAATCCGTCATTTGGCTGTTCGTTCCTTCCGCCCGTTCCGGTATCACCGCCGTTTCTGGAAGAAATTGTGTATGCCTGATCGTAGTTTCCGCCTTTGCAATAATAATACGTTAAACCATCACTGACAAGGATTAAATATTTCCGAGAGCTATCAACACTTGTATCTGCATCCAGCATTGCCTTGCCAGCCAGCAGTCCGGCGTGCATATTGGTTCCACTCTTTAGTGTCTGCTGGATCGCGGCTTCAATGTCCGCATATTCGGTAGCCAGATCAAAGAATTCACCATTATTGGCGACATTGGCAACCGCATTAAAAATAACTACACCGACATTGATCTTCGCGCCAGTGTTCTCAAGCTGATCCTTTAGGGAACGAAGCATCTCCAGAGACTTGGCCTCAACCGTTGCACTCGTAGATTTGTCCAATACAAAGACCACATCTGTAACGAGCTGTTCCTCTGCCGCGGGCAGGGACAGGGTCACGTCGGACTCAAAATTGCTGTCCAGATTGGTTGCGGTCTTGGATTTGGAGGTGTCCCATCCGGTTTCTTCGCCGGGCTCCAGAGGGCTCAGGCCATGGGCTGCTTTCAGCGCCGTAAGTCCGGTTGCAGAGGCAAACCCGGTCAGCGGCTCAAAATCCGTGAACTCCACCGCGTGATAGGGCTCCTCATGCGCCTCCCAGCGGGCGCCCTCGCTGTCGTCGTACCAGCCGTCTATGGCGTCGATGCAGTCTCCCTCCCCTCCGTCAAGGGTCCAGCCGGAGCCCACTTTTCCGAAGGAGAGAGAGGGCCCGCTGACACCTTCGGAAACATAGATATCATCGCCTGCAACAAGTGCATGATTGTTGCAGATTATGGCATCGGCGGGCAGAATTACAGCCGGGTCATAGTTATCGCCATAGCCGACATAAATTCCGCCGCCGTAGCCATCCAGCAGGCTGTGCGAAACCTTGTTGCCGGTGATCTTGAGGACAGCCCCGTCCTCTACCGTCAGATTGCCTTGCCGCACATACAGTCCGGTGTTGTTGTTATCCTCAATATAAAGCTCGCTGGTACTGTCCACTGTGAATGGATAGTTGTTGTAGAGCCGTACAGCGGCATAACCATAGCTGGAATTCCCGGCGTTTCCGGTCACAGTAACAATGGAACCGTTCTCGACGGTAAAGGCGTTGTTTACGGTAATCCCCATACCGTTGTTATTTTTTGTGTTAACGGTGGAGTTATCGATACTCAGTTCACCGGCAGAAAGGCCATGGGAACCGTTGTTGTTGAAATCAACGTCAGAATTTTTAATTATAAAATGAGATCCGTTAGAGCCGTTTCCACGGCTGTTGATAACTTTGACCTTGGAATTTGTTATGTTGACATCAAAGGTACCAGTAAACCCGGAACGGTTTCCGTCGGAAACAAAGGTAGAGTCAACTATATTGGTAATATATTCATTTCCTTCGTTCCAAGACAAAGCGTTATGGGGATAATTTTGAATGGTTAGGTTAGAACCATTCAAAATATTTAACTCATTGCCGCCGCAAAAGTAAATAGCTTGGGTATTGTCTTTGGACACCCCGGTACCGTCCATGGTCATCTTGACATTATCCAGAGTAATTTTTGCGCCGTTACCAGCACAGATGGTCATCCAGTTCCACTCGCCAGTAGCCGGGGTAGAACCGATACCAGTCATCACAATATTGACATCTTTAAAAGTCAAGGGAGCACCTGCGGCACCATACCCCATCGCAATACCGTTCTTTATAAATGTAATAGTAGGCTTTTTATTGAGCCCATTTGCGGCCTGGATTACTAATTTCTTGCTCAAGAACATACCCTCACTGGTGGCATCGGCCAGAAGTTCGATGGTTGCACCGTCCTCCGCTGCGTTCACCGCCTCGTCCAGTGTGGCATAGGACGTAGCCCCGATCTGTGCCACAGTACCCTCGGCGGAGGTGGAGACCTCCTCCTCCGGTTCCGGCGTGTCCGCGTCCTCCGGGGGCTGGGTGGTGGTCTCCGTTTCCTCCGCCGTCTGGTCCACGGGTAGCTCTGTCGCCAGCGCGGAAACCGGCAGCAGGGACAGGCACAGGGCCAGCACACAGAACAAACCCGTGAATCGCTTCAAAATTCTTCGCATACTTATCCTCCTTTTTTCAAATATGCTGGGACTCTATTGTTCAAAAAGACCTGCTGCAATCACCTCGCTTTGTATGGCAAAATAAATCTTTTGTCCTAGGTTCACCTGTGTGTTCCGGCAGGATGCGGCATAAAGGGCGATAAAAAAGCCCCGTGCCGAGGCACGGGGCTAAAAATGGGCGCAGAAGATGGGCCGGTGAAGCATAATTGCTTGCCCCGGTCTGCTTTTCCATGTCCAAAACAGGCTGCACTTCTTGAAAGAGAGCAAAAGATGTGGTAAAATGAATACCGTTCTATGTACTGAACATTTGCTTTTCAAGCCGTATATAGGACAAAAGATTTATTTTGCCGCTATGATATCAGCCCCAGACGGGCAAGCTGGCGGGCGTGCTCCGCGCCGGTGGAGAGCAGGTAGATCCGGGTGGTCTCGATGGAGGAGTGGCCCAGTACATCGGCCAGCTTGACCACATCCCGGCTGGCCTGGTAGAAGGCTCTGGCAAACAGGTGGCGCAGGTTATGGGGAAACACCTTGCTGTCTGCCACTCCGGCCTTCCGGCACACCGCTTTCATCTCCGCCCACACCTGCTTTCTGGATATGCCTCTGCCGCTTCTGGTGAGAAAGATCTCGCCGGAGGCGATTTTTTGTGCCCGCCCGTATTGCAGCAGCTTGCGGCACAGCTTACCGGGGATCAGGATTGTGCGGATTTTCCCCTTCAGCGACACCTCCGCCCGGCCGCGGCGGGCGGCCTCCATGGTCAGGTATTTCACCTCACTCACCCGGATTCCGGTGGCGCAGATGGCCTCCATGAGCAGGCCCAGACGCTCACGGCCCAGTCCCCGGGCGGCGGAGAGCAGGCGGCCGTACTCGGCCCGGCTCAGCTCCCGGTCGGGGGAGCGAAAAAGCCGCCGCTGGAGCCGCAGTGGTTTGACCGTGCAGTCCATCCAGCCCAGGAAACGAAAAAAACGGTTCAGCCCGGCCAGCTTGCTGTTAACTGTGGCAGGGGAGAGGCCCCGGCGCAGCAGCTCGGCCTTCCAGCCGCCCGCCGAACCGGCGGCCACGGTCTCCGGCGCCAGCCAGGCGGCAAACTGACGCACCGACCGCGTGTACTGTTTGATGGTCTCTGTGCAGCGCTCCTCTGCCCGGAGCGCCTGGGCGAATGCAGCCAGCGTTTCCACGGTAATGCTTCGCAGTTCCATATGGTTCTGCCCCCCATTGAATCAAATATTTTTTATTTTACCCAACTACGCGGGACGATATGAAGCGGCGGAGGCGGGTTCGGGAGAAGGGGGGCCGCTGCCGCGGGAATTGTGTGCCGGAACATTTTATGGTATAGTTGTAAAATAGAAAAAACAGGCGTGCCGGCGGAGCGCTCCCGAGGAGGGCAGGCTGGCGCGTGATTTCCGGCGAGGTGATGCCTGTGATAGGGAAATGGCTCAACTACATGTCCAGACTGCACGACGGTGTGGATGCGATTCTGATCGCAGACCGGCATGGGACCATCGAATACTCCGCCATGTTCTCCGAGCAGGAAAACGGGCTGGCCGACGAGGGCTTTATCGGGAAGAACATCCTCGAAGCCTATCCGCAACTGACCGAGGAGACCTCCAGCCACTTCCGGGTCATGCGGACGGGGGCGCCGGTGCTCAATGAAAAGCAGGAATTGACGGACTTTTACGGCCGGCGGACCATCTTGGTCAGCTCCACCTTTCCGCTGGAGTACAGCGGCGAGCTGATTGGGACGATGGAGACCTCGGTTTTCTACCACAAGGACGCTCAGTTGGATGGGAAAAACCACTGGCTGGCCAATCCGCACAAGGGGCTGTTCCGGCTGGACGACATCATTACCCAAAACCCGGAGATGCTGACGCTCAAGGATACCGTTCAGCGGGTGGCGGCCAACACCTCTCCCGTGCTCATTTGGGGAGAGACCGGCACGGGGAAGGAACTCTTTGCCCAGTCACTCCATAGCCACAGCTCCAGGGCCAGGGGGCCGTTTGTGGCGCAAAACTGCGCGGCCATCCCAACCACCTTGCTGGAGAGCACCCTGTTCGGCACTACGCGTGGGAGCTATACCGGGGCGGAAAACCGGAAGGGACTGCTGAAACAGGCTGATGGAGGCACTCTGTTCTTGGACGAAGTGAACTCCATGGATCTGTCCCTCCAGGCCAAGATTCTCAAGGCGATTGAGGAGAAGCGGTTCCGCCCTGTGGGCGGGGAACAGGATGTGCACAGCGATGTGCGTATTGTCTCCGCCATGAATGTGGATCCTATCACCGCAGTACGGGAGGGGCTGCTGCGGCGTGACCTGTTCTACCGGCTGGGTGTGGTGCAGTTGGCGCTGCCACCCCTGCGGAAGCGGCCGGAGGACATTCCGCTGCTCACCGATTTCTATGTGGAGCAGTACAACCGGAACATGGGGCGGGCGATCTCCGGCGTGAGCGAGCTGGTGCGCAATGCCCTGCTGGCCTATGACTGGCCGGGCAATGTACGGGAGCTGCGCAATGCGGTGGAGTCGGCGTTCAACCTCTGTACCGGGGCCACGGTACAGCTCAATGATATTCCCCGCTATATCTTTTACCACGAGGAGGAGGCGGGGGAGAGGCAGGAGCCGTGGCCTATGCCGGAACATATGGGGCTTCAGGAGGCGGTCCGCCGCTACGAGAAGGGGTTGATTGTCCGTGCGCTGGAGCAGAGCCGGACGGTTACGGAGGCCGCGGAGAAGCTGAGGCTGACCCGGCAGGCACTTCAATACAAGATGATGAAGTACCATCTCAACGGATAGGACTGTAGAAAGCAAGAATTTTTGCATTTTGCGCAAAAATTCTTGCTTTCTTTTTGCCGGGCCTGTCCCGCGAGGCGGCCGCGTTCCGCGCAACCCCTGGCAGTGCAGGCAGTTCTAACTATGTTTGCCTCTCTTGACAAGCTGGCATCCGGCTTGCTTATTCTAGGGGCAGTGGTTATGCGTGGACCACATATCTGAAGTTAGGAGAGGGTTAAAGATGACACCAAAGAAAAAAGGTATCCGTATCCCCCACATGTTCACGCTGCTCCTGCTCATCATCGCGGTATGTACCATTCTGACCTATGTGATTCCCGCGGGCCAGTACGAAACCTACGTGGATGAGAACGGCGTGGAGATGCTGGTGGACGGCAGCTACCACCGCATCGAGCAGACCCCGGTGACCCCGATGAAGGCTTTGATGGCCGTACAGGAGGGCCTGATCGAAACCGCTTATATTTCCGCCTTTATCTTCATCATTGGCGGCGCCTTCGGAGTTGTGGCGGAGACCAAGGCCATTGAGGCGGGCATCGGACGCATCATCAAGAAAACCTCCAAACGGCAGGAGCTGCTGATCCCCATCATGATCTTTGTGGTGGGCTTCGGCGCCGGCTCCTTTGGCATGTTTGAGGAGTGCCTGGTCTTCATCCCCTTCCTGGTACCCATCTGCATCGCTATGGGCTACGACTCCATCACCGGCCTGGCGGTGGCCATCGTGGGCAGCTCCAGCGGCTACGCAGGCTCCTTTGTCCAGGCCGCCAACGTGGGGGTTTCCCAGAGCATCGCGGGTCTGCCCATGTACTCGGCCATGTGGTACCGCCTCATCATCCTGGTGGTCATGCTGACCATCGCGGCGGTGTATATCTATTTGTATGCCCAGCGCATCAAGCGGGACCCGACCCGCAGCCTGATGTACGAGTTCGACCGCCAGCGGGAGGAGAAGGTGGATCTGAACGATCTTCCGGAGCTGACGGGCACCCGGAAGCTGGTCCTGCTGGTCATGGGCGCCACCTTCGCCCTGCTGATCGTGGGCGTGCTCAAGTGGGGCTGGTATATCAACGAGCTTTCTGCCCTGTTCCTGGGCATGGGCATCGTCGTGGGCTTTGTGGCCCGGGTGGGCTTCGACGGCTTTGGCCGCCTGTTCAGCCGCGGCGTGGCCGACTTCGCGGCCGGCGCGCTGGCGGTGGGCTTTGCCCGCGGCATCCTCATCGTGCTGGAGGGCGGCAACATTCTCCACACCATCCTGTACGGCGCCTCCGGCCTGCTGACCTCGCTGCCCTCCTCTCTGACAGTGCTGGGTATGTACGTATTCCAAAACTTCCTTAACCTCCTGATTCCCTCGGCCAGCGGGCAGGCGGCCACCTCTCTGCCCATCCTGCTCCCCATGGGCGACATGGCCGACATTACCCGACAGACCACCTGCATCATCTTCCAGATCGGCAATGGCCTGTCCAACATCCTGGTGCCCACCTCGGGCACCTTCATGGTGGCCCTGACCATGGCAAAGGTTCCCTACGGCAAGTGGGCCAAGTGGTTTATTCCCCTGCTGGGCCTCCAGTTCGCGGCGGGCGCGGTGCTGGTGCTGATCGCCAACGCCATCCGCCTCGGGCCAATGTGAGCAGAAAGAAAGAAGGTATTTCGATGAAAGAGACAATACAAACAGCGGCGGAGAGCTTCCTCCCCGCGCTCTGGGCCATGTCCCGTGCGATGTACGACCACCCTGAGCTGGGGCTGGAGGAGGTCAACTCCTCCCGCATGCTGCGGGAGTGGCTGGCGGAGCAGGGCTTCAAGGTGGAGGAGAACTTCCACGGCCTGCCCACCGCCTTCCGGGCAGTCTACGGCTCCGGCAGGCCGGTGCTGGGCTTTCTGTGCGAGTACGATGCGCTGCCCGAGGTGGGCCACGGCTGCGGCCACGACCTCATTGGCGTCGTCTCGGCGGGAGCTGCGGCTGTCCTGCGGCAGACGGTGGACGCCGTCGGCGGCACCCTGATTGTCTACGGTACGCCCGACGAGGAGATCACCTGTACCAAAGTACAGCTCACCGACGAAGGGGCCTTTGACGAGCTGGATGTGGCCCTCATGCTACACCCCTATCAAAAGACCTGCGGCCGGATGGGGAGCATCGGCATCTATCCGGTGCAGTACGAGTTTTTCGGAAAGAAGTGCCATGCCAACGAGGCCGGGCCGGGCAGCGACTGCATCAACGCCCTGGACGCCGCCGTTGCCGCCTACCTCAGCGTTAACCAGGTCAAGCAGTACCTGGACGCCAACATCTACGGTATCCTCAACAGCGGCGGCACCCTGCCCAACATCATCCCCGACTATGCCAGCCTGCGCTACTACATCCGCTGTGACCAGGAGTGGAAGACCCGTCGGGCGGTGGAGCGCATCAACCGCTGTGTCCAGGGGGCGGCGGACAGCATGGGGGCGGAGCTGAAGATCACCCAGTACCTGTGTCCCACCCAGCCGCTGCTGCTCAACGAGCCGCTGCTGGATGCCTATGAGGCGAACATGGCGGCGCTGGGTGAGCCGGTCGTGGTGGAGGAGGCCAACCGCCTATCTACCGACGCGGGCAACGTGAGCTTCCGGATACCCACCCTCCACGCGATGCTCGGCATTCACGGATGTGGGGGTGTCGATCTGCATACAGAGGAGTTCGCCGCCCGAACCGTGACCGAGGAGGGCCGGGAGGCCACCCGGCTGGGGGTCTGTGCCCTGGCGGGCGTGGGATACGACCTGCTCACCCGGCCTGAGCTGCTGGAGGCTGTCCGGGCCGACTTCCAGCGGGGCATCCGGGAACAGGACGAGAAAGGAGTTTCATCATCATGCTATTGAAAAATCCTATCACGGAGGACAAGACTATCTGGGCTGGCCTGAACCACCCGGAGCTCCCCCTGGAGGAGGCCGACATAGCTGTGTTCGGTATCCCCTACGACGGCGGGGTCAGCTTCCGCTCCGGCACTTGTGAGGCGCCCCAGGAGCTGCGGAAAATCACCCACACCATCTCGCCCACCACCGAGGATTTCCGGGATATCTCCCCTGTGAAGGTCAAGGATCTGGGTGACTGCGTGGGGAAGGACCGGGACGAGATGTTCGCCGAGGCGGAGGAGCTGGCCTATCAGGCCGTGAAGGCGGGAAAGTTCTTTACCATGATCGGCGGCGACCACTCGGTGACGATCCCCGTCCACCGGGGCGTCAACCGGGCGGTGGAGGAGGACTTCGGTATCATCCACATCGACGCCCACTTCGATCTCTGCCACGAGATGCACGGGGACATTCTGTCCCACGGCTCCACCGAGCGGCGGGCCACCGAGCTGTCCCACGTGGGGGACAGTGACCACCTCTACTTCCTCGGCATCCGCTCCATCGAGTCCGACGAGCTGGAGTTCTACCAGAACAACAAGATCAACGTCCTCTCCGCCGCTGATGTGGACCACCTGGGGGTGCCGGCGGCACTGGAGCGGATGGTGTCCCACATGAAGCGGTTCTCCAAAGTCTATATCACTCTGGATATTGACTGCCTGGACCCCGCCTATGCCGCCGGTACCGGCACGCCCCAATTCGGCGGCCTCACCGCCCGGCAGCTTCTGGACCTGCTGAAGGGCCTTTTTGACGGCCTCAACATCATCGGCATGGACGTGGTGGAGGTGGCCCCCAGACTGGACCCCTCTCTGGCGGCGCTGTTCGCGGCCCGGAAAATTATTACCGAGTGCTGGGCCCACCACTACTTCAAAAACCTCGCCCGTGCGTAAGCAGAGAGAAGAAGACCAATCGCATAAAACACGGCCTCCGGTTCAGGCGGAGGCCGTGTTTTATGTGCTCAGAAAAACTTTTCAGACCGTTCATCCGTCTAATGTTTAACAGCCACTGCGGCGGTATACGTTTGGATGAGGTGAGCTTAATGAAGCGAATAGGTGCGCTGTTGCTCTGCGGTATTCTGCTGCTCCCGGCCGCCGGAGCTTCCGGCACCCCTTGGCCGGCCTGGGCAGCCGAGGCGCTGGCATGGGGACGGGAAAAGTCGGTCAGCCGGGCATTTCTGGCCTCGCCGGGACAGCGTTTGACCCGCGGAGCGGTGGCCCGGCTGCTCTATGAGTCGGCAGGGCAGCCCGTTGCGCATGAGGAGTGCCCTTTCTCTGATGTGTCTGAAAAGGATGCCGTAGCCGTGGGCTGGGCAGCAGGGCAGGGCTATCTCACTGGCGTGGGAGATGGAACCTATGAGCCAGGCCGCCCTGTCACCCGGCAGGAATTTGCCGCTATCCTCTGGAGACAGGCGGGAACACCCGAGGTACCGGTCCAAGGACTCGAGCGTTTTGGGGATGCCGGCACTGTGTCGGAATGGGCGAGGGATGCTGTGCTCTGGTGCCAGCAGGCCGGGGTAATGGCAGGCCGGAGCGGGGATAAACTGGCCCCAGAGGATACCATCACCACAGCGGAGGCGCTGGTCATGCTGGAGCGGGCCGCCGGGCTGCCCGATGTCGGGCAGCTCCGGGACGATCTGGAGATCCTTGCCGCACACCACCGGCCGGTGGGCTCCCAGGGGGAGGCCGATGCAGTCCGGTATCTGAGGGACCGCTTTGAGGAAATGGGGTACAGCGTCACTCTCCAGCCCTATACCGACGGCCAGGGCCGCACCGGGCACAATGTCGCCGCGGTAAAGGCGGCCTCTGTTCCCGATGCGGATATCTTGGTGCTGTCCGCCCATCACGACAGTGTGCCCACTGCCTATGGGGCAAATGATAATGCCTCGGGTGTGGCTGCCCTGCTCTATACGGCGGAGGCGCTGAGGAATGTACCGACTGATACGGAGGTGCGCTTCCTCAGCTTCACCGATGAAGAGAACGGTAAGAATGGATCCCGGACCTACACCGCCTCTCTGACAGAGGAGGAGCGGACTCGGATAGTCGGTGCGATCCAGTTCGATATGCTGGGCGGACTCGGTTCCACAGGGACTTTGGTGTGTACTGTAGACGGGGAGGCGAACTGGGTCAGCGACCTGCTTCAGAAAAAGAATCCGGGGTTGGAGAGCGGAGTGGAGACCGCCAGCGACCATACCTCGTTTCAGCTCTCCGGAATACCTGCTGTCCTGCTGATGCAGAGGGGGCGGGGCTACCTGTACCACTCGGCGGCGGATACGGCGGAACAGCTGGATCTGTATGCCATTGCGGCTGCCGCTGACAGCGCAGCAGCCGCGGCGGAGGAGATCTGCTCGGCCGATACCCCCTCCTACCGGGCTCTGGCCCGGGAGCAGGGAGAGAGAAGCGCCTACCGCCAGACCAGACAGAATATGATCTATTTCGGCAGTTCCAGAGCGGATACTGAGGCGTACATCGGAGCGGCGGGAGAGCCCGTAGGCGCCAGTGAGATATCCGGGGAGGGGTGGACCGACACCTATGAGACCTACCACTACTCCATGCGCTGGTTTGACAGCAAAGTTCCTATGAGTACCTATTACCAGTACCGCAACGGTTTTCTAGAGCGCATTGAGCTGCGGCCGGAGGAAACCGGCTATACAGGGGAACAGGTACGGGAACTCATTGAGGCGATGTATGGCTCCCCCGTATCAGAGGAGGGGGGACAGACCGGCTGGTCCGACCCCATTTACAGCAAATATATCACGCTGTCCCGTGACGAGGAGGGGTGTCTCGTTACGGTGGGAAATTACTCCGTGGGCATCACCAATGTGCTGGCCTCCTATCCGGTGAGCGGCGGTCAAGCCGTCATCAGCGATCCGGAGGATGCGGCGGTATGGAACTATCTGTGTTCGATCCTCCCGCTGGAGGCCAGACAGAAGTTGGCCGAGTTCAACCTGTTTACGGACGGTACCAGTAATGTCCTGGCCTATACCTCTCCCATTCGGGAGGAGGGCGTTACGGACAACACCCGCTTTTCCATCAGCATTGACTACTTCGATGTGTATGATGAAAACGGGGAGAAGCGGGACTGGAGCAAACTGACCTACACGATTTTACACGAGTATGGCCACGTCCTGCTGGAGGACGAGACACAGATAGACCTGACCGTGGGCAGGGACACTCATGACCCGGCGGGATTTGTGGAGGGGGCCTTCCGCAGAGCGTTTTACGATGCGTTTTGGAGGGAGCTTGGAGTCAGCGGCGCAGGTGATTACGACAGATCGCCTACTCACTATGTGAGCCGTTACGGGGCCAACTACTTCCATGAGGATATCGCCGACACCTTTGCCGTCTTTGTGTTGGGTGGGGAGCCTGGAAAAAACACTGTGGCAGAGGAGAAGCTGCGCTTTTTCTGGAGGGACCCAGATATGACGGCGCTGCGGTCCGCTGTCCGGGAAAACCTGGGGTTGGAGTGGCCGGAGCGAGCTGACACCAGCAGTTCCAGCCCCACGCCGCCGGTGGCCGCTACTCTGGAGGAATTGGAACAGAAGCTGATGGAAGCGATTGTAGCGGTGGAGCAGCCGCCCGCCTTAGCATGTGCGGCACCGGTCGGTTCGGCGGAGCTGCCCATGGCTGTTAAAAACCTGTACTACAGCATCTTATCCGACCATCCGGAGTACAAGTATGCCTATGATCTCACTTCAGAGGTAGGGGAGGACGGACTGCTCCGCTGTAAAGTGTCCTATATGCCCTACCGTACCGGCGCGTATCCCGCCGGATTTCAGGGAATAGAGGTGGATGGCCTGGATCGTCTGGTGGAGGTGGCGCGGGGTGGACTGTCACAGGAGAGTATTCCCATCCGGATTACCGAGCCCACTCTGACAGTGGATGCCATGAACCGGGCGCTTCAGCAGGTGGGCGGCGGTTGGCTGTTGTGCCAGCTCAGCCGTGACGGCACCGCTATCACGGTCACGCCCCAGGGTGGCCTGAGCCGAGAGGAGGCCCTGAACCGGCTGGCTCAGTCAGAGTGCCTGGCAAGGCAGGTTTATGAGGAAATCGTCACGGCGGAGATGGGGAAGGCTGCACAGGCTGAGGCGCTGTATGCTTACTTGACGGAACAGGTACGTTACGACTTCCGCTACTACAGCCAGCCCGGTGAGATGCCCTACAGCGCTACCACCGCATACGGGGCGCTCCATGACCATCTAGCCATCTGCGGCGGCTATGCCCAGGCGTTCCAGATGCTTTTACAACAGGCGGAGATTCCCTGTATTACCGTCAGTGGGAAGATGGGTGGAGAGAACCACATGTGGGTTCTGGCCCAGGTGGACGGCCAGTGTCTCTATTTTGATCCCACCAGCGACCGGGGCAGGGTTGATTACGGTTTTCAGTACTTCGGAGTGGGAGAGGATGCTCTGTTCCGCTATACCTGGGACCGGGAGGGGGCGCGCAGCTTAACGGAGGCGCTGTTTCCCTAATCGGGAAAATTGGAAAACGGCATTGACGCATACCCCTGTATACGTCAATGCCGTTTTCGGCTGCCCGGCGAATCATCGTTATGTCCTCGGCGCAGATGATAGGCATCGCATTGAGCGGGCGAAAGAAGCGTGTGGCGGTTTCTGCTTGGATGATGTTGTCCAGAGCGCGTACTGCGCCGCCCCATCAGCCGGGCTGAGGGCTTGTCTCCGGAAGGGATCAGCGCATGCCTGCTGTGCAATATGCAGATATGCGGAATCACCATTTTGACTTCCCCACTGGGACAGTGCTCTCCGCCGGACTCTATATTGATCACACCCGGGGCAAAACGCAGCCAAATTTCTGATTTTGGGTATGCAAATTAAGACCGAGACGTTTGCTCTATCCCGGCCCCTGTCCTTCTGCATCCCGGCAGTCCTCCCAATCCGGGAGACGAAATAGGCGGTTGAGGACGGTCCGCGTCTGCCGAGAGAGTCAAGCTGCCATGGCTCAAAGCGCCGTGCCCCTCTTGGGGACGGACAGGCGGGAGAGCTCCACGCCCTCGTGCTCCAGCAGCCGGAGCTTGGCGGCGATGCCGCCGGCATACCCGGTGAGGCTGCCGCCGGAGCCCACGACCCGGTGGCAGGGAATGATGATGGAGATGGGGTTGTGGCCCACCGCGCCGCCCACTGCCTGGCTGGACATGGAGGGATTTCCCATCTGCGCCGCCAGCGCCCGGGCAAGAGCTCCGTAGGTCGTGGTTTCTCCGTAGGGTATTTGGCACAGCAGCCTCCATACCCGCTGCCGGAACTCCCCGCCGATGGGGCGCAGGGGCAGTTCGGAGGGCATCGGCTTTTCTCCAGCAAAATACCGGGCCAGCCAGTCCCGCGCCGCGTCAAAGACGGGAAGCCCGTCCCGCTCCTCCAGCGCCTCCCGCACGGCTCCGCCGAAATACTTCTGTCCCTCCAGCCAAAGGCCGATCAGGTGCTCCCCATCGCTGCCCAGCGTGAGCATCCCCAGCGGGGATGGGCAGGCCGCAGAATAGTACATCCAATTCCTCCTTTTTGATCAATCAGATGGATTTCACAGCGGCACCGCAGGCCGCCTGTCAATGAGATCATAGCACAAAACGCACCGATTTTCTCCCCTGAACGTTCCAAGCCAACAAAAGGGGGTTGACAGGAGCGGGGAATATGTGTATCATTACACTAACGCTTTAATTCGTTAGCGAGATAGAAGGTGATTCAATGTCGCAGTTTCTAAACGGGGCGCTCCGGCGGCTCACCCCCTATACGCCGGGGGAACAGCCCCGGAATCAGGCATACATCAAGCTGAACACCAATGAATCTCCCTATCCCCCGTCGCCGGGGGTACTGGCGGCGCTGAACCGGGCGGAGGGGGAGAACCTGCGCCTCTACTCCGACCCGGAAGCGGTGGAGCTGAGGGAGGCGCTGGCGGCCCGGTACGGGGTGGAGCGTGAGAATGTGTTTGTCGCCAACGGCTCCGACGAGGCCCTCAGCTTCGCCTTTCTGGCCTATGCCGCCGACGGCCGGGGGGTGGCCTTTCCCGACATCAGCTACGGGTTTTACGCCGTGTTCGCCCGCCTGTACGGCATACCAGTCCGGCAGGTGCCCCTGCGGGCGGACCTCCGCCTGGTGCCGGAGGACTACAATCACCTGCATCGAACCATTGTGCTCGCCAACCCCAACGCCCCCACCGGACTGGCCCTGAGTCGGGACGAGGTAGAGGGGATCGTCCGGGCCAACCCGGATGCGGTGGTGGTGGTGGACGAGGCCTATGTGGACTTCGGCGGGGAGAGCGCGGTGCCCCTCACCGCCCGCTATCCCAACCTGCTGGTGGTGCAGACCTTTTCCAAGTCCCGCTCCATGGCGGGAGCCCGGCTGGGCTACGCCATCGGGGATGCGGCCCTGATTCAGGATCTGGAGGCCATCCGCTTCTCCACCAATCCCTACAACGTCAACCGCCTGACCCTGCGGGCAGGGGCCGCGGCCCTGGCGGAGCAGGACTACTACGACGCCAACTGCGCGGCCATCGTGGACACCCGCGCCGATACCAAGCGGCGGCTGGAGGCGCTTGGCTTCACCTGCACCGACTCCAGGGCGAACTTCCTCTTTGCCCGCCATCCGGCAGCGGACGGCGGGGACCTCTACCGGAGGCTCAAGGAGCGCGGGGTGCTGGTGCGCCGCTTCGACGCCCCCCGCATCGGGGACTATATCCGCATCACCATCGGTACCAGGGCCCAGATGGACGCCCTGCTGGAACGGCTGGAGGGACTGCTATGAGAACCGCCCGCATTGCGCGCAAGACCAATGAGACCGACATCACCCTCACCATTTGTCTGGACGGCCGGGGGGTGAGCGCCATTCGGAGCGGTGTGGGCTTTCTTGACCACATGCTCACCCTGCTGGCCCGCCACGGGCGGCTGGATCTGGAGCTCACCTGCCGGGGAGACACTCAGGTGGACGACCACCACAGTGTGGAGGATATCGGCATCGCTCTGGGGGACGCCGTGGCCCAGGCCTTGGGGGAGAAGCGGGGGGTGCGCCGGTACGCCTCCCTCCACCTGCCCATGGACGAGGCGCTGATTCTGTGCGCGGTGGATCTGTCCGGCCGGGGGGGCTATTACGATGCCCTGGACATCCCGGCCCAGAAGATCGGGCGCTTCGACACCGAGCTGGTGTACGAGTTCATGAACGCCTTCGCCGTCCACGCCGGCCTCACCCTCCACCTGCGGAGGGTGTGCGGCCGCAACTCCCACCACATCGTGGAGGGGGCCTTCAAGGCCCTGGGCCGGACCCTGCGGGAGGCGGCGGCCATTGATCCAGAGGGCCGGGACGAAATTCCATCCACAAAGGGGATGCTTTGACCATGCAGGAGCGGCTGAACCGGCTCTATGAGCAGTACGGCTACCGAAAATTCAAAATGTCCCGGTTTGAGGATTACGACCTCTACGCCCAGAACCGGGATTTTCTGCGGCAAGACCGCATTATCACCTTTACCGACGCCGACGGCGCCCTCAAGGCCCTCAAGCCGGACATCACCCTGTCCATCATGAAGAGCAACGGAGGAGACAGCGAAAAGGTGTACTACAACGAGAACGTCTGCCGGGAGGTGGGGGGCGCCTTCCGGGAGATCCTCCAGGTGGGGGTGGAGTCGGTGGGGCAGATTGACCCCTATGCCGAGGCAGAGGTCATCGCCTTGGCCGCCCGCTCCCTGGAGCAGCTCTCCCCGAAGTACGTGCTGGCTCTGTCCGACGTGAGCTTCGTGGGCAGCCTGCTGGACCAGATGGGGCTGTCCGCCCCCGTGCGGGGGAAGGTGCTGGGCCTCGTTGCCCGAAAGAACGTCCCAGGCTTGTGCGTCCTGGCGGAGCGGGGGGAGCTGACCGGGGAGCAGGCTGACGGCCTGCGGGAGCTGGTGGAGCTGTACGCCCCTCTCAAGGAGGGGATTGGCCGGGTGGGGCGGCTGGCCAAGAGTAACGCCGCCTGGGAGGCCCTGCGGCAGCTCTCCCTCACAGCCGGATTGCTGGAGTCGTTTGGGCTGGAGGAGCGGGTACGGCTGGATTTCTCCCTGGTGAACAGCATGGATTACTACAATGGGGTGATCTTCCAGGGCTTTCTGCCCGGCCTCCACACCCCGGTGCTCTCCGGCGGGCGGTACGACAACCTGCCCCGTAAGATGGGCAAGCAGGTGGGGGCCATCGGCTTTGCCCTGTCCATGGGCTTGCTGGAGGAAAGGGCGGACGGCGGACGGTTTGACGCCGACGTGCTGCTCACCTATGGGCCCGACGCGGAGCTGGCCGGGCTGGCAGCCTTTGCCGAGGCCCTGCGGGCCTCCGGCCGCTCCGTCCGCTGTGAGCGGGCGGGGGGCTCCGCCCAGCTCCGCTGTCGGACTGAGCTGCGCTACCGCAGCGGCATGACACCGGAGGAGGTGGGACTATGATCAATGTGGCGCTGCCCAAGGGGCGGCTAGGGGAGAGGGCCTACGAGGCCTTTGCCTCCGCCGGGTACGACTGCCCCGCGATTTTGGAGAAAAACCGCAGGCTGACCTTTGAAAACAGGGAGAAGGGAGTGCGGTATTTCTGGGTGAAGCCCTCCGACGTGAGCATCTATGTGGAGCGGGGGGCGGCCGACGTGGGGGTGGCCGGCCGGGATATCCTGCTGGAGTACGAGCCCGACGTGTACGAGCTGCTGGATCTGGGCATCGGCCGGTGCCGTATGTGCGTGGCCGGGCCAGAAAACTTCTACGACGCGCCCGGCCGAACCCTCCGGGTGGCCACCAAATTCCCCCACATCACGGCAGAGCACTACACGGCCAAGTCCCGCGACATCGACATCATCAAGCTCAACGGCTCCATCGAGCTGGCTCCCATCCTGGGCCTGTCCGACGTGATTGTGGACATTGTAGAGACGGGCAAGACCCTGCTGGAAAACCACCTGGCGCCTTTGGAGACCATTGTGGACATCAGCGCGTGGCTGATCAGCAGCCGGGTGAGCTATCAATTCAAGCATCAGGAGATCGCCGCGATGCAGGCGGCCCTGGCGCGGAAGCTGTGAGGCGGTCATGATCAAAATATATGATATGGAAACGCTGGAGGATCGGGAGATCCTGTTCCGCGGCGGAAGCGGGGCGGACGTATCCGCCCCGGTGGCGGAGATCCTCCGGGCCGTGCAGGAGCGGGGGGACGCGGCCCTGCGGGAGTATACCCTCCGCTTTGACGGCGCAGCGCCGGACGCCCTGGCGGTGACGGCGGAGGAGGTGGACCAGGCGGCGGCGCAGGTGGAGCCGGCCTTCCTGGCCGTGCTGGAGGAGGCCGCGGAGCACATCCGGGCCTACCACGCCCGGCAGAAGCGGGAGAGCTTCGTGATGACCGAGCGGGAGGGCGTGGTGCTGGGCCAGCGGATCATCCCCTTGGCGCGGGTGGGCATCTATGTGCCCGGCGGCACCGCCGCCTACCCTTCCACCGTGCTGATGAATGCCATTCCCGCCCGGATCGCCGGAGTGGGGGAGATCATTATGGTGACGCCGCCCGGGCGGGATGGGGCGGTGAACCCCCACATCCTGGCCGCAGCCAAAATCGCCGGCGTGACCCGGATCTACAAGGTGGGCGGCGCCCAGGCGGTGGCCGCCCTGGCCTACGGCACCGGGACCATCCCTCAGGTGGATAAGATCGTGGGCCCAGGAAACGCCTACGTGGCGGAGGCCAAGCGCCAGGTCTTCGGCCGGGTAAACATCGACATGATCGCCGGGCCCTCCGAGGTGCTGGTACTGGCCGACGGCCGTTCCAATCCCGCCTGGGTGGCGGCGGATCTGCTGAGCCAGGCGGAGCACGACCGGATGGCCGCCGCCGTGCTGGTCACTGACTCCCGACCCCTGGCCGAGGCGGTGGCTCATGAGCTGGAGCGGCAGTTGGCCGCCCTGCCCCGGGCAGAGATCGCCCGGGCCTCCCTGGAGGCCAACGGCAAGCTCATCGTCTGCCGGGATCTCCGGGAGGGAATCGCGGTGGCCAACCGCATCGCCCCGGAGCACCTGGAGCTGTGCGTGGACAACCCCTTCGACTACCTGGGGGAGATTCAGAACGCCGGCTCCGTCTTCCTGGGCCGTTATAACCCGGAGCCCATGGGGGACTACTTTGCCGGGCCCAACCACACTCTGCCTACCATGGGCACCGCCCGGTTCTACAGTCCCCTGTCGGTGGATGACTTCGTAAAGAAGTCCCAGTTCAGCTACTACACCCGGGACGCCCTGGCCAGGGACTACCGGAAGGTGAGCCTGTTCGCCCGCAAGGAGGGCCTGGACGCCCACGCCAGGGCGGTGGATATCCGGTTTGAGGGGGGAGAGGCATGATCGCCATCATCGACTACGGGGTGGGTAACCTGTTCTCCCTCAAGAGCTCCCTGGCGGCCATCGGCCGGGAGGCCGTGGTCACCGGGGACCGAGCGGTCCTCCGGGCGGCCAGCCACGTGATCCTCCCAGATCGGAAGAGCGTCGTGTAGGGAAAGAGTGTAGATCTCGGTGGTCGCCGTATCATTA
>ENA-USYR01000149-USYR01000149.1-human-gut-metagenome-genome-assembly--contig:-NODE-149-length-38957-cov-12.941615_pt1 | contig 38957 bp, 31 predicted proteins | sample MGYA00250064_ERZ773510 | MGnify/ENA primary metagenome ERZ773510 (study PRJEB29103, sample SAMN06112082) | human gut metagenome | biome: human gut; feature: ankylosing spondylitis patient; material... | reverse complement strand
ACTGCCCTCTGTCGGACAGCTTCGATATGTTACCACGCCCATCCCGGATTGTCAAGCACTTTTTTCGACTTTTTCCCATTTTTCTTTTGGCGCTTTTCTCACCTGTGAAACTGACTCCGCCCTTGCCCGCCGCCCCGCTTTTTGATATAGTAGGTCCGTCTCAGCAACGCTTTCCCTGTTCCTATCCATTATACTATAACTCAAAGGAGTGCTTTACCATGCATATCCCCGCTTGTGAGACGACGGAACTGGAACTGATCCGTTTCGACCGGGCTCTGGAGGAGGCCGACCGTCCTTCCCCGGACTATGACGCGGAACGCTGGCTCTACGTCCCAAATGTTTACTCGGAATACCGATATATCCTGGGCACCCGGGGAGAACACCCCCTGATCTGCATCGGGATCAATCCCTCCACCGCGGCCCCGGACAATCTGGACAACACTTTGAAGTCTGTGGAGCGTATCGCCCTGTACAACGGCTTCGACAGCTTTCTGATGTTCAACGTCTACGCCCAACGTGCTACCAATCCGGATGATATGGAGCTGACCTACAACGCCCAGCTCCACCAGGAGAATCTGAAGGCTTTTGACTACGCCCTCTCCCTGGACCGGGGCGGAGCGCCGGCCATCTGGGCCGCCTGGGGCACCATCATTGAAAAGCGGCCATATCTTCCCCAATGCGTACAGGATATGATCCAGGTAGGTAGCGCCCGAAACGCAGTCTGGTACTCCGCGGGGAAGCGTTCTAAAAAGGGACATCCCCACCACCCCCTCTATCTGAGGCGTGACAGCGCTCTGGAGCCATTTGACGCGCAATCTTACATCACGCAGCTTTTATCGGATCAGGGCGCCATCTGACCCTATCCGAGAAGATCCTTTGTATTCTATCCAGTCGATGTGAGCGGTAAAAATCACAACCCGCCGCCTGCGGCATACAGACGGCGGGTATTTCTCTGTTCCTTTATCTAGTAGTAGGAGTACAAAACAGGGAATGGACCTGGTGCAGCAGCCCGGTTCGTTCCGTTCTTCAGGTGCACGCCCGATCCTGCTGGATCAGCAGCTTCAGCGCCTCCACTCCAACCTGGATGGCGGCGGAGGTATCATGGGACTCCTTCTGATCCAATCCCGCCTTCTCCCGCTCCTGGTTCCAGATCACATGGAACACCGATCCACAGCGGACGCCCCGGGCGGCAGCCACAGTAAACAGGGCCGCCGACTCCATCTCGCTGGCCAGCACACCCAGCCGTTTCCACGCCTCCCACTTTGGCTCCAGCTCATAGGAGACCGGCATCCGGCCGGGGGAGTGCTGTCCATAGAAGGAGTCCTTGCACTGGACCACCCCCGCCTTCCAGAGTTTCCCCAGCCGCTCCGCCGCCGCCGTCAGCGCAGTGAGCACCTGATAGTCAGGCACCGCCGGGTACTCAATGGGCGCATACTCCCTGCTGGTCCCCTCCATCCGCACCGCGCCGGTGGCCACCACCACATCGCCGCTCTGGACTTCCAGCTTGATCCCGCCGCAGGTCCCCACTCGCACAAAGGTATGGACCCCCAAATTACACAGCTCCTCCATGGCGATAGACGCGGAGGGGCCGCCGATCCCGGTAGACACCACGCTGACCGGCTCTCCCAGCAGCGTTCCCGTATAGGTCACATACTCCCGGTTTGTCTGCACATGGACCGGATCGTCAAAATACTGAGCGATGGCCTGACACCGGCCAGGATCCCCGGGGAGAATGCAATACTTCCCCACCTGACCCGGCCCACACTGGATATGAAACTGTACCTCGCGCTCCTGCATAATATCCACCTCCTGCTTGGTATATCGGGATACATCACAGATCTTTCTCCCGCTGGTCCTTTTATTATATCCCATCCACTCCCCCTCCGCAAGAACGGATCGCACAGTCCCAGTTCTATTCTCTCAGAAGAGGGACCACACACGGCCTCCTGTAGGTTTGTCAAACATATTTGGACAATGAACTGACGAGGAGAAAGCCACACTAGAGGTCTCATAGGCAAAGATGGATCGTGATTCTATTTAGGTGAAAATAAACAATTATTTTTTATTTATTGACATTATTTTGTTGTTATGATATAATAAATTTGAAACTTAACAAGATTAATTTTAGCAGGTACTAGTCGATCAATAAAGTATAACAATCAAAAATCTGTTTTAAACATATACAGAAAGAGGTGATTCCATTGCAGCCGTCAATATAAAATTTCTGCCAGGGTATTTAATCGACGCATGCTATGAAAGGTATGGTGTATCATGAAAAGAAAACTGTTAGGCTTTCTCTTGGTGCTGTCCATAAGTTTATCTTTGTCCACTCCAGCACTAGCATCGTCTACTAATTTGTCCTCTGAACAACTGCCAAGCCAAATCCTCATTTCCCCTGTTGGACACGGTGAATACCGTCTTGCTAACAAGTGGAGTAGAAGTACGAACGCTCAGTTAGCCATTCAATCACAAGATATTCCTGAACTATATCAATCAGGCAGTCAAAACTTTCTGTTAGTAAACGAACACACTCTGCAGGCAGTTCAAGTAAAAGACTTGAGTAACTGTTCACTGCAGGATGTCACCTTCCTGAATTTGCCAGAAGAGGTGTTCTCTTCTATCAAATGCGATTTCGAAAAAAACGGGTATATTAATGGCTCAGTTCTAATACCAGCTACAACATCCACAAACGAACCAGCTTATTATACACATACATATCGTGGAAATAACTATTATATGCAGGTATATACCTATGTCACTGAGTTAATTCGTACGCCCCCGGAGAAGATACTTAGTGGCCCTGATACCAGCAAAAAAATCGACTCAGCCATCAGTTTAGGATTGACAGTTGGTGGAGAGATAGTTGACAATCTTGGCCAGTTTACCACTGCTGCGTCCGTTCTTAAAGATATGTTTGTCCTGTTAGGCCTTCCTACTAATACAACCATCACCGGAAGTACCAGTGACTTAGTCCAGCTCAAAATTTGGTATAGTAAAAATGAAAAATATACTTATGTCAATGATTCCCCTTCTGGTGATGGAAACTATATTATTGGTGCAGTAACAGGTAAAGGTCTTATCGATGAATTGGTATTTGACATGTATTTCTATAATGGTGGTAATGCTTATGAAAAGATCTTAACATATAATGTGAACGAGCCTTTAGTGACTCCCAGCTTTTCAAAATCAGATGATGCTGCAATACAGTATCATACATCTTCTCCTCTAGTTGAACTTCCTATGTACTTCAGTTGTTTTAACCTTTTATTGATGCTTTGATGCATACAAATAAAGGAGGTAATCCGGTATTCTTTTGCAAGTTATTGTTTTGTTCTGTTCGATGATTCTGATTTTATCATTCGTCCTGTCCATTAAGCTTTTTATTTCCAAAGACCGCAAACTTGCCGCTCGTTGGGGATGTTCCGCTCTTGTTTTTCTGGTCCTGATTACAGCATACTTTACGCCCACATCCTTTCGATGGGACGTCCCCACCAACGAAACGACAATCAGAATTTCCTGTGACCTCTCAACTTTTCATCTCAGTAATCCACAGCAAAAAGAATCTCTGATCACCGCCCTGTCCTCTACTCCATTTTTCAGACCATTTTTTAACAGCAATCATGGAAGCTATGACCCGCAGAGAGAAACACATTTCAGTATATTCTTTCACTCCGAACAGAAATATGCGATAGTTCGGGTTGCGTTTTCAGCGATTGATCATAGTATCTTGTTTATTGAGACAGACACCGGCCTGCACTCAAAAGGTACAAATTCACTCCATGACATATTTTGCGAAATCTTTGCTCTTTAAGCACTCTTTTGGAGCACTGCGCACAAGAAGAAAAGACTCATCACGCGCAGCCTCTTCCCTTGACATTTTCCCGCCCCGGTGATATAGTGTTCCCGTTAAATCGGCTTTGACGGAGAAGAACCCGCAAAAGCGGCGGTCAGAGAGGGGCGCGGTTGCTGTGAGCGCCCTCCGTCCGCGGCGGCTGTACCGCTCCTGAGCCGCCCGGGACGACCGGGACGGGTCCTTCCCGTTACAGAAGGTCACAAGCGGCAGGAGAACCTACGCAGGCGTTATGTTTGCGTTTTTCTTGCAAGCAGGGTGGAACCGTGGAGTGTTAGACCGCTTCACCCCTGACACATTTCAGGGGTGGAGCGTTTTTTTGTTCCTTCCCCTCAACATCGGAAAGGAGTTTTATCATGTCTGAAGAAGTTAAAAATGAGTTTACATTTGAAAACCCTGAGTACCGCCAGACCTACTGGCACACCTGCTCCCATGTGATGGCCCAGGCGGTCAAGCGCCTGTGGCCCGAGGTGAAGCTGGCCATCGGCCCCTCCATCGATGAGGGCTGGTACTACGATATGGACGCCCCCTTCGCCTTCACGCCGGAGCACCTGGAGCAGATCGAGGCCGAGATGCGGAAGATCTGCAAGGAGAAGCTGAAGCTGGAGCGGTTCGAGCTGCCCCGGGCTGAGGCCATCCAGTTCATGGAGGAGAAGGCGGAGCCCTTTAAGGTAGAGCTGATCCAGGATCTGCCCGAGGACGCCCACATCTCCTTCTATAAGCAGGGCGAGTTCACCGACCTGTGCGCCGGCCCCCATCTGGACTCCACCGGCCGCATCAAGGGCAACGCCCTGAAGCTCACCGCCTGCAACGCCGCCTACTGGCGGGGCGACTCCAACCGGGAGACCCTCCAGCGGATCTACGGCATCGCTTTCCCCAAGAAGGACGAGCTGGACGCCTATCTGGCCAAGATCGAGGAAGCCAAGAAGCGGGACCACCGGAAGCTGGGCCGCGAGCTGGGCCTGTTCATGCTCCGGGACGAGGGCCCCGGCTTCCCCTTCTTCCTGCCCAAGGGCATGACCCTGAAGAACACCCTGCTGGACTACTGGCGCCAGGTCCACAAGAAGTACGGCTATGTGGAGATCTCCACCCCCATCATGCTCAACCGCCAGCTGTGGGAGCGCTCCGGCCACTGGGACCACTATAAGAATAATATGTACACCACCGTCATCGACGATGTGGACTTCGCCGTCAAGCCCATGAACTGCCCCGGCGGGATGCTGGTCTACGCCAGCCAGCCCCACTCCTATAAGGAGCTGCCCCTGCGGGTGGGCGAGATCGGCCTGGTCCACCGCCATGAGCTGTCCGGCGCCCTCCACGGCCTGTTCCGCGTCCGCTGCTTCAACCAGGACGACGCCCATGTCTTTATGACTCGGGAGCAGATGCAGGATGTCATCCAGGAGACCGTCCGTCTCTTTGACGAGGTCTACTCCGTCTTTGGCCTGAGCTATACCATCGAGCTGTCCACCATGCCGGAGGACCATATCGGCACTGTGGAGGAGTGGGAGCGCAACCAGGACATCCTGAAGGCCGCCATTACCGACATGGGCAAGGACTTTATCATCAACGAGGGAGACGGTGCGTTCTACGGCCCCAAGCTGGACTTCCATCTGGCCGACTCCCTGGGCCGCACCTGGCAGTGCGGTACCATCCAGCTGGACAGCCAGCTGCCCGAGCGCTTCGAGCTGGAGTACACCGGCGAGGACGGCCAGAAGCACCGCCCCGTGATGATCCACCGCGTGGTGCTGGGCTCCATCGAGCGGTTCATCGGCGTCATCACCGAGCACTTCGCCGGCGCCTTCCCCGCCTGGCTCAGCCCTGTCCAGGTGAAGGTGCTGCCCGTCACTGACCGCGCCTCCGACTACGCCGACCAGATCTCCAAGGCTCTGGATCAGCTGGGCTTCCGGGTCGAGGTGGACCACCGGAACGAGAAGATCGGCAAGAAGATCCGCGAAGCCACCATGGAGAAGGTCCCCTATATGCTGGTGGTGGGCGACCGGGATATGGAGAACGGCACCGTCTCCGTCCGGCACCGCTCCGGCGAGGATCTGGGCGCCATGAGCCTGGACGCCTTTGCCCAGCTGCTGGGCGAGGAGGTCCGCACCAAGGCCATCAAGTAATTCCGGCCAACAGCCCGGAACACGCGGCAATTCAACCAAAAACCGAGGAACGCCCCTTTTTTCTGATGAAGAAAAAAGGGGCGTTTTCTCCCTTTCTCTTGCGGCCCGCCCAGTTTTGTGCTATTCTTAGGATGTATCATTTTAAAATTCGATCCTGTTGGGAGACATAAGGGGGAATTTCCGTGTCTGGGGACCAAATATGGCCCATCCTGCTTGGAATCAGTGTAGTGCTCAATCTGCTGCTTCTGCTCCGCCGCCCCATCCTTTCCTGGCTGCACCGGGACAAGGGCGAGGAGCTGGCCAGCGAGATCATGGCCATGGTGGAGGAGGGCGAGGAGTCCGGCGCCATTGAACAGAACGAAAAGGAACTCATCGAGAACATTTTCGAGTTCAACAGCATGACGGCAGACGACGTGATGATCCACCGCACCGATATGGTCACGCTGCCCCTCAGGGCGGATGACAGCACCATTTTGTCCACCATCCAGTCCTCAGGCCTGTCCCGCTTTCCGGTATACAATGAGGACATTGACGACATCGTGGGCATCCTTTCCACCCGTGACTATCTGCTCAACAGCCGCCAGAAACAGCCCCTCCCCCTGGAGAAGCTGCTGCGCCCCGCCTACTTCGTCCCGGAGTCCGTGCGGGCCGATGTGCTGTTCCGGGATATGCAGAACCGGAAGATCCACATGGCCTTGGTGGTGGATGAGTACGGCGGCACCGGCGGCCTGCTCACCCTGGAGGACCTGCTGGAGGAACTGGTGGGAAAAATCTACGACGAATTTGATCCCCAGGAGGAGCAGGACATTATCCGGGTCAACAACACCCAGTGGCGGGTGTCCGGTTCCGCCGATCTGGAGGATCTGGCCGAAGCCATGGGGCTGGAGCTGCCGGAGGACGAGTTGGAGGAGCTGGACTGTGACACCGTGGGCGGTCTGGTCTTTGCCCTGCTGCCCGTCATTCCGGAGGACGGCAGCCGCCCTGTGGTGGAGGCCATGGGGCTCCGGATCCGGGTGGAGGAGCTGTGGGACCGCCGGGTAGAGTGGGCTCTGGCCGAGAAAACAGCGCCCGCCAACGGGGAAAGCGACTGAAGATCCGCAGGGATGGGGCCGCCTGCTGCGCGGCCCCATCCCTTTTTCTTTCTGCGCGCCGGTCTCCATGGCCCGCGCCCATCTCAACACGCCGCCCTGAGGGTGGATCACCCAGGAGGTCCTATGATCCAGGCCATTTTCTTCGACGTGGACGGAACGCTGGTCAGCTTCCGCACCCACACCATCCCCGCCTCCACTCTAGAGGCCCTCCACGCCCTGCGCGCCAAGGGGATCAAGCTGTTTTTAGCCACCGGCAGGCACCAGGCCATGCTCCGCTCCGTCCAGGAACTCTTCCCCTTTGACGGCTGCGTCACCCTCAGCGGACAGTACTGCTTCGTGGGCAGCCGGGTGCTCCGCAGCAGCCCCATGCCGCCGGAGGCGGTGGAGGAGCTGGTTGCCGCCGCGGAGGGGGGCGCCTTCTCCTCCATTTTCCTGGAGGGGGAGGACATCTACCTCAACTGCATCAACGACCTGACCCGCCAGTTCATCCGTGAACTGTATATCCCCATGCCGCCGGTGCGTCCCGCCCGCTATGCCCTGGGCCGGGAGATCTATCAGGCGGTCACCTTCCTCAGCCGGGAACAGGAGCACCTGCTGCTGGACCGGGCCCCCCACCTCAAAACCACCCGCTGGCATCCCAATTTTCTGGACGTCATTCCGCCCATCGGGGGAAAGGATCTGGGGATGGACGCCATCCTGGACCATTTCGGCATCCCCGTGGAGAACTGCATGGCCTTCGGCGATGGAGAAAACGACCTGTCCATGCTGGTCCACGCCGGCATCGGCGTGGCCATGGGCACCGCCAGCGACGCGGTGAAGGCCCAGGCGGACTACGCCGCCCCCTCGGTGGACGAGGACGGGATCGCCCATACCCTGTCCCACTTCGGGCTGATCCCCTGAACCGGAGCTGCCCAGCTCCAGCCAGTTAAAATTCACAAATTGTTACTGGAATTATCCCAGCATTCGATGTACAATATAGACAGATAAGCTGTATCACAGTCTAACTGTTTGATAAGGAGGCATCGGGTATGAAGCTCACATTTTTCGGCGCGGCCCACGCGGTCACCGGCAGCTGCCACTGCCTGGAGGTCAACGGCAAAAAGATCCTCATCGACTGCGGTCTTCAGCAGGGCCGGGACGAGCACGACGAAAACGCGCTGGATTTCGCCCCCAGCTACATCGACTACGTCATCGTGACCCACGCCCATATCGACCACTCCGGCCGGATCCCCCTGCTGGTGAAAGAGGGCTTTCAGGGCCAGATCTTCGCCACCCGTCTGACCTGTCAGCTGATGTCGGTCATGCTGCGGGACTCCGCCTTCATCCAGGAGAGCGACGCGGAGTGGCAGAACCAGAAGGGCAAGCGCGCCGGCCGGCCGCCGGTGGAGCCCCTGTACACTGTGGCCGACGCCGAGGCCGCCCTTCAGCAGCTCTTCCCCGCAGAGTACGGCCAGATCCTGGACCTGTGCGACGGTGTGCGCATCCGCTTCCGGGACGCGGGGCACCTTCTGGGCTCCTCCATGGTGGAGATCTGGGCCACAGAGGGCGGCGTCACTAAAAAGCTGGTCTTTTCCGGCGACCTGGGCAATATCGACCAGCCCATCATCCGCAATCCGGAGTTTCTGGACGAGGCCGACTATGTGGTCATGGAGTCCACCTACGGCGACCGGAACCATGAAATCCCGGAGAGCTATGTGGAGTCCCTGGCCCAGCTCATCGACGACACCTTTGCCCGGGGCGGCAACGTCATCATTCCCTCCTTTGCCGTGGGCCGCACCCAGGAGCTGCTCTACTTCCTGCGGGAGATCAAGCACCAGGGCTTGGTGAAGAGCTTCCCCTCCTTCCAGGTCTGTGTGGACAGCCCTCTGGCGGCGGAGGCCACCCGGATCTACTCCGGGGATCTGCGGGGCTATCTGGATGAGGAGGCCATCACCGTCCTCCAGGGAGGCGAAAATCTGTTCACCTTCCCCGGCCTGACCCTAGTGCAGTCCACCGACGAGTCCAAGGCGCTGAATATGGACAAAAGCTCCAAGGTCATCATCTCCGCCTCCGGAATGTGCGACGCCGGCCGGATCCGCCACCACCTGAAGCACAACCTCTGGCGGCAGGAGTGCTCCGTGGTCTTTGTGGGTTATCAGGCGGAGGGCTCTCTGGGCCGCCGGCTGCTGGAGGGGGCTAAGTCCGTAAAGCTGTTCGGCGAGGAGATCGCCGTGAACGCCCGCATCGTCAATTTCCAGGGCCTGTCCTCCCACGCCGACCGGGATCACCTGCTGGCCTGGATCCAGCACTTCTCTCCCGCCCCCCAGCAGGTCTTTGTGGTCCACGGCGACAGCGAGGTCACCGACCTGTTCGCCAGGGACCTGAACGAGCTGGGCATTGCCGCCCACGCCCCCCTCTACGAGGAGGTCTACGACCTGTCCTCCAACAGCCTGCTTGCCAAGGGCGTGGTGCTGGAGCCCAGGAAGGTGTCCGGCGGCGCAGCGGCAGGCTCTCCCGCCTTTGTCCGGCTTCAGGATGTGTCCCGCCAGCTGGAGGCCCTCATCAGCCGCAGCCGCGGCCGTCCCAACAAGGATCTGGCCCGTCTGGCCGATCAGATCCGCCAGGTCATGGAAGCCTGGGAAACCTGACCCCGCGCTCCACCATCAACCTACCACAGAGAGGATGTCACAATGTCTATGGAAGTCAACCGCCAGGAGTTAAAGGCCCGCGCCCGGGAGCGGCTCCGCGCGTCCCACCCCGCCTTCTGGAAGATCACGCTGGTCTATCTCCTGCTGACCTCCGGCGTGACCGCCGTAGCCGATCTGGCGGGGGCGGCCCGCATCGGGCTCCCTCCGCTTCACCTGGATACCTTCGCCCTCTTTCTTTCCCTGCTGGTCATCCTGTACACCACAGTGATGCACCTTGGCTACCAGTGGTGGGCCCTTCGGACCTACCGCCAGCAGCCCACCGGGTATGGCGCCCTCATTGACGGCTTCTCCATGGCCGGCCGGGTGATCCTGATGAATGTCGTCATCTTTTTCTCCGCCCTGGGCTGGGCCGTGGCCTTTGCCCTCCCCTACTCCCTGGTGCTGTTCCTGCTCTCCGGTCTGGTATCCTCCGGCGTCGGGATGCTGTTCTTCTCTCTGCTGGCCATGGGCGGCGCCTTCCTCGGCTCTCTGTGGATCGGCTACCGCTATGCCATGGCCCCCTATCTGCTCATCGACCACCCGGAGCTGGGAGCATCCGCCGCGGTCCGGGAGAGCGTAGCCATGATGAAAGGCTGGAAGTGGGAGTTCTGCAAGCTGGACCTGTCCTTCCTGGGCTGGCACCTGATCAACGCCCTGCTGTCCCTAGCTGTCACCCTGGTCTTCGCCCTTCCCATGCTCCCCACCCTGATGGAGGCCGGTACCGACCTGGCTCAGCTCCTCGTGACCCCGAGCCTCGCCCTCCCTTGGACGGCAGTTCTCCTGTCCAGCCTGATCCAGCTGCCCCTCTCCCTGTGGCTGACGCCCTATCAGACCGTGACCTTTTCCGGCTTCTACCAGGCCCGGGTCATGCAGTCCACCCAGGTCCCACCCGTGTGGGAGCGCAGCGACCCCTACGACGTCTCCTGAACATCTGGTCAAAAAAAGCCCGCGGCACACGGCCGCGGGCTTTTTCATATTCTAAACTGCGAAGGTCTCCTCCATGCCCTGGACAAAGCGGGCCAGCCGCAACTCGATCCCCGGGGAGGCCAGGGCCTCGCCGGGGGCGTTGGCCGTCTCCATCAGGGCAAAGCGGGGAGGCAGATAGAAGGATTTATTCATATTCAGGGCGGAGATCAGCTGACGGGCCACGGTATCGCTGCCGGAGTAGCCCGACACCACCAGGGCAAACACCGCCTTTTCATAAAATCGAGTCTGGCGGAACAGGGCGGTGAGCCGGTTGATAAAGGCGCTGAGGTTGGCAGAGAGGGCGTCATTGTAGTTGGGACACATGAGGATCAGCGCGTCCGCCCGCCGGACGGCGGGATAGACCGCCTCCTGCATCACGCCGCCATAGAAGCAGCCCCCCCGCTCGCCGAAGTGGAGGCACATGGTATAGGGGCAGCCGGAGCAGTCAGACAGGGTCCCGTTGCGCAGTCCCACCTCCTCCGCCTCCCACCGGGGGGAGAGTCGTGACTGCACCTGGGCCCAGAGAGCCATGGTATTGGAGGTGTGATGGCTGGAGGCGTGGAGGGCCAGCAGGCGGGGCCGTTCCCGGCCCGGGAAGGTGAATGTCAGGAGGCGCTCCGCCAGTTCCCGGACTGCCTCCTGATAGGCCCCCATCAGGTCCGTAGAGAGATTCTTGGCCTGGATACGGAAATTGGACAGGGAGCCGGTGGCCTCCACCAGGGGCCGGCCCACCAGGGCGCACCCCGCGCTGTTCATAGCTAGGGCCAGCTCGGCGGCGGTGGACTTGGTGTACAGCTCCCCGGGGCCGTCCACGATGAGGCCCCCGGTACACCCCTCCAGCAGCCCGGGCTCCAGCCGCAGCCGGGCCAGCATCCGCTGGTACTCCGAATTCTGCCCCGCCCCGTCCAGGGCCAGGGCAAACAGGAGCCGGCCTCCCGGCCTCAGCTCCAGCTCCTCCGCCCGGCGGACCACCCGGACCTCCCGGCAGGCCAGCCCGCAGCTCAGGACCTGATCCAGGCGGCTCTGCCGCTCCTGGTCCTCCAGAGGCGGCACACATACGTTCAACACCATGGGATCACCTTCCTTATGAATTAGGAATGAGGAGTTAGGAATTGTTCCGATCACACCGCCGGTTCCGGAATTTCACACAGAGCCAGGCCAACAGCTCCACTGCGGCCCAGGCCGCCAGGGCGGCCAGGAGAGCGGAGATCCAGACCGCCACTGGCTCGGGGGCCGCCCCCGACATGATAACGCCGGGCTCCGGCCCGCAGGGACGGAACCCCCGCCACAGCTGGAACAGGAACGCCAGGACTGGGACCGCAAGGCGCAGTGTCTTTCTCAGAGTTCGTTTCATCGGATGCCCCTCCTGTTTCATTGGATCGTTCGGGAGGTGCTGTTACAGGATCTCCTTTAAATGCTCCGCCGCCGCCCGAATATGGCCGAAGAGGGGATCCGGGATGCGGGGCAGCAGCTCCGTCTCGATCCCGGCGGGGGTATAGCGGTTCTTCACCCCCATGTACACACCGTCCAGGAACACGGAGCCGCAGTGCCACTCCCCCCGGAGGGTGAGCAGCAGGGACAGTGCCCCGGAGGACAGGGCGGGGGCCACATAGGGCTTGAAGCCGATCTCCCGCATCTTCAGGTTGGCGGTGACAGTGAGGTGGGTCAGCTCCTGGGACAGCTCCTCGTCATAGTGTTCAATGGAATTGGCGATGGTCAGGCCGGTACCGTGGGGGCCGAAGGAGCGGCCCCCGGTGAGGAAGGAGGCAAACCGGCTGTCCCGCTTGGCAAAGTAGGCCGCCCGGGCATTCATCACCCCCAGGCCGAAGCCCTGGACCTGCTCAGGCCGCAGGCCCCTGCCATCCCACGCGCCGTTTTCATCCCGGTTGCTCTCCAAATAGGCGGTCTTGGCCAGGGGATCCACCGGGTCGGACACGGCGCACCACAGCCCATGGAAGCCCTGCTCCCTGGCCATACGGGCGTACTGTTTGACGATCTTGGCGTTGTTCTCAAACTGATACATCCGCACATCCTTCACCTGAGAGCCCACCGGCGGGATCCCGCGGGAGGCCACGAACACGAACACATCGCAGTCAAACAACTCCTCCGGACGGACCACATGGACCTCCGGGAAGGCGTCGTACTCCCAGGGCAGACTGATCTGTCCCATCTCGAACTCCCAGCGGGCGGTGATCTGGTCGCTGAGGTCACAGATCCCGATGGAGCCGATCACATCCCCGCCCAGCAGCTTCAGCCCGGTGAGGAGGGTGGAGCCCACGTCCCCGATGGCCAGGATGTTGACCCGCTTCTTCCCCCCGCCGCAGGCCTGGGACAGGACGGACTCCCAGCCGGGGCGGCCGATGTTCACCGCGGTGAGCCGCCCCGCCTCCAGGGCGGCGGACAGGGTGGCGTCCAGAGGGACATCGGGCAGGCGGGAGGCGTCCAGCACCTCCAGCCCGTGGGGGGCCTTCAGCTGGCCCGGGTGGGACACCCGGAAGGAGCCCCGGCCCAGCACCGGGTCCCCTTCGATCAGATACCAGATGGGTGCGCCGGGGGCGGGCTCAGCCTTGGGCCAGGGCAGGTCTCCCCGGTCGGAGGCCAGAATCCCCCCCTCTTTTTCGTAATAATAGAACATAATATAACACTTCGCAATCATTTTCAATCAAATTCTTCCAGCCTCAGAGCCCAGAGGCTCAGGAGTGGGTCCGCATCAGCTGCTCCAGATCATTCTCCAGATAGACCGAGGCTGCCAGGGTTGGGTCGTAGTTCAGGCAGGTGCCCTTGTCCGGGCACAGAGGGAGGATGATGGCCTCCGGCAGGCGGCTGAGGGTCAGGTTCCGCCCATACAGGGCCCGGTACTCCTGCTCCAGCACCGAGATCACGTCCCGGGCGGACTCCAGGCAGACCCGGGACAGCTGGAACACCGCCTCCTCACTGCACTCTCCCCGGAAGGAGGGTGAAGCGTAGGGCAGGATGTGGTTGATGCCGGGCAGCAGGCCGGGCACCGGGGAGGCAGGCCGGCGGATGGTGTTGCCCCCAACGAAGGGGTACAGGGTGGACTCCACAAACCACTCCCGCAGGCGGGGCAGGTAGTACACGCTGTCCACCGGCCGTCCCTGGGCGTCCATCAGATCCCTCCCGTGGCCGGAGAGCAGCCCCACCAGCACGATGCGGATGTCCACCCCCTCCTGCCGGAGGATCGGATCCAGCGCCCGGATCCGGAAGCCGGGGTGCATCAGGTCGTCCACCAGGATCACCGGCCGGTCGAAGGATTTGATGGTCCGAATCTGACTCTGAATGGGGGGGTAGTGGGGGAAGGGCTCCATGGAGCTCTGGGAGAGGTCCGGGCTGTAGACCCGGTCGGTGTGGATGGTCTTGGTCACCGTATTGGGGACGATTTTTCCCCGGAGCATCTTGCCGTACGGGACGCACATATTCCGCCCCAGCTTCCGGGGCTCCGTGGGAACGGCGGGGACCTCGTTGTAGGCGGTGATCATCTCCAGCAGCCGTTGGTGGATGACGCCGGCGGACAGGGTGAGGACCAGGAACCGGGGATAGAGCTGGGTGAGAGCCGTCTGAAGCCGGCGGTGCCCCCGCTGAATGGCCGCCAGCAGCCTGTGATTCTGGCACAGCGGCTCCTGAATGGTGGTCTCCAGATTCTGGATCAACACTGTGGGGGCGCTCATGTCCACCTCCCAGAGAGAGGGGTCCCCCTCCCGGCACAGGAAGCCCTGCCGGGTCAGCAGGTCCTCCAGATCGGGCTCCGGCGGCGCGCCGTAGGGCCGGTACAGGCCGTAGATGCAGTCATCGCTGAGGGCGCGGGCCAGCACCTCGGTCATCAGCAGCTGGAGGCAGTCCCGCAGGGGATCGCTGGAGTCCGCCGCCGCGGAGGTGATGAGCAGAGTGGTCCCCGCGGAGCGCAGGCGGATCCTGTCAGCCAGGCCGGTGTCCCGCAGGGCGCCGAACAGCTGGGTGGCCGACAGATAGCGGTAGCTCACATAGCCCAGCAGCGCCCCGCCCTCGCTGCCACGCAGGAGCAGGATGCGGTCCCGGCCATGGAGGATGCCGGAGCGGACGGCCTCCCGGTCCGGCCGGCCGGCGGTCAAGTCGGCCACCAGCTGCTCCTCCGGCTCGTCCACCCACTGGAAGGCGAGGGTCCCCGCGTCCAGCAGCGGCTTGTTTTGGCTGTCCCGGAGGTACAGCCCGTTTTGATAGATGAAGTCCTGGATCACCGGGTCGATGAGGTTGGAAATGTCCCGGTTCAGGTCCACATTCTCCCGGATGCGGGTGGAGCTGATGTCCTCCAGGTGGGGAGGCAGCTGAAGCTGGATCACCCGGCCGGTGATCCCCAGCTGCTCCTTGGGCGGCAGGGTGGGCTCCCCCGCCCGGCGGAATATGATGTGGTCCATGGAGTGGATGGACCAGGGCCGCGGCTCCACCTGGTAGGAGGAGGCATGGGCCACTACGTCGCTGCCCACCACCAGATAGACCTCCTGGTGGGGGAAGAGCTCCCGCAGGCGCTTCAGGTCGGCGGGATTGGCGATATTCACCGGGATGTCGTCGGGAAACAGGTGGACATGGAAGTCCCCCGCCACCGACAGGCTGACGATCTGCCGGCGGACCAGGTGGGGCTGGGCCTTCTTGGACCAGGAGAACTCGTCCACCGCCAGATAGACCTCAAAGCCCAGATCCCGGATGGCGTGGACGATCCCCTTATGGGACAGCGTGAAGGGGTCGAAGGTGCCGGGGAAGAAGGCCACCCGCCTGGGACAGGTGAAGGCGAAGGGGCCGTGGTCCATCCGCCACAGGGAGATGAACCGGTTGATGTGGGCCAGGGCGGCGGCCCGGTAAAAAAAGGTGAGCCCGTCGTCCTGCACCGGGGCCTCGTGGATCAGGAAGAGGAGCTTGCGGTAGCTCAGGGCAAACAGCCGGGCTTTCTCCTCCATGGGGAGGACGGGACTCTCATACAGCAGCTTGCCCGTCACCAGCAGCGCCTCCTGCCGCACCGCGGGGCGGTAGTGGGCCAATCCCTGAAGCAGCAGGCCCAGCAGTTCCTGACGGCGGCTTTCAAAGGCGGCGCTGGACTGGGAAAAGCGCTCCCGGTAGGCGGGGTAGTGCTGAAGCAGCACCCCGATGGTGTTCAGCGCGCCGGACACCGCCGAGTCGTTGGAGGAGCCCAGCAGATTTTTCAGCCACAGCACCTGCTCGTCCAGTTCACTGGGATAGAGGTACAGGGCGGCCTGCCCTAGATACTGGGGGATATATTTGGAGATGGAGTACTGGCCCATCTCCAGCCCCTTGCCCAGCTCCACCACCACCTCGTTGCGCTGATCCCGGCGGAGCAGGGGCAGGATGCGCACCAGCGCGCCGCCGGCGTCGTGCCGGACCACCACCCGCTCCGACACCTTGATGAGGTTGGAGAAGTGCGTACAGATGTGGAGGATATGCTCCACCAGGCCGTGCTCCACCTGGTCCCGGAGCAGCTCCACACCCACCGACTTCACCATCCATGGGGTGGCAGTCTTGAGGTTGTCCAAAAACACCTCGCTGGTGATGTCCTGATCGTACAGAATATGCCGGTGCTCCCTCACATCCTCCCCCGCCCTGGCCAGGATCCGGTACTGGAGGAAGGTGACCGGCAGACTGGTGGAGGGGATGGACCGGGCCAGTTCTGCGATGCGATGCAGATGGGGATGCTCCTGGCTGAGGGGGCGTTCCGCCGCACGGAGGAAGATCAGGGCGGCGGTCTCCAGGCGCAGCTCCCCGGAGCGGAGCCAGTATCCGGCAAATTCGATCAGCTGCTCCCGCTCCTCATCTCCATAGTATTTGGGGGGCAGATAGCGCACCGCGTCCAGCAGGGTGAAGGCGGTGTCCGGGTCCCGCTCCTCCGGGTCGTGGAAGTAGCGCAGCAGGGCTCCAATGAACCGTGGTATGTCGGCGGGCCGGGCGTGGGTCAGCATGGAGGCCACCACCAGCTTCAGGGTGTAGCTGATGTGGCTGCGCTGCTGCTGGGTGGTTTTATGGTCCGGGTAAATGATGCGGTCCAGGTACTGCTCCCAGAGGGTGAACGGCACCTCCGCAGCCGGGTCGCTGGGCACGTCGGCGGGCAGCTCCTTGCGGTAGACCAGGTGGAAGCGGGCGATGATCTGCCCGATGAGGGCGGCGGCCTGACGGCGGATGTCGCCCTCTCGGTGGACCAGCAGCTCATACAGGAAGGAGAGGGCCTGGGTCTTCTGCCGCACCGACAGATAGGTAAAGTACTCCTGGAACACATTGAGATAGGCCCGCAGCTGCTTCCAGTCCTTGGTGGAGCGGGCGGCCTCGATGATATTGCCGAACTTGCGCTCGTTGGACAGCATATGCATCAGGCGGATGCTGTGGCCCACAGACAGCAGGGTCAGGCCCTCCACCGTCTCGTCCGGCCCCATCAGGGCGGGGTCCTTGTCCGGAGCCGGTGGTGCGGGATGGCCACTCAGGTCCACATCCACCCCCAGGGAGCGCATATAGTCCTCAAAGTCGTGGAGCTTTCCATAGACAAACTCGTACCGGCGGCGCTTGATGCTGTCCACATTATCCAGCTTGGACAGAATGACCTGGAAGGACTGGTCCAGGGGGTAGAGCACGGTGGTCTCGTTCCCGCCGGCGTCCCGGTCCTGCTTGGAACGGAAGTCGGCGTAGATCAGGCACAGGGACTCCACCGACAGGGACTCCAGTTCCAGATCCCAGGTGGAGTGGTTGGCCGCGATGTGGCTGATCCGCTCCATCCCCCGTTCCAGCAACCATTGATCGGTGTAGTAGTAGTGGAGATAGGGTACACGCTCCCCGGGCCGGCATCCGAACTTCCCAATGTCATGGGCCGCCGCCGCCCCGGAGATCAGGGCCAGGTCCACATCCACCCCTGCCTCCTGGAGCCCACGGGCCGCCGTCATGGCGATGTAGTGGACCCCGGCGATGTGTCCCAGGGTGCGGAAGGGGGTAACCTCCTGCCCCAGGCGCATCAGCTCATAGATGTACTCCCGGCGGAAGCAGGTCAAAAACCGCTCATACTCCCGGGCGCAGTCGCAGGCAGAATACTCCTCCGGCGCCAAAAAGTGAAAGTCCGCCAGAGGATCGAAGGGCAGTGTCCTGCGCTCCTGATCCAGCAGCACCTGGAGGACCGTGAGATAAAAGCGGGCTCCACCGGCGTACTCCTCCCCGTCCGGGGCAAAGTCCCCCTCCGGGTAGAGGATGCTGCGGATATAGCGGTAACAGAAGGACAGCCAGCCGTCCTCCGGGGCAGGGGACAGCTTGGGCAGGATGGGGGAGCACAGCTCCAGCACCTCGCCGCACTCCAGCCGCCGCCGGATGGGAAGCAGCTGGGCCAGCTCCTCCGCCCAGCCCGGGGCGCGCAGCAGCTCCAGCGCCGCCCGCTGGTCCGGAGCAAAGGGCAGTGACTGCTCCGCCAGGGCCTCCGCCACCTGAGCCGTGATGGTTTGGATCTGTTCCTCATACATGGGACACCCCGCCTTTCCCAGCAAGATTTCTGGGTCAAGTCTAGCATAAAACTCTCCGGTTGAAAAGAACAAACCGCACCGTTTTTGGAAGTTTTGGGAAATTCGGCCGTAAGACTTAATTTTTGTTGAAAAAGGCCCCGTTCCCCTTGCCGAATCCCCGGGAATCCGATATACTGGTGAAGCACGACCCACAGATAGGAGGGATCAACCCTGGCACATACAGATACGCGGTCCCAGCGGCGCACATCCAGCCGCTCCAGCCGCTCCGGCCATTCCGAATATCCCAGCCGCAGCAGGACGCACACGCCGGGCGGGCGGAGGGTGCAGCCCGCACAGCGGAACGTCAGGCGCCGGAGACACAGCATCTGGTTCCGCCTGTACATGGTCCTGGTGGTGATCTCAGCCATCATTGTCGCCACTTATATCGGCCTTCAGCTGGTCATCCGCGCCCCGGAAATCCCTCAAACAGAGCCAGATACTCCCCCTTCCTCCAGCAGTCAGATCGGGCAGCCCTCCGCCCCACCGGAGGACCCCAACGCCCTGGTGCGGAAAGAGGGCGTCTATACCTTCGCCCTGCTGGGCAAGGACGTGAAGGGCAGCAACACCGACACCATCATTCTGGCCCGCTATGACACCGTGGCACAGACGGTGGGAATGGTCTCCATCCCCCGGGACACTGCGGTGCACCGCACCTGGTCCAAATATTCCAAGATCAACGCTGCCTTCTACGGCTCCAGCCCGGAAACTCTGAAAGAGGAGATCCAGAACACCTTCGGCATTCCGGTGGACTACTACATTCTGGTGGACCCCAAGGGCTTCACTGCCCTGGTGGATGAGCTGGGCGGGGTGGATGTATACATTCCGGAGAATATGAACTACGACGACCCAACCCCGGGCGAGGAGCTGCACATCCACTATCAGGCGGGGACCCACCACCTGAACGGCAAGCAGGCCCTTGAAGTAGCCCGCTTCCGGCACAACAACGACGGCAGCGGCTATACCGACACCGGCCGGGCGGAGATGCACCGTCAGATGCTGGTTGCCCTGGCCAAAAAGGTGGTCTCCTGGAACTCGATCCCCAAGGTCACTGCCTTTGTGGAGCTCTTCCAAACCTACGTCAAGACCGACCTGTCCGCCTCGGATATGCTCTTTTTCGCCACTCAGGCCATGGGGGTGGATTTCTCCTCCGGCATCACCCAGGGGGAACTCACCGGCCGGGGCGACGGCGTGGTAGGCAATTCCAAGTGGTGCTATGTATTCCAGCCGGAGGACATCCTCCCCACGCTGAACGAGCAGCTCAACCCGTATACCCGGGACCTCACAGCCGACGACCTGGATCTGCCCCAGCCCGACCGCTATCTTCAAAATTACTGATCTCTCAGGGCCGCCCACGATCCGGGCGGCCCATTTTTATTTTCTCCACAGATCCCGCTTGACAAGCGGACGGTTTCACGGCATGATGGAGAAAAAAGCAGAGAGGATGAGGCAGTTATGGAACAATGGCAGATGGAGATGTCAGGCTGGTATCCGGAATTTCAAGCCCTGCGCCACCGGCTGCACCGGGAGCCGGAGCGCTCCTTTCAGGAGCATGGGACCACCCAGCTGATCCGGGAGCTTTTGACGGGCTGGGGGGCCGAGGTGGAGGAGCACCCCGGGCTGGAGACCGGCCTCACCGCCCTCATCCGGGGGGCGCACCCCGGCCCCACCGTCGCCCTGCGGGAGGACATCGACGCCCTTCCCATGGGGGAGAACACCGGTCTGCCCTTCTCCTCCTGCCGGGAGGGGCTCTGTCACGCCTGCGGCCACGACATCCACACCGCCGCCCTGCTCTGGGCCGCCAAGGCCCTGTGCAGGCTCCGGGACCGCCTCCACGGGTCGGTCAAGCTGATCTTCCAGTGTGCCGAGGAGGTGGGAGCCGGCGCGGAGCAGATGCTGGCCCTGGGCGCTCTGGGACCGGACCGCCCGGAAGCGGTGGTGGGCTTTCACTGTGATCCCAAGCTCCCCTGGGATACGGTCGGGCTCCGGTATGGGCCCAGCAACGCCAGCTTTGACATTCTCACCTGGCACATCACAGGCCAGGGGGGCCACGGCGCCTATCCTCAGCAGTGTGTGGATCCGGTGGTGGTCAGCGGCTATCTCCTCACCCAGCTCCAGACGGTGATCAGCCGGGTGAACTCCCCTACCCACCCCGCTGTTCTCACCATTGGCGAGATCCACGGCGGTACCGCCCCCAACATCATCCCGGACCGGGTGACCATGCGGGGGACCATGCGTGCCTTTGATCCGGCCATCCGCCAGCAGCTTTTATCCGCCATCCGCCGCATTACTGAGGAGGGATGCCGGGCGCTGGGCGCGGAAGGGACCCTGATCCACGATGTGGGCACCCCGGCCATCCACAACCACCCGGACATTGCGGACCGGGTCGCCCGCGCTGTGGAGGAGACCTTCGGCAGAGAGCACCTTCAGGTGATCCCGGAGCCCTCTCTCGGGTCAGATGACTTCGCCTGCTGGATCGAGGCCTGCGGCGGCCGGGGCGTTCAGTTCCTGGTAGGTTCCCACGATCCCCAGCTCCCCAACAGCAGCTTAGGACTCCATGTGGCCGAAAACATCTTCGTGGACGAGTGCCTGAAAACCGCCGCACCAGTGCTGGTCCGCTTCGCCCTGAACTACCTCAGCGATCCCCGCTCTTAATCTCCCCAAACATCTTGCCTCTGCTGTGCTCCAGAAGGCAGGCCGAATATGACAGAAAACCGGAGCTTCCGTGTACACGGAAGCTCCGGTCCCATATTCTCCTATAATCGATATCAATTTGGGGCTCAATAGCGCCGGACCACGGCAACCACCTTTCCCACGATCTGGGCGTGCGTGCCATCGATGGGATCGTAGGCCGGATTCTCCGGCATCAGCCAGACATGGCCGTCCCTGCGGCGCAGGGTTTTCACAGTGGCCTCGTCCTCAAACAGTGCCACCACGATCTCCCCGCTGTGAGCCTCCTGCTGTCGGTGGACCACCACTAGGTCATTCGGGAGGATGCCGGCCCCCACCATGGACTCCCCCCGGACTTTCAGGGCGAAATGCTCGCCGCTGAGTCCCTGTGTGTCAAAGGTGAGGTAGTCCTCGATGCACTCCTCCGCCAGAATGGGGGAGCCGGCAGCCACGCTGCCTACCACTGGGATCCGGTCCGCCCGGGCGTTGGATTCCTCCGCCACTGCCCGGTTGGGCGCGGCAGGGAGGGTGATGGCCCGGGTCTTGCCCTCAGCTTTGACGATCATACCTGCCTCTTCCAGCCCTTTCAGATGAAAGTGGACGGTGGAGGGGGACTTCAGCCCCATGGCCGCGCCGATCTCCCGCACCGAGGGGGGATAACCGTGCTCCGCAGTGAAGGACTGGATGAAATCATAAATTTTCTGCTGCTTTGGAGTGATAGTTCCCATGGTCAAGCTCCTTCCCGCAGACCCGCCGTGACAGAACGCAAGGCCAGTTCGGTACTTACTTTCGGCATTATTATAGCATATCCTCCCTTGGAAGTCAAACAAATGTTCCAAATCACAGCAGATTTTTGTATTTTATGAATCATTTGTGAATCTTCGCCGCCCTTCCCTTGACATCTTCCGGAAAGGTGCTAAAATTCAAACACGTTAATCGTTAACGGGTTAACCATCGAAATGCGTTGAGCCAGGAGGAGGAGCAATGGCAAATTTTGATTTTGATCTGGGCCTTCTGGAGCATCAGCTCCACCTGGCCCGCCAAAATGCCATCCAAACTGAGCTGGCCGCGGCGGGGCTGCAGGAGGTGGGACACCCCATGCTCATGTGCATCCTGCACACCGCGGGGGCCAGGGGGGCGGACGGGCAGACCCAGCGGGAGCTGGCCCAGCTGCTCCATGTCTCGCCCGCCGCGGTGGCCACCTCGCTGAAGTCCCTGGAGAAAAAAGGATATATCTGCCGGGAGCCGGAGCCTGGAGACGCCAGGCGCAACCGGGTCACGCTGACCGACAAGGGCCAGCGGGCGGTGGATGACTGCTTCGCCTGCCTCCAGCGGGTGACCCGCCGGGCCTTTACCGGTCTGTCCAACGAGGAGCAGGCCGTTCTGCGGGGATTTTATCTGCGGATGCTGGACAATCTGCGGGGGAACAGCCGCCCCCATTCCACACCAAAGGAGGAATCTTGATTTGCTTTCCTTATTCATCACCCATCTCCAGGGCTATAAGCGGCAGGCAGTGCGCTCCCCGGTCTTTATCACCCTGGAGGTCATCTGCGAACTGATCCTGCCACTGATCATGGCAGAGATCGTGGACGTCGCCATCCCCGCCGGGGATACGGCCTATATCTTCCGGCTGGGAGCGGTCATGCTGGCCCTCTCCCTGCTGTCCATGGCCTTCGGCGTGCTCTCCGCCAAATACGCCACCTTTGCCAGCCAGGGCTTCGGCGCCAACCTGCGCCAGTGCCTCTTTGATAAGGTACAGGAGTTCTCCTTCGCGGACATCGACCGCTTCTCCTCGGCCTCCCTCATCACCCGCATGACCAACGACGTCAACGCCATGACCATGATGTTGAATATGGGCCTGCGGATGCTGGTGCGGGCCCCGGTGATGCTCATTGCCGCCCTGGGGATCAGCATTTCCATCAATCCCCGGCTGGCTGTAGTGCTGCTGGTGGTCATCCCGCTGATGATCCTGGCCATCGGCATTTTGATGAAGATCTGCACCAAGCTCTTTGAGGTGATGCAGACCAAGATCGACGGCCTGAACAACACACTGCAGGAGAACCTGGTGGCCATCCGGGTGGTCAAGGCCTTCGTCCGGGAGGACCACGAGCGGAAAAAATTCCAGCGCTCCAACGACGAGCTGATGATGGCCGGGCTGAACGTGGGCATGAAGGTCATTGCCATTATGCCCATTATGATGCTGGCGATGAACGGGGCCACTGTGGCCGTGCTGTATCTGGGCGGAAAAATGGTCATGGCCGAGGGCTTCTTGCTGGGCGACCTCCAGGCGTTCATCAACTATATTTTCCAGATCCTGATGAGCGTGATGATGGTGGCTATGGCCCTGCTTCAGCTCACCCGCGCCCAGGCCTGCGCCCACCGGATCAATGAGGTCCTCTCCGCGGAGCCCTCTGTGGAAAACAAGCCCCAGGCGCAGCGCCCCGCCCAGGACGAGCTCCCAGCGCCCAGAGGCCGGGTGGAGTTCCGGGACGTCTCCTTCAAATACGCCCGCGCCGGGACGGGAGACGATGTGCTCTCCCAAATCAGCTTCACGGTGGAGCCCGGCCAGTTCGTGGCCATCGTGGGCGGCACGGGAACAGGAAAGTCCTCCCTGGTCAATCTGATCCCCCGGTTCTATGACGTCACCGGAGGCGCGGTCCTGCTGGACGGGCTGGATGTTCGGGACTATCCCCTGGAGCAGCTCCGGGACCGCATCGGCATGGTGCTGCAAAACAATGTGCTCTTCACCGGGACCATTCGGGAGAACCTTCTCTGGGGCCGCCCGGACGCCACGGAGGAGGAGATAATCCAGGCGGCGAAGGACGCCCAGGCCTACGATTTTATCATGGGCCTGCCCGATGGCTTCGACACCATGCTGACCCAAGGCGGCACCAACGTCTCCGGCGGACAGAAACAGCGGCTGTGCATTGCCCGGGCCATGCTGAGAAAGCCGGCGGTTCTCATTCTGGACGACTCCACCTCCGCTGTGGACAGCGCCACAGAGGCCGCCATCCGCCAATCCTTCGCCTCCAATTTGAAGGATACCACCGTCATCATCATCGCCCAGCGCATCTCGTCCGTACAGTACGCCGACGAGGTCCTGATCCTGGACGACGGCCGCATTGCCGGACGCGGCACCCATGAGCAGCTGCTCGCCGGAAACGCAATCTATCAGGAGATCTATCAATCTCAGCAGGAAGGAGTGGGTGGCTGATGCCGGGACCCAACCGCGCCCCCAGAGGGGGCTATGCCAAGCCGAAAAACATGGGCCGGACCATCCGCCGTCTGGCGGGGTATTTGACCAGAAGCAAGCTGCCGCTGCTGATGGTGCTGCTGTTCCTGGTCCTGTCCGTGGGCACCAATTTGGGCGGATCATACATGATGCGCTCCATCATCAACAACTTTATCTGGTCCGGCTGCACCGACTTTGCCGGCCTGGCTCAGGCCGTACTGGTCCTGGTGGTGGTCTATGTGGCAGGCTGCGCCGCCGCCTATGGGCAGTCCGCCGTGATGGTCCGCCTGGCCCAGCGCGGGGTCAACCGCCTGCGCAAGGACCTGTTCGACAAGCTCCAGGCCCTGCCGCTGAGCTACTTTGACCAGCATCCCCACGGGGAACTGATGAGCCGCTTCACCAACGACGCGGACAATGTGCAGATGGCCCTGGAGCAGAGCGTGGTCTCCCTGTGCTCCAGTGTGCTGATGTTTGCCGGCCTGGTGAGCATGATGCTCTTCATCAACTGGAAGCTCTTTCTGGTCACCGCCCTTCTGCTGGCTGTCACCATCGTTCTGTTCAAGACCCTGGGCGGACGCAGCCGGAAATTCTACCGCGCCCAGCAGAGCGCCCTGGGCAACATGAACGGCGAGATCCAGGAGATCATCGAGGGTCTGAAGGTGGTCAAGGCCTTTACCCACGAGGAGCAGGCCAAGGCTGACTTCCGCGCGCTGAACACCGCCTACCGGGACGCCGCTCAGAAGGCGAATTTCTACTCTATTATGATCATGCCCGTCTCCGGCAACCTGATGAACATCAGCTATGCCCTCACCGCGGCCTTTGGCGGACTGCTGTCTGTCCTCCAGGGCTTTGACCTGGGCGGTCTGGTCGTTTACCTGAATTACTCGAAACAGGTGGGCCAGCCCCTGAACCAGATCTCCCAGCAGATGACCACCCTGCTCTCCGCCCTGGCCGGAGCTGAGCGTATTTTTGACGTCATGGACACCCAGCCTGAGGTGGACCAGGGACAGGTCACCCTGGTGGAGGCAGAGAAGGACGCCAACGGCACGCTGACCCCGTTCTCCGGCACAGGACATTCCCACACCTGGGCCTGGAAGACGCCCCGGTCCAGCGGCATGGCCCTGGTCCCTGTACTGGCCGAGGGCGAGACCCTCACCGAGCTGGGGCAGGCCGTCCGGGAGCAGGACGGGTGGAAGCTGCTCCCGCCCGGAACAGATTCCGACGAGGGCATCTGGGTCAAAGTGGCTCCGGACGGCACGCTGACCCAGGTGGAGGACCTGTCCGCCCTGGCCGGACACGGCTGGGCCTGGAAGTATCCGGACCACACGGGCGCGTCCTCCCTCCATCTCATCCGGGGCACGGTGCGCAATGTGCCCGGTGAAGATTATTACCTTACAGAACTGCGGGGCGCGGTGCGCTTCAACCATGTGGACTTCTCCTATGTGCCTGGAAAACGCATTCTGAAGGATGTGTCCGTCTACGCCAATCCGGGGCAGAAGATCGCCTTTGTCGGCTCCACTGGGGCGGGCAAGACCACCATCACCAACCTCATCAACCGCTTTTACGAGATCGAGGGCGGTCTGATCACCTATGACGGCCTCGATGTCAAGGCCATCCGGAAGGACGACCTGCGCCGCTCCCTGGGGGCGGTGCTCCAGGATACCCATCTGTTTACCGGCACCATTCTGGACAATATCCGATACGGACGGCTGGACGCCACGGATGAGGAGTGCATCGCCGCGGCCAAGAGCGCCAACGCCCACTCCTTCATCCGCCGCCTGCCCCAGGGGTACCAGACGATGGTATCCGGAGACGGCGGCAACCTGAGCCAGGGCCAGCGGCAGCTGCTGGCCATTGCCCGGGCTGCGGTGGCCGATCCCCCGGTGATGATCCTGGACGAGGCCACCTCCTCTATCGATACCCGTACAGAGGCGCTCATCCAGAAGGGAATGGATACCCTGATGGAGGGCAGGACCGTGTTTGTCATCGCCCACCGCCTCTCCACCGTCCGTAACTCCAACTGCATCGTGGTCATTGAGCACGGACAGATCGAGGAGAAGGGCAGCCACGACCAGCTGCTGGAGAAAAAAGGACGCTACTACCATCTGTACACCGGACAATTCCAGCTCTCCTGAGCCAGGCCCCGTTTCCAGCCCGGCGGTCTGTTGGGCCTTTAACCATACCAACTCCCGGATGCCTTACAAGGTAAGGCATCCGGGAGTTTTCATCTTCTGAGTTTTAAGATTCGCCAAGCTGTTCCTCTACCGAGCAGGTGCAAGCTTCTATCTTGCGGAAATTTTTCTTTCAGCGGGAATCAGGGTGGTATTTTCCCTAAAATCCTGATATAATAGTTCAGATTTTGCAAAACAGGCCGCAGTGACAAAACTTTTTAAAAGTTTCGGGAACCTTTTTCCCGCTCCTGCGTCAAATCTTTTGAAACCGATTCCGGCACACAGAACATTTTGATGATAAAGGAGTTTTTCAGATGAAATACCGTACCTACACTCGCCTTTTGGCTCTGGCCCTCTCCCTGACCCTGCTGACCGCCTGCGGCCCCAAGGGGGAGAGCGGCTCTCAGTCCAATCCAGACGGCTCCGTCTCCTCCAGCCAGGGGAGCGTCTCCACCCCCGACGCGTCCCAGCCCGACCTCTCCCTGCCTGAGTCCTCCCAGCCCGATGCCTCTCAGCCCGACGCGTCCCAGCCGAACAAGGATCAGGGGGACAGCTCCAAGCCCCAGGTGGAGGAGCCAGCGGTAAAAAAGAGCCTGTCCCTGAATTCCTCCGACTTCTCTCTGTTCAAGGCAGGCGCCGCCTATCAGCTGAAGGCCGAGTCCAAGCCTGAGAAGGGGACCTACACCTGGACCTCTGACAATGAGGCGGTAGCCACAGTCTCCAACAAGGGGTTGGTCACCGCTGTGGCCCCCGGCACCGCCACCGTCACAGTCACCGACAGCAAGACCGGCCTGTCCGCCTCCTGCATCGTCCGCTGTAAGTTCGAGGCGGACAAGCCCGCCTCCGGCGGCGGCTCCTCCTCCGGGAGCGGCAGCTCCTCCAGCGGCGGAAGCAGCGCTTCCGGCTCCGGCTCTGCCAGCACCCCGGACAGCAGCGTGGATCTGTCCGCTTTTTACAGCACCGTCACCACCAATCATCAGTTCGGAATGCTCTCCCTGGCGGATGCAACTATGATCAAGGACGTCTATCCCGGCCTGTCTGACATCAAGACCAACCAGTGCCTGCCCTACATCAATATGATGACCATGAACTCCGGCGAGATCGCCCTGGTGGAAGTGGCTGACAGCAGTGATGTGGACACGGTGAAGGGCATCTTCCAGGACCGCATCGACGCTCAGGTAGCCGGCGGCGCCTGGTACCCCAGCGCCATCGAGGCCTGGCAGAACAATTCCCGGGTGGTCTCCAATGGCAGCTATGTGATGATGGTGGTCCACGAGGACTGTGACGCCATCGTGAACGAATTCAACGCGCTGTTCTAAGCCAATGCCCTTCCTGCAAGGCTGGCTGGCCGCCCCTTGCGCTCCCATAGTTCTTGATCCGGAACTGCCATACAGACTGCGCATGGGAGTTCAACTGCCGTGAGTTGGGCGGGGCCTCCCGCCCAACTCTGATTTCTGTAAAGCTGATTTGAGGAGGACGCCACATGGTCTTTTCCACCCCCATTTTCTTATTTTATTTCCTGGTGCTGACGCTGTTGGTCTACTACCTAGTGCCCCGGAAGCTGCGCAACGGCGTGCTGCTGATCTCCTCCCTGTTTTTCTACTACTGGGGCGAGCAGCTGTATGTGTCCATCATGTTCCTCTCCACCGCCATCGACTATGTCCACGGCCTTCTGGTGGAACGGTGCAAGGCCCGGGGCAACGACCGGGGCGCGCGGATGGCAGTGGCCTCCTCTATCGTGTTCAACCTGGCCCTGCTGCTGTTCTTCAAGTACTGGGACTTCCTGGCCGCCTCCCTCCAGGCGGTGGGCCTGAACTTTATGCCGGTGCTGAACATCCACCTGCCCATCGGCATCTCGTTCTACACCTTCCAGACCATGAGCTACACCATCGACGTCTACCGGGGCGATACCAGGGCTCAGCGGTCCATCATCAACTTCGGCACCTTCGTCACCCTGTTCCCCCAGCTGATCGCCGGGCCGATCATCAAGTACAAGGACCTGGGGGATCAGATCGACCAGCGGACCTGCTCCACGGACAAATTCGCCTCCGGTGTGCAGACCTTTATGGTTGGCATGGCGAAAAAGGTGCTCATCGCCAACAATGTGGGGATGCTGTGGGAGAGCTATAAGGCCATGGCGCTGGGTGAGCTGACGGTGGCGGGCTCCTGGCTGGGTGTGCTGGCTTTCACCTTCCAGATCTATTTCGACTTCTCCGGCTACTCAGATATGGCCATCGGACTGGGCCGGATGCTGGGCTTTGAGTTCCTTCCCAATTTCAACTACCCCTATATCTCCAAAAGCATCACTGAGTTCTGGCGGCGCTGGCACATTTCCCTGTCCACCTGGTTTCGGGAGTATCTGTATATCCCCCTGGGGGGCAACCGCTGCTCCAAGCCCCGGTGGATGTTTAACCTGCTGGTGGTGTGGGCGGCCACCGGAATTTGGCACGGAGCCAGCTGGAACTATCTGATCTGGGGCCTGTATTTCTTCGTCCTGCTGATGGTAGAGAAGTTCTTCCTGCTGGACCGGCTGAGCCGGGCTCCCGCTGCCGTGGGCCATGTTTACACCATGTTTTTCGTCCTGGTGAGCTGGGCCATTTTCGCCATTGAGGATGCCGGGCATCTGGCCGGCTATCTGAGGGTCATGTTCGGACTGGGCGGCGTCCCTCTGGCAGACCCCGCCTTCGGCTACTATCTCACCAGTTATCTGCCCATTCTCTGCGTCGCTGGGCTGGCCTCCACTCCCCTGGGAGCCTCCCTGTACCGCCGCCTGAAGCCCCGGACCGCCCAGGCAGTGTGCGCAGTACTGGTGCTGGCGGGACTGGTGGTATGTACTGCGTACCTGGTGGATGGGACATACAATCCCTTCCTGTATTTCCGTTTCTAAGGAGGCTGCCCTATGACCAAAGCATACAGCATCTTTTTGACCGGCCTGTTCTCCCTCTTCATCGGCGGGATCCTGGTGGGCAGCCTGCTGCTCCCCGACCGGACCTTCTCCCCCATGGAGAACCGCAATCTGGCCAAGCCGCCCAAGCTCTCTTGGGAAAATGTAGAGAGTGGGAAATTCATGTCTGACGCGGAGAGCTATGTCAACGATCAGATCATGGGCCGGGACTTCTGGGTCGCCATGAAGGCGTGGAGCGAGCGCCTCTCCGGCAAACAGGAGAACAACGGCATCTATTTTGCCAAGGACGGCACCCTGATCCGCCATCTGGACACCCTTTCACAAGAGACCTTGGCCCAGAACGCCGGCTATATCAACCAGCTGGTGGAGAATGTGTCTGTCCCGGTCTATTTTGGACTGATCCCCTCGGCGGCTGAGGTGTGGGCGGACCGCCTCCCGGCTGGCGCGCCCACTGCCGACGAGCAGGCCATCATTGAGGAGATGTACAGTGCGGTCCAGGCCCAGACCGTGGACCTCTGCACTCCGCTGAATGCCCACCGGGATGAGGACCTCTATTACCGCACGGACCACCACTGGACCAGCTTGGGCGCCTACTACGGCTACACCGCGCTGATGGACGCTATGGGGCTGGAGGCTGAGCCCCTGGATCAGTCGGGCAAGACCACCGTGTCCGACTCCTTCTATGGCACGCTGTTCTCCCGGTCCGGAGTCCGCTGGGTCGCCCCGGACCAGATCGACCGCTATATCTCCGGGGATGGGGTGGAAGTGACGTCTTATCCCGAGGGTTCCCCTGTAGAGGGCAGCCTCTATGTGGACAGATTTTTGCAGGAAAAGGACCAGTATTCCTCCTTTCTGGGCGGGAACCAGCCCCTGTGTGTGATTCGGACGGAGCACACGGACGCCCCCCGGGTGCTTGTCATTCGGGACTCCTATACCGACAGCCTGGCTCCCTTCCTCACGCAGAATTTTTCTGAGATCCACCTGTTCGATCCCCGTATGAATCTGACCAGCGTAAAGGGCTATGTGGAGGAGAATCAGATCGACTCCGTCGTGGTGCTGTACAGCATCGCCAACTTTACGGCAGAGGGAAACCAGATGTTCGTCTTGGGCTGGTAGACCGCGGCGGTCTACCAAATGTCTACCAGACACAGCCCCCGGAAGCCTTGCGGCGCAAGGCTTCCGGGGTTTTTTCTTTTGCCCGTTTTTGTGGCCGGTCTACCAGAGGTCTACCAAGGTGATTTTTAGGACGGAAAAGCGGCAGTTTTTTCGGATTTTCTCCTGTTTTTCGCACGTTTTCAGAGGTGCAAGGGGCGTTATGCTCCCCTTGCAAAGGAGACATGGTTTGAAGGTGATTTGACGTATGAACCGTATGGCAGAATTGTATTATCCCCTTGCAGTTGGGAAACCTGCGCTTATACTGCCCGTTATACTGCCAAGAAATCCAATACCTTCTTCCCTCAGTTTTTCGAGTCGTTTGGACTCGAGGCCCCGTTTACCCTCATGTCTCGTAAGCCTGGTATAGCTGGCCAATACTACCAGGATCACCCGGAGGTTTACGATTATCGCTATATCAATATCCCAGGCCAGGAAGGAGGCATTAAGTTTACAGTCCCTCGATACTTTGACCGGCTCCTCGAAAAAGAGGACCCTGAGGCGTTGGCGCGCATGAAGGAGATCCGTCAGAAGATTGTAACTGAGCTGGACAAGGAGAAGGACACAAAGACAACGTATGGCACAAAGAATCGTTTGGAGGTAGAAGCCCGTCAGAAAGAAGCTGTCGCTAAGATGCTAAGGAGGTCTGCTATATGAGTGAATTTGAAACTCTTTATGATTCGCTTTGTTTTCTTCGTGATACTTGTGCCGCTAAGGCCAGAGCTCAATCAGATAATTCTCTTTCTGAATTTTATCATGGTCGTGCTGATGCTTATGATGTTGCTTGTTCTGCTTTAAAGGAGGCTATTGAACATGAGAAAAAGAGCTGGAAAAAACGATAAGGCTAAGTTTCGTCGTACCGCCGTGAAGGCTAAGAAGATTAATATTGATCCGTATATTCCTAGAGGAGGTATTTCGCTATGAAAGAGCCGTCTCCTTGTCGTTCTATGCGTGCTTTTTTACGTCGTCTTGGTTTTCAGTCCCCGTCCATTAAACAGTCTAAGGATGTTCCCGGTATGTTTGTTGTTACTGCCTATGATCCGATAGACCGTTATAATTTTTGTCGCTCTTATACTGTTGAGGATATTCGTTGCATTGTTCATGCTAGTGATATTTTTTGGAGGTATATTAAATGAATGTTTTTGTCTACTCTATGCGTGATCTTAAGTCTGACTTTATGGCTCCTACCTATAGCAGTAACGATGCTGTTGCTATGCGCAATTTTGAGTCAGCTATTGAGCAGTCGCATGATGTGTTATTTACGCACCGCTCTGATTTTCAGCTTTTCCGCATTGGTTCTTTCGATACTGACACAGGTATTTTGACCCCCGAGAAGCTTCCTGTTCTCATTAAGGACGGAAAGGATGTTGTTGGTTGATGTACTATGTTGAGATTATGCAGGATGGTCGCAATCGTGCTTCCTTCCCTTGTAAAACCCTCCCGGAAGCTAAACGTACCGCCGTTGCTGTTCAGGAGCTGGTTGTTACCTCTGATGAGTATATCCGAGTCGTAAAGGAGATTGATTTTTGATGATGTTCCGTACTGCCGCTCAGGCCATTGAGGACCACTCCCGGGTTAATATTAACCCGGGAGATCCTGATAAGGTCCTTTACTCCCCTTCCTTTGATTCCTCTGGTCATATGGAGCTTAAAGAGGTTGGCAAGGAGTCTCTTTATCAGTTTATTCAGTCCCACAAGGAGAGTACTGATATTCATGTCATTCTTGCTCGCTTTGCCGCTGGTGATACTACTGCTCTTGCTAAGCGTCAGATGTTTTATGCTGATTTGACTGAGTTTCCTACCACTTATGCTGATGTGGTTAATACCATGCACGGTGCTGAGGATTATTTTACCCATCTTCCTGTTGAGGTTCGTGCTAAGTTTGGTCATGATTTTAACAGGTTCTTGGCCTCTCTCGATAACCCCCAGACCCTTGTAGATCTTGGGATTGTCAGTTCTCAGAGTCCAATATCTCCTGAACAACTTCCCTCCGAGCCTCTGACGCCTGCCCAGGAGCCCCCGGAGGTACAAACCACTAGCCCCGCTGAAAGTGAGGTCAAATAAATGAGTAGAAATGCCAATTCCCGTTTTGCTACTAACCCTGTTCGTTTGGATATGTCCCGTTCCAAGTTTCCCCGCAATTTTTCTCATAAGACCACTTTTAATGCTGGTCAGGTGATCCCCTTCTACGTTGATGAGGTTCTTCCTGGCGATACTTTTCAGGTTCGTACTTCCAAAGTTGTCCGTATGCAGACCCTTTTAACTCCTGTTATGGATAACGTCTATCTTGATACTTATTATTTCTTTGTTCCCAATCGTCTGGTGTGGGAACACTGGAAACAGTTTATGGGTGAGAACACTGAATCCGCTTGGATCCCCCAGGTCGAGTATGAGGTCCCCCAGTTGACTGCCCCCGCCAATGGCTGGGAAGTCGGAACCCTGGCAGATTATATGGGCATCCCTACTGGTGTGAAAGGTCTTTCTGTCTCCGCCCTTCCGTTCCGTGCCTATGCCCTTATTATGAACGAGTGGTTCCGTTCTGAGAACCTTACTGATCCGCTGAATATTCCTGTGGATGATGCCACCGTGGCCGGTGTGAATACCGGCAATTATGTCTCTGATGTCGCCAAAGGCGGAAAGCCATATATTGCCAATAAATTCCGGGACTATATGACAGCCTGTCTCCCATCTCCACAGAAAGGCCCGGACGTGACGATCCAGACCGCCCAGCTTGGTAATGCTCCGGTTGTACCGATGAATAAGCCTGTTCCTAAGGATTTGCTTAATTATCCGTACAATGTTTATATTCCTAATGGTAATAGTGATTTTGAGGCTGGTTATCATGCTGGCTCTGTTCATAAGAATGCGTTCGGTGGTGCGTATTGGCTTGCGGATACTGGTAATGCGAATTTGGATCCGACCGTTGATAATGGTGTTGTCGGTTACCCTGCTAATCTCTGGGCTCAGTTTGATAACACTGTCTCTGTTGCTACCATCAATCAGCTTCGTACTGCTTTCCAGATTCAGAAGTTTTATGAAAGGAGTGCTCGTGGTGGTTCCCGCTACATTGAGACTCTCAAGGCCCATTTTGGAGTTACTTCCCCGGATGCTCGCCTTCAACGCCCTGAGTATCTTGGTGGTAATCGTATTCCTGTCAGTATTAATCAGGTTATTCAAAATTCCGGGACCGTTTCCGGTTCTACGCCTCTCGGTGATACTGGCGCTATGTCTCTCACTACCGATGTGCATTCCGACTTTACTAAGAGCTTTGTTGAGCATGGTTTTGTGATTGGCGTTATGGTCGCCCGTTACGATCATACTTACCAGCAGGGCATTGAGCGTTTTTGGAGTCGTAAGTCCATGTTTGATTACTACTGGCCTGAGTTTGCTAACATTGGTGAAATGGCTGTCTTGAACAAGGAAATTTACGCTCAAGGCAATTCCCAGGATGATGAAGTATTTGGCTATCAGGAAGCATGGGCTGACTACCGCTACAAGCCTTCTCGTGTGTCCGGTGAGATGCGTTCCCAGTATGCTCAAAGTCTTGATGTGTGGCATTTGGCTGATGATTACAGTAAGTTGCCCTCTCTCTCTGATAGCTGGATCCGTGAGGATCCTAATCCCATTAACCGTGTTCTCGCCGTTTCTGATAATGTGGCGAATCAGTTCTTCTGTGATATTTACGTCCAGAACTACACTACACGCAATATGCCGCTTTACTCCATCCCTGGTCTGATTGACCACCACTAAAACCGCCATAAAGCCCCCTGGGAGCCCCCAGGGGGCGTTTTAAGAAAGGAAGAGTGTATATGCCTAGCTCTGCACAAAAAGTTTCTCAGGACATCGCAGGACGTTCTAACCCTAATTGGAGCTCCGGCGGATCTTCTTCGGTCGGATCCGCCGTTCCAGATATGTTTGATAAGTACGCCGCCATGATTAAGGCCAATGCCGCCGAAAACAATGCTTGGTCTGCTCAGCAAGCTCAAATTAACCGTGATTGGCAAGAGCGTATGTCTAATACTGCTCATCAGCGTGAGGTTGCTGATTTAAAGAAAGCCGGCCTCAACCCTGTCCTTTCTGTAAACGGTGGCCAAGGTGCCGCTACTACTTCCGGCGCTACTGCGTCTACGGATACCTCCGCCAATTCTGCCATTGCCGGGATCCTTGGTTCCATTCTCCAGTCTCAAGTTAGTCTGGAAAATCAGCGTCTTTCAGCTCAGACTAACCTTGCGGTCGCAGAGAAGTACAATGCCATGTCTAAGTATACCGCTGAGCTGAACAGTCAGACCCAGTTGAGCACCGCTAATATCTCCGCCGCTACTAGTCGTTGGATCGCCCAGCTCCAGGCCACGACTTCTATTAGTAACACCCAAGCCCAGGTTGCCGCCAGTAAAATCAATGCCCAGGTTGCCGCTGCCGCTCAGCGGTATGGCTATGAACTTAGTTCTTGGACATCTCAGCAGGTTGCAAAGATTAACGGTGATGTGAATAAGGAACTTAAACAGATGGGCATTGATGCCGATTGGAATGTGCTCCAGGATACACAACGCCATGATATTGAAACTAATCCAGAGAAGTGGCTGTCTTATCAAGGAATTGGACTTCTTGAAAAGTATCTGCCGAAGGATTTTGTTGGAAATCCTGTCCTTGATAATTCCCGAGGCGGTGGCTTTAACTCCGCCCGTGGTGCTTTATCTGGCCGTTAAAATGAGCGCTGGGGCCCTATTTCCTTGATGTATAGGGCCCCAGTGACACCACGTCGGAAACGTGGTATAATGTCCTTAAGATAGGAGGTACTTTTATGAAACTCTGGAAATTGCTCGTTCTTGTTTTCTTTACCTGGTTTCTCTTTGGTAATGGTTGGGCTATGATGCTCGGTCTTATTGCTGTTCTGCTTGGAGGTGCTTGAATGTCCTGTTATTATCCTCTCATTGGAATTCCTAACGGCGTGAACCCTAATGGAAAGACCCACTACGCCATCCGTCCTTTTAAAGATTCTGTGTGGGAAGACCTCCAGGTTCGGCCCCCGCTTCAAGGTCCTGCTGTCAAGATCCCGTGTGGAAAGTGTATAGGCTGTCGCCTGGATTACTCCCGTCAATGGGCTAACCGCTGTATGCTTGAGGCTCAGTATTATCCCCCAGATCAAGTCTGGTTTGCTACGATTACTTATAATGATAAGTATGTTCCTCGTGTGACCTCCACGGATCCTGAGACCGGTAAGCAGGCCCCCGCCCTTACTCTTCGGAAGCGTGATTTTCAACTCTGGATGAAGCGGCTCCGTCGCCATTTTCCGGAAGCTAAGATCCGTTTCTTTGCCTCTGGTGAGTATGGATCCGAGACTTTGCGACCGCATTATCATGCAATTCTATTTGGTCTACCAATTCACGACTTGGAGCCTTATGAAAAGTCCGGAAATTTTCAACTTTATACGTCAAAAAGTATTGCTAAAACATGGTCAAAGGTGTATAATGATAATGACCTCCGAGATACAAGCAAGGATAGTTATGCTCCCACAGAATGGGTGCTTCTCTGATCGTTGGTACTCTATACCTGACATTTGGGAAATACGATCCAACTTCTGGAAGAGGATGACCCGCCCCTACAGCTTGAAAAATCAAGGAGGAATTCCAATGAGAAACCTGAAGCGTGCTCTCAGCCTGGGCCTCACCGCGACCATGATCTCTGGTCTGATGGTGATGGGCAGCAGCGCCGCGAGCTATGCGGACGTGACTTCCGAGCAGAATCAGGAAGCCATTGAGGTGCTCAAGGCCGTTGACATCATGGTCGGCGACGAGAAGGGCAACTTCAATCCTGAGGCCAAGGTCACCCGTAACGAGATGGCCGTTGTCATGTCCAACCTGATGGCTTACAACGTGGCCAGCTACAAGGACACCAGCCCCTTCACCGACGTGCCCGAGTGGGCTGAGCCCTATGTGGCCGCCTGCTACACCAACGGCATCACCAGCGGCTACGACGCCAAGACCTACGGCGGCAACGATTCCGTTACCACCGCTCAGGCCGCTCTGATGGTCATGAAGGCTCTGGGCTACTTCCAGTATCAGTCCGACTTCGGCGCTGACTGGCAGCTGTCCACTGTCGCCCAGGGCAACAAGATCGACCTGTTCGACGATGTTGACTCCGGCGTCAAGGAGGCCATGACCCGCAACGACCTGGCTCAGCTGGTTCTGAACGCTCTGGAGTCCGGCACCGTTGAGGCCGACGATGACACCATCAAGTTCGAGAACGGCGATACCACCGTCACCGCCGGCAAGGTGAAGTACAACTTCATCACCAGCGGCAAGGACTATGCCTATGCCATCAACGACAAGCTGGCCACCGACAACAACGGTGAGTACTCCAAGGGCTCCATCGTGGAGCTGGGCGAGAAGCTGTACTCCGGCGACCTGACCAAGGAAGACGGCTATGACGATTTCGGCCGTCCCGCCACCGTGTGGGATTACCAGGCCAAGGAGATCGGCACCTTCGCTGAGAAGGCCGACCACACCTTCACTGCCAAGGTGACCAGCAAGGAGCTGTACAACGAGGTCGGCAAGACCGCCACTGACAGCTACAAGTGGACCGTTTCCTTCAACGGCGAGACCGTGAAGTACGACGGCGACAAGCTGAACGCCAACAAGAGCGACGACGACAAGGACTTCTTCGCGAAGGCCACCGGCGAGAAGGCTCTGACCGGCAACGGCGTGGTCACCGAGGTCTTCGTGGACGGCACCGACAAGACCGTGGACGTGGCCATCATCGAGTACTATGCCGCTGAGGTCCTGAAGGTCGACGAGGACGACAAGACCATCACCCTGTCCGACTTGGACGAGGGTCCCGCTCTGACCACCGACGAGTTCGACTCCACCCTCTTTGAGGAGGACGAGATCGTCATCTACTCCTATGCCAATGGCGACATCCAGGATGTCTATGCCGCTGAGAAGATGGAGGGCGAGGTCACCCGCGTCCGCGCTGTCACTGATGACAGCAACGGCGACAACTTCGTCGTGGGCGGCACCACCTATAAGTACAACAAGACCGCTCTGGCCAACCGTCTGACCACCGACAACGTGGACAACGACGTGGTTGCCTATCTGGACGCCAACGGCTATGTGGCCTACATCGATGAGTCCGCCGTGACTTACGATTACGCCTATGTCCTGTCCATGGGCACTGACGACGATCAGTACGGCAAGGGCGATAACAAGGGTACCACCGTGTACGCCCGCCTGGTCCTGACCGACGGCACCATGGTCAAGGTTGAGACCGATGTTAAGAATGGTGACACCAGCCTGAACAACCACCTCGTGTCCTACACTGTGGACAAGAACGATGTCTACTCCCTGTCCGACCGCAGCAGCGCCAAGATCAGCACTGATACGGATCTGAAGATCGAGAACGGCGTGGCTGGCATGAACATCTCCTTCAACAGCAAGGAGCGCTATACCGCCAACTCCAACACCATCTTCGTGGTGGCTGATACCGACGAGGACAGCTACGATGACTATGACTTCACTGTCTACACCGGCGTGAAGAACGTTCCTGACATTGACGGCCGTGCTGAGACCGAGGTTGTTGTTGCTACCGAGAAGGACAGCAACGTGGCCAAGGTGGTCTACATTGAGGACGCTGACACCGCCGGCACCGGCGAGGTCATCTTCGCCGAGGCCAACCCCAAGGCCAAGCGCGTGAAGGACACCGAGATCGGCAACTGGTATGAGATCAATGCCGTCGTGGGCGGCGAGATCGTCACCCTGCAGGTGAAGGAGAACTCCACCGCCGCTGACAAGCTGGTGAAGAATGTTGCGGCTGGCGTCGTGGCCCTGAAGAGCGTCACCGAGAACGCTGACGGCCTGGTCACCAGCGTCAAGCTGTACGATGGGTACAACGATGGCGACGGCTATGTCACCGGCGTTGGCACCGAGAAGGCTGAGAAGTCCACTGTTATGCTGAAGTCCATCGATCAGATCAACGACAGCAATGCTCGCTATGCCTGGACTGACGACGTGGTCGTGGTCCGCTACGACTACAAGGGCGACTTCAACATCTCCCGCATCTCCTCCATCAAGGACGACGACAATGACGGTTACATCGCTGTTCTGGACGGCGACGTGATCACCGGCATCTGCGTCCTGGAGAAGGATGACAAGGGTCCTCAGAAGCCTCAGGAGGAAAAGGGCCTGGCTCTGAACTCCCTGTCCTTCTCTGATAAGGGCATGAAGATCAACTTCACGAACAACTCCGGCGCTGAGTTCCAGACCGGTGCGAAGGCTGACGTTGTCGTGAAGAACAGCAAGGGCACTCAGGTCTGCTCCATCAAGGGCGTTCAGGTAACCGATGGCAGCGTGGCTGATAAGGCCAGTGCCACCATCACCTTCTCTGAGTACACCGCTGTCCCCAGCACTACCGGTGAGTACACCGTGACTCTGACCATCACTGCTGGTCACGGCACCTTCACCGTCACTGATGTGCTTGGCACCATCTAATCTGGATCATTCCAAGATTATGATACAAAAGAGCACCCCCGGACTTCTGAACCGGTCCAGTAAAAACGGACAGTGACAAAAGCCCCCCTGATGTAGGAAAATAGACTACATCAGGGGGGCTTA
>ENA-USYR01000147-USYR01000147.1-human-gut-metagenome-genome-assembly--contig:-NODE-147-length-39053-cov-10.551570_pt1 | contig 39053 bp, 27 predicted proteins | sample MGYA00250064_ERZ773510 | MGnify/ENA primary metagenome ERZ773510 (study PRJEB29103, sample SAMN06112082) | human gut metagenome | biome: human gut; feature: ankylosing spondylitis patient; material... | reverse complement strand
GGATCTCTTCAGTACCGATTTCAAATAATAATTTTTCCATTATTTATTCTCCCCTTTCAATAACGGGAAGCCAAGTTTTTCCCTTTGTTCAACATAGGCAGCTGCACACAAACGTGCCATAGCGCGCACACGGCCAATGAAAGCTGTTCTTTCGCTGACGCTGATGGCGCCGCGGGAATCTAAAAGGTTAAAAGTATGAGAGCATTTCAACACATAATCATAAGCAGGACGGATATAACCGGCCTCAATAACACGCTTTGCCTCAGCTTCATATTTATCAAACAGATCAAACAACAGTGCTGTATCAGCTACCTGAAAATTGTAAAAAGACTGTTCTACTTCGTTAGTATGGAAAACGTCACCATAAGTGACTCCGTCCACCCATTCAATATCAAAAACATTTTCTACACCCTGGATATACATCGCCAGACGCTCTAAACCATACGTGATCTCAACGGTAACAGGTTTCACGTCGATACTGCCGACCTGCTGGAAATAGGTAAACTGGGTAATTTCCATACCATCCAGCCAAACCTCCCAGCCAAGTCCCCAAGCGCCTAAAGTCGGTGATTCCCAGTTATCCTCAACAAAACGGATATCATGTTCTTCCTGACGGATACCCAGTTCAGCCAGGCTTTGGAGATAAAGCTCCTGGATATTATCCGGAGACGGTTTGATAATTACCTGATATTGATGATGCTGGAACAACCGATTGGGGTTATCGCCATAACGCCCGTCAGCCGGACGGCGGGATGGCTCTACATAAGCCACACGCCAGGGTTCCGGTCCTAAAACACGCAGAAAAGTTGACGGGTTCATAGTTCCCGCACCTTTTTCAACGTCATAGGGCTGGCCCATGATGCAGTTTTGGTCTGCCCAGAATTTCTGGAGCTTCAAAATAATTGTTTGAAAATTCATGTTCTGCCTCCTATTTTATTTGTTACAACGACAAAAACAAAAGTCTCCGTCCCTGTAACAATTAAGTTACAGGGACGGAGACATAAATCACTCCGCGGTTCCACCCTGCTTGACCGCTCATACGGTCCGCCTCGATGTTTATAAAATTGCAGCTCCCGGGTGCCTTTGTTTTCTCATCTGCCGGCTTACACCATCCCGGCTCGCTAAAACAGAAAACTACTTATCCCTTTCATCGCTTAAGAGAAAATATATCAAATCAGACGTTCTTTGTCAATGCTTTTACAATCCTAACTGTGCTAAAAAGCTTAAACTTTTCAAAGGCTTGTCAATCTGGTAAACAATAAACCGATAAAGTATCTGTTCCAACTGCATCAAATCGCCGCCGCGCACAGTAAAAGGCTGCGGATCATTAAAATCCAGCGCAATCAGCTCCTGCAGCAAATTCTGCGCACCGCTGCTAAATGGCAACTCTTCCCCTCCGTGACAGGCTTCGCAAATAAGGCCTCCCTGCACGACACTAAAAAAAGCATCGCCTTCAGCAGCTTCAGCACAGTTGACACAGGCGTCATAAACAGGAGCGAATCCCGTCAATACAAGCAGTTTGCAAATAGCAGATAACGCAACCAGACGCGGATTGTTCCTGGAAAGTATTTGTACTGCACCTACAAGCAGCTCGTAAATATCTTCCTGCGGCTCATGCGCCTCCGTCAGCGCTTCTGTCACTTCAGCAATCACCGAAGCATAAGCCATCTGTTTAATGTCCATTTGCTGCGGCATAGCAATCAGCTCACAGCTTTTCATACTGTCCAGACGTTTACCTGAATAAAGCTGCATATCGAGCAGTGCAAAAGGCTGTATCAGCCGTCCGCCAGTAGTCCTCGCATAACGGGCACCGTACGCCAAAAAAGGTATTTTGCCATGGGCACGCGAAAAACAGACTGCGTATTTATCCGCAGTCTGCCAATCCTTTACTTTTAAAATAATTACTTCGTCCTGATATGCAGTGCTACTCATCAGTTTTTACCGCAGTACCATCTTCCTGTAACCTGGTAGCTTTGACCCTTGTTACTCTAAAGCCTTCTGCTTCAGTAACCTCAAAACGCCAGCCGCCGGTAACGACTCTGTCACCTTCTTCGGGCTTACGCCCCAAAAGTCCGAAGACAAAACCGCCAATGGTATCTTCCTCCGGTTCGTCAAATTCAATATTTAAAAGTTCAGAAATCTCGTCCAGTAAAACCAGGCCGTCGAATTCGTAGCTGTCGTCACCTAAACGCAAAATATCTTCTGCTTCTTCGCCGTCATGCTCATCCTGAATATCACCGACAATTTCTTCCAGAAGATCTTCCATTGTAACCAGACCAGCCGTACCGCCATATTCATCAGCAACTATAGCAATCTGGATACGCTTATGCTGCATCATCTGCAGCACTTTAGCCGTTGACATTCCTTCAGGAACAACGACAATATTGCGCATTCGTGTCCGCAGATCAAAGTCCGGATCGTCGTCATCGTCCAGATCCATCAAATCGCGCACATGGATAACGCCCAAAACATGATCTTTATCTTCCATACATAAAGGATAACGTGTATGCCGGCTTTCACGCACAGCCTGCAGATTTTCCTGCAGTGTATCATCAGTATACAAACAAATCATATCCTGACGCGGCACCATGACTTCACGGGCCACACGGTCGGCAAAATCAAAAACATTATCAATCAGACGGCTTTCCATATGGTCCAGCTTACCGCCGCGTTCGCTGGCACTGACGATCATCCGCAGCTCATCTTCACTGCGCGAGATATCTTCATCAGGGACAGGATCAACGCCTAAAAGGCACAATACAGCATGGGCGATACGATTGAAAAGCACAACCAGCGGATATAAAAGGTAATGAAAAAAGACCAACGGATAAGCGACCGCCATCGCTACCTGCTCAACCTTGCCTAAGGCGATAGTGCGCGGCACCAGTTCTCCGAAAACAACATGCAGAAAAACGATGATAAGAAACGCACAGGCAAAAACCAGCGAATGATCATACCAGCTTCCGGCGCTTATACCAAACATACCGCGAAACATTTCAGCGAGAAGCGGGCCGCCAAACCAGCCTAAAAGCAGCGACGAAGCAGTAATACCAAGCTGAGTCGCGCTCAGGTAGGTATCAAGCTTTTCGCTCATTTTTAAAACTGTGCTAGCTCTGCTTTTTCCCTGCCGGATCAATTCATCCAGCCTGCTTTTTCTGATTCTGACTAAAGAATATTCAGCCATAACAAAAAAGCCGTTCAATAAAGTGATCAATAATGCAATAGACAACTCAAATAAGCATGTCATAGCGGGGTCGCCGTCGATAGGTCATCTCTCCTTACTTATATAAACTTCATAAATTGTTATTGGCATAAGCATATCATACTACTATAATCTGCGTCAATAAATCAGCCTTCATAGCCAAATTGTTTCAAAGCCTTATCCTTATTACGCCAATCAGGTTTTACTTTAACCCACAGATCAAGAAAAACCTTATTGCCGAGCAATGATTCAATATCCCTCCTGGCCTGTTCGCCGATCTTTTTCAGCAAGCTTCCCTTCGCTCCGATCACGATACCTTTTTGGGATTCACGTTCCACAAAAATATTGGCACGGATATAAATATCATCATTGTCACGCACCTTGAATTCATCAATCTCCACAGCAATAGAATGCGGTACCTCGTCACGAGTTGACCGCAGTACCTTTTCACGAATCATTTCCGCGGCGATTATCCGTTCCGGCTGGTCAGTTATCATATCGTCGGGGAAATATGCCGGGCCTTCCGGCAAATACCTGGTAATCTCACTTACCAGACCCGGGAATTCAGTATCCTGCAAAGCCGAAACAGGCACTACTGCCGCAAAGGCAAAATCTTTAGTATAGCTTTCAATGATACCGAAAAGCTTACCTTTGTCTGCCAGTTTATCAATTTTATTAGCAACAAGAATAACCGGAGTTTTGACCCTGCGCAGCTGCTCCAGAATATAATCCTCGCCGGCGCCGCGTTTTTCCGAAACATCAACAACGAACAAAACCACGTCTACCTCGTGCAGCGTACTTTCTGCAGCCCGTACCATATATTGCCCCAGCTTATGCTGCGGCTTATGGATACCGGGAGTATCCAAGAACATGATCTGAGCATGGTCAGTGTTCATAATACACATGATCTTATTACGCGTCGTCTGGGGACGATCACTCATAATTGCAATTTTCTCCCCGATCAATCCATTCGTCAACGTTGATTTACCTACATTAGGCCGGCCTACAATAGCCGCAAAACCAGAATAATGCTTGCCATCCTGCTTATTTATACTAATCGCTCCTTTATTTTCCGTTACATTTATTTTTTTATATTCATGGACTCAGAGCCAAAACCATATGGCAGCAGTTCTGCCACTGACATTGTTTTTGTCTGTCCTTTGCAATTTGCCAGGATTATTTTTTCAAAAGGAAACTCTGCCAGAACCTGACGGCAAGCGCCGCATGGTGCTACCGGCTCATCTGTATCGGCAACTACGCACAAAGTTTTAAACCTGCGTACGCCGCTGCAGACAGCTGCAAAAACAGCATTTCGCTCTGCACAGCAAGTCAACCCATACGAAGCATTCTCTATATTACAGCCGGTAAAAATTTCTCCGTCAACAGTTTCGACCGCTGCCCCCACTTTGAATTTAGAATAAGGCGCGTAAGCATTATCACGTGCCGCCTGCGCTGCCGCTAACAACTTCGTTTCCATCGCTGCTCCTTTTAATGAACCAGAAATTCTTCCGAAAGTCTGATTTCCCGTAAAGCTTCTTCTTCTTTAGCCCGCATAACTGCTTTATCCTCATCTGTCATATGATCATATCCCAGAAGGTGCAGCAGGCCGTGTACCGCTAAATAAACGATTTCACGTTCCAATCCATGCCCAAATTCTTCCGCCTGTCTAAAGGCAGTTTCAGCGCTGATAATGATATCTCCCAAAAGATGTTCTTCAGGCCCACCTAAAAGCTCCGGTTCCTCTGCACTTTCCTCATCAAGTGCAAAAGAAAGGACATCTGTAGGCCTGTCGACATTGCGATAATCGCGATTCAGCATATGTATTTCTTCATCATCAACAATAGTAATATCAACTTCTGTCTGCTCCGACAGACCGTGCATCCCGGCCACTACATTCAATCCCGCAGTCAGCAGCCGCTCCAGCTCTTCGCTGATCTGTAATTTGTCCTGGTCATTTTCCAGCGTTATTATCATTGTCCGCCTCCCGCTGTTTCTGGCGTCTGCTGTCATAATTCTCATATGCCCTGATAATAGCGGCCACGATCTCATGACGAACGACATCAGCTTCACCAAAACGAATAATGCCCACACCCGGAGTTTTCTGCAGAACATAGGCCGCCTGTTTCAGCCCGCTGTTTTTACCGTTTGGCAAATCGACCTGTGTAATATCACCTGTGATGACCATTTTCGACCCAAAACCAAAACGGGTCAGAAACATCTTCATTTGCTCCGGTGTTGTATTCTGCGCTTCGTCCAGAATAATAAACGAATCATTCAAAGTACGTCCGCGCATATAAGCCAGAGGAGCAACTTCTATCGTACCTCTGGCAACATATTTCTGAAAAGTCTCGCTGCCCAGCATATCATATAACGCATCATACAACGGTCGCAGATAAGGATCGACCTTATCCTGCATATCACCCGGCAAAAAGCCAAGCTTTTCACCTGCTTCAACAGCCGGACGAGTCAAAACGATCCGTTCAACCTCTTTATTCTTTAAAGCCTTTACAGCTAAAGCGACAGCCAGATAAGTTTTGCCTGTACCGGCAGGACCTATCCCTATAGTGACATTACTGCGTTTAATGGTTTCTACATAATCCCATTGCCCCAGTGTTTTCGCCTTTATCTGACGGCCACGGTTGGTAACGATTATCGTATCGGCATACATACGGTGCAGGCTTTCCAGCCGTCCCTCTGCGATCATCCCAATACTGTATCTGACGTCATGTGTAGTCAGCGGCATACCCTGACGATACAAAAAGAGCAGCTCTTTGAACAGGGTTTCAATCTGCCCCACTTCATTGTCTTCACCGCTGAAAACGATCACATTGCCGCGCGCAACAATAATACTCTCATAATGTTCCTTGATCACCCGCAGCAGCTCGTCATTCCGTCCCAAAATGCCAACCATTTCCTGTTGGTCCTGTACTTCAATGATACGTTCGCTCTGTAAAAAGGACAAATTTGTGCTCCTTTCTCTCATTACCCCTCTTTGATAACGATATTCTTAATAGTTACCGGCTCCAACGGCTTATCATTGCCATCGGTCTTTACTTTTCCTATTTTATAAACCACATCCATACCTTTAATGACTTTACCAAAAACAGCATGCTTGCCATCAAGCCACGGGCAGGCACGCAAGGTAATAAAGAACTGGCTGCCGCCTGTATTCGGACCGGCGTTGGCCATCGACAAAACACCTGCGCCCTCGTGTGTCAGTTTACTGCTGAATTCATCTTTAATGGTATACCCAGGTCCGCCTGTACCCGTACCAGTAGGATCGCCGCCCTGGATCATGAAATTATCAATAACACGATGAAAGGTAACTCCGTTATAAAACCCTTTTTGAGCCAGATTAATAAAATTCTCACAGGTTTTAGGAGCCAGGTCTGTGGCCAATTTCACTTCAAAATCGCCCATAGAAGTTTCAAAAACAGCAGTTGCCGGCTTCACCGGCGCCGCTGCCTGCTCACTCTTAGTTTCGCTGCCGCAGGCTACTACGCTGAAGCTGCTGAAAATCAATAAACATAATATCAATAATTTTTTCAAAATCATATCCTCCTGTTTCATAACTACTAATATTATACCACAAGGGTACGTATTCTCACTAGGCTCGAAAATACCTCGCCAAGTTTTCATACAGTACCACAAGGGTACGTATTCTCACTAGGTTCGAAAATATCCCGCCAGAGTTTCATACATATCATAATAACGGGTAAAAATCACAGCCTGTCCTTCAGCCAGCCAACTACTTCTGCCGCTGCCTTATTACCGTGATTGGTAAAACTGTGGTCACCGCCGTTAATGATGACCAGCTTTTTGGGAACTCCCGCTAAAGCAAACGTCAAACGTGCCTGATCAACAGCTACTGTTTCATCTTTTTCTCCATGAAGGATCAGCAACGGACGTTTACGCCAGTTACGTAAAATCCCCTGCAGATCATATTTGGCAAAATCTGTAATAAAATCAGGCGTTAAGGACAATTCTCCCCGTTCGTCATTTAAATACAAAGTCTGTCCTGCTGACAGCGCGTTATAGGCTTCAGTGCCCAATGCATTTTTGAAGGTCGCCTGTAAATCGTTTGGCGCCGCCCATAATACCAACCCAGCAATATCGGCAGATCGTGCAGCGGCAACTAATGCCGCGGCCCCGCCAAGACTGCGGCCCAGCAAAAATATTTTGCCTGCCGGAAAATTAAGCCTTACATAAGCAAGCACTGCTTCCAATTCTTCAACCTGCTTTGAAAGGATTTGACTGCCGTTAAAATTAAAACGTATGACATTACAGCATTCGGAAGCCATTTCAGCTAAAACAGCCGCTCTGCCGCCGCCCTCCATCGAACCGCGGAAGCCATGTGCCAAAACCAGCACCGGCGCTGTAGTCTGTTCTTCGATACAGGGAGTCAGTATACCATCTATTTCACCATAAGGACCCTGGATTTGAATTGTTTCTTCCGGTTTTATTTTCATTTCTACAACTCCATTACTGATGATCTATATTTATATTATAACAATTATAACAAGAAAAAGTACATCTGATGTAAAAACAAAAAACCTGCCGATAAAATCGACAGGTTTTTCAGATAGGGATCCTTATGTTGAGAGTTCTTAGCTTATTTACCAGGGAAGAACGGCCAGATTACAGGAATTACAACCAGGGATACTACGAAGCAGACGACAACGAGGCCGGTACCTGCTTTAACATAGTCCATGAATTTGTAACCGCCAGGGCCAAGAACCAAAGTATTCGGAGGAGTACCTACCGGAGTTGCGAATGCACAGGATGCAGCAACTGCGATAGCCATGATAACTGCTTTCGGATCGGCGCCAAGTTGTTTAGCGATCGCAACACCAATCGGGCACAGCAGAGCTGCGGATGCAGTGTTGGACATAAATTGGGTCAAGCCGCAAGACAGGATAAACAGAACTGCGGTAACGATCAACGGAGACGGAGAACCGCCCATCAGACCTACGGTCCATTCAGCGATCAATTTACCAGCGCCGGTTTTATCCATTGCAGTGGATACAGGCATCATACCTGCGAACAGGAAGATGGTTACCCAGTCGATAGAAGCGTAAGCTTGTTTTTCAGTCAAGCAACCGGTCAGTACGCAAACCAATGCGCCGATGATAGCTGCCATTTCCAGGGAAACGCCTTTGATATCCAAAGCCATTACCAAAACAACTACGAGCAAAATAACGCCGGAAATGATTTGTTTAGAAGAAGAAGTAGAAGTAGCTTCAACTTCCTGTTCGATTTCCTGGTCAGCATCTAATTCAACTTTCGGAAGTAAATGTTTACCAATGAACATCATGTAAAGCATACCTGCGATAGATACAGGAATACCGATCCATGCGAATTCAAAGAAACCAAAGCCTTCCAAACCAGCAGAGGTCAAAGCACCGGTAGCAATAATGTTAGGCGGTGTGCCTACCATCGTGATGATACCGCCCCAACCGCAAGCGAATGCCAAAGGCATCAATTGACGGGAAGCAGGAATCTTTGCAGCAGCGCAGATACCCAAAGCAACCGGAAGCAGACAAGCTGCAGTACCAGTGTTGGAAAGTACCGAAGACAACAAAGTACCAACAAGCATTAAACCAAACATCAGGCTGTTTTCGCCAGTACCACAGAAATGAACTACAGTATTACCGATTTTTTGGGCCAAACCGGTATAGAACATTGCTGCACCAACGATGAACATACCTGCAAACAAAACTACCGTAGAGTTAGACAAACCGGAAAAGACTTGTTTAGCAGGGATGAAGCCTAATAGGCCGCACGCGATTGCGCCGGCAGTAGCAGTGATTGCGAGAGGGATAAGTTCAGTAACAAAAAGCAATGCAACCACAGCCAACAGGATTAAACATTTTACTGCTTGGGACATAATAAATTCCTCCTTTTTAAATTTTCTATATGCTGTTCGAATAGCCGGACAACATATAAAGATCGCAAAGGAATTACAAGTTTAGCAATCCCTTTATTAATTTACATTATAGCAATGGTAAATGCAAAATGATGTTGCCCAGGCAACACTATATTTTTAAAATTTGTAATAAACGGCTCAAAAGCCGAAACCATGCAAGGTTCCGGCTTTTTAGTGGTTTAACGGTAAAATAATAATATTTTGTTATGATATAAGTGCATTAAAGCTATTCAAACTTTAAAATTTTAAAATTTCTTTTATCAAAATCAATCAATCCGCAATCTTTCATTCTGGCCAGTTCACGAGTCAAAGCACTGCGGTCAGCATCCAAATAATTGGCCATGTCAGTTCTGTTAAACGGTATTTCAAATTCAGTAGAGCCGTTACGTTTAGCTTCCTGTTCCAGATAAGTCATAATCTTGCCGCGCAATGTCTTTTTACAAAGGATTTCTGTTTTTTCGATCAGCTGTGCATTATTGCTGGCCATTATCGAAATCATATTTGTCAGTAACTTATTACGGCAGGGATCATTATTGCTGAGGTCAGTCAGCACCTTACCAAACGGCACCATCAAAACCTCACTGTCACTGGCAGCAAAGTAGCTCACATTAGTTTTCTCATCCTGCTTATCATGACCCAGAAAATTTTCAGCAAAAATGGAGCCCGAACCCATTGTTGTGATAATGGATTTATCCCCCATAATATCTTCCTTGATCATTTGTACAGTACCCGCTACAACAATGCCAATACTCTCAACAGCATCACCGGCTAAATAAATATAGTCCGATTTTTCAAAATGCTTAACAAGGGCATTTACTTTACCAAGAATAGTGTCTAACTCATCGCTGGCCAACCCTCTGAACAAAGGTAAACTCAAAAGATTCTGCATTGCCGCTTTCATAACTGTCCTCCTTCTCTCTTACTCTCAATCATCTAAATAAAATAAATAGTTTCTTCCTATTTAATATGCCCTTGATTTGTTTTTATTATAATTTGTGTTTTACGTTTCTTCAAACTTACTTTAATTACTTTATTATGATATTATTTTCTAAATTTATTCGTGTTGCCCCAGCAACAACATTCATCTTTTTTTATTGTTATAATTCAGTCAAAGCAAACGAGACATTTGCTTGGGACATTAGTCTTCCTTTAATCTTTTTCCAATCATTTGACCGTCAACGAGAGGGTTCGGCTCTCGTTGACGGTCACCTTTTTTATCTGCTAAAATAATATTACACAAATACTCAATACGAATTTATGGAAAACATATGTCTAAAGTGTCCAAGCACGATTTACAACAATTTCAAAAACTTCGGCAAGCAAAATTATGCCGGTCAGCTTGGCGATGAAAACAACAAAACTTCTCTGCCAACAGTCATCCCCTGTCTTTATATTATTGGCTGCAGCGGCACTTTCATTAATCATACCGACATACATACCATAAAAATTTTCACTGGCTCTTAAAGTCATCAATCTGTAATAAAATAATTTGAACAACGTTTTTTGTAACTTTTGATACCATTGCTTTAATATCACTTTATATATTATAGCACTTTTATTATTTTTGTGTTGATTTTTACAATTATTTTTTACCTTTTAGTTATACCCACTTGTTCGTTAATAACAATTACAGATATTTTATGATATAATACTAATAAATCAGTTATTTTGTTTTGAAAGCAGGTGCCTGTATGCAGACTCGTGTCGTCTTACTGGGAATCATCGTTGAAAATACTGCCGCAGTAGAGCAGCTTAATATTTTACTGCATACCCACAACGAATATATTATTGGACGTATGGGGCTGCCTTATAAACAAAAAGGCATTAATATCATCAGTATCGTTCTTGATGCTCCGTCCGACGTTATCAGTACGCTTTCAGGCAAAATAGGTATGCTCAAAGGAGTGAGCGTCAAGGCTTTATACGCAAAAGCTCCGCAAGAACAGCCCTTTTAAATATTTATATATAAGGGAAATCACTGACGGGAAAGGATTCCTGCCCCGAAAGAAAGAAGGTAGACAAATGTATAATGTCAAATCAATGCAAGCCAGCGAATTCATTGCCCATGATGAAATCCTGGATACCCTTGCCTATGCCTCAGCCAACAAAAATAATGCGTCGCTTATCGACAGTATTATTGCTAAAGCAAAGGAACGCAAGGGACTTTCACACCGTGAAGCAGCGGTGCTTTTAGACTGTGAGCTTGATGACAAAAACCAGGAAATTTTTGCTTTGGCCGAACAGATCAAAAAAGATTTTTACGGCAACCGCATCGTTATGTTTGCGCCGTTATATCTTTCAAACTACTGCATCAACGGCTGCGTTTATTGCCCTTATCACAGTGTAAACAAAAACATCACCCGAAAAAAACTCTCTCAGGATGAAATCCGCAGCGAAGTTATCGCGCTCCAGGATATGGGCCATAAAAGGCTGGCTTTGGAAGCCGGAGAAGACCCAGTGAATAATCCACTGGATTATATTCTGGAAAGCATCAAAACTATTTACAGTATCAAACACAAAAACGGCGCCATTCGCCGCGTTAATGTCAATATCGCCGCAACCAGTGTCGAAAATTACCGCAAACTGCACGAAGCCGGTATTGGCACATATATACTTTTTCAGGAAACCTACCACAAAGAAAGCTATGAACAGTTACATCCTACGGGCCCCAAAAGCAACTATGCCTACCATACGGAAGCCATGGACAGAGCTATGCAGGGCGGCATCGACGATGTAGGACTTGGCGTACTCTTCGGCCTCGAGCTTTATCGTTATGAATTTACCGGCCTTTTAATGCACGCCGAACATCTGGAAGCAGTGCACGGAGTCGGCCCGCACACTATCAGCGTGCCGCGTATCTGCCCCGCTGACGATATTGACCCCAATTCCTTCAATAACAGCATCAACGATGATATCTTTGCCAAGCTTGTAGCCTGCATCCGTATTTCTGTTCCCTATACAGGTATGATCGTTTCTACCCGCGAAAGTCAGAAATCACGCGAACGTGTTCTGCATCTGGGAATTTCACAAATCAGCGGCGGTTCGCGCACCAGTGTCGGCGGTTACGCCACTCCTGAACCGGCAGCCGAAAACTCAGCACAATTCGACGTCAGCGATACCCGCAGCCTGGATGAAGTAGTTGCCTGGCTGATGGAAACAGGCTATCTGCCCAGTTTCTGCACCGCCTGCTATCGGCAGGGACGTACCGGCGACCGTTTTATGAGTTTATGTAAAAGCGGGCAGATCCAAAACTGCTGCCATCCAAACGCACTCATGACACTCAAAGAATATTTGACCGACTATGCTAAGCCACATACTAAAGAGCTTGGCGAAAAGCTCATTCAAAATGAACTGGCCAATATCCCCAATCCCAAAGTACGTGAACTGGTTATACAGCATTTGACCGATATCGAAAACGGCGAACGTGATTTCCGCCTGTAAATATTATAAAAAAACTACGCCTGAACAGGCGTAGTTTTTTATTTAGACCTTACATCCTTTTAAAACGGCTTTTCGGCTGCTTACAGACAGGACAGACATAATCATCCGGTTCTTTGGTAATGTCACCCTCATAGATATAACCGCATACCTCACAAATATAACGCAGCTGAGCCTGCTTTTCTGCTTTCGGCACCTCCGCCTGATAAGTCGGAGCATTTTTTGGAGCTTTTCCCTTGATAACATTATGATAATATTCATAAGTCATAGGCGGTTCATCAACCCCGCCCAAAGTCTTAGTTAAACGCGCCATAATCACGCAGTGCGTCTCGGCATCATGCATGGCAATGACATCACAGACCATATAGCCGCAGGCATGCTCTTTCACTATCGGTAAACCATCCAACACACCGCAGGCAAAATTTTTACCGCAGAACTTATCCATCTTACGCCCACAGGCAAATCCAAGCTCTGCAATGACATTACGTTCGACCGCTTCAGATAAAATCGAAATACTGAAGCGCCCGCTCTTTTTTATAGCTTCATAAGTAAAATTATTCTTGTTCATACTAACAGCAATAACAGGCTTCTCGCTTGTCACCTGAATAACCGTATTGACAATGCAGCCGGCAGGCCTTGTGCCGTCAAGCGTACCAACAGCATACATACCATATGTGAGTTTGTATAAAACGGACAGGTCCATTTTCTCTACCCTCTTTCATTTCTTTTATCATCTTTAATTATACTAAACAGAAAATCAAAATGATACTCTTTTACAGTTTTCAGACCCCATTGTTTATTTACAAAATCATTAGTTTAAATATAAATCCAGTTAATATCAAACCGGCTGCCTATAATAACAGACATCCGGTTTAATATTAATTTATAAATTTCAGAACATCCATCTGGCACCAAGATTCCACTGCCATTCTTTCTTAAAATCACTGCCGGCAGTACGTTCAACATCAAAATACAGATAATTATTTTTTCCCGCAGCCACCGTCGCACCAATGCCATATTCAAACCAGGTATCACTAAAATCGGCATCACGACGCAGATAATCACCATTATCAGCAGTCATAGAAAGATGATAGTCGCCACCAAATTCATGCAAAAGATTAGCTTTAAGATAAATGTTAGTCTTAGCGCTGATATCTTTGCCGATATTAAAGCCGATCCTCCCTAAAAAGCTCTTGATATTGCTTTGGTCAACACTTACATTATTATTCATTCTGTAACTGCTGCCATCCAAATAACCCATAGTTAATTGAGCCTGAGGTTCGATATACCATCCATTTTTCAAAATATTTTTGCGGCCGTATTCAGCGCTGAAGGCAATACCTTTATTACTATAATCACCGCTTATCTTTTTCCCTTCAGTATCATAGACATCAAAATCATTATCAAGATCTGAATATTTAAGCACTAAATCCAAATAATGACCTTTATTGCCGATATGAGTGCCATAAATACCAACAGCTTTATTTTTATTTGAGCCGCTGCCGCTTGTATAATCACTATCTCCGTCGCCGTAACTGAACGCTGCACCGATATAACGCGTGTAATCAGCATCGGCATTGCTGATAATCTTATCATAGCCAAGCTCATATGTAGTATATTTATTACTGAAACTAAACTTACCGTCACGCTCCAGCTTGGTTCCTTTCAGCCTGAACCAGGCCCCTTGTTCAGCCCCGCCGTTTTTACGCAAATCACCTAACCGCTGCAATAATTTATCATTATCATTACGCCAGGTATGATAATTAAGTGCTGATGCTCCCATTACAGCAGCTACACTGGTCGTCGTTTTATCATCAGGATCGATCCCGATGAGCTTATCCAAGTACCAGTCCGTCTCAAAGCCCGGAGTCTCACTTGCTTTAGCTCCAAGTTCATAATATTTGTAAAACAGGCTGCCCTCCCGTTCCTTGGCAGTAAAAACAGCAGCACCGCTTACATTAGCTAAAACATGACCGCTACCCTCCGTACTGCTCAGAGCCGGCTCGTAGCCATCTTTCTGATAAATATCCAATACATGATTGCCGCTGCTTGCGTTATTAACGACCAGCTTATCGCCTTCCAGCGTCCTGATATCAACATCCAGCTTAAAAGTGCCATTATCACCATGCAGTTCATCAACAGTCAGAGTACTGTAAGCGCCGCTATGTGTAAGATGTACCAGAGCATCATTGTTCAGCGTCAGACTGGTTAAGGTAGAATCTCCGGTAACATTCCACTGCGTACCTTCCATATCCAAAAGGATCTCTCCATCACCAGCCAGTGCAGCGCCGGTAAACACAGAACCGTCAGTAAATTTTAAATCTATTTTACCACCCTGTTCCGCCGCCAGATCACCATCAATATTTACCTTACCGCCGGAAGCCATAATTGTACCCTCTTTAGCATAAAGCGCACGACTATCGGCCCCCTGAACCTTAACAGAAACAGCCCCCTGCAGCTCTACCGTACTGTCAGAACCTATTACATAAATACCGTCGGCAGCAGCACCAGAAGTACTTACGAAAGCCTGATCGCCAAGAATAATCTTACCGCCGTCAACCGCATAAACACCATAAGCTCCTTCACCGCTGGTAATTATCGTCATATCATCAGCAGCAGTTATCTTAGCTCCTGCAGCGTTGGCAACTAAAGCGGCGGCAGCAGCACCTTCGGTTGCAATGCGTGCAGCACCGGTAAAGTTTATGGCTGTATCCGCATCAGCACGCACGCCAAAAGAACCTTCGCCCTTAGTTTCAACTGCAGCATTTTCAGCCATTGTGATTTCAGAACCACTGGCATAACCGTAAATCCCTGCTGAAAAATCACCTTCCGTAACAATATGGCTGTCAGCTCCTACACTTATTTTAGCATCTGTATGTCCATAAATGCCTTCTGACTGCTCGCCGCTTGTCATAATTACAGTATCGCCGCCCATAATGATCTCACCTTTATAAGCTTTTAAACCGGTCGAACCATCGCCCTCCAAAACGATCCTTGCTCCGGCATCGACATTTACGATACAGTTAACACCTGCAAAAATACCGTCACTGCTGTCACCAGTAGTTTTGATATATAAATCCTTCCCGACTTTTATACTTGATCCTGCTTCACCATCAGTCGTCGCACCCGCATAAAGACCATGAGAATTGACCCCTGCTGTAATAAATGAAGCATCGCCGCCAAAAGAAATACTGCCTCCGCGTCTGGTCTGCGCGCCTCTGGCGCGATCGCCCGTGCTGTTAAACGAGAAACCGTCGCCGGCAACTATCTCAGTCCCTGTACCATCCGACTGCATACCATAAGCAATCGTACCCGAACTTGAAAGGCTCACACCATCACCTACATACACTTTAGCCCCGCCATGTGAAGAAATACCTAAAGTAGAATCACCCACACTGGACAGCACCGAATCATCGCCTATTCTGACGACAGAATTACTTTGAGCATTTACAATATGTGCCGAAACAGATCCTAACGACTTGATCGTAGAATTTTTACCAATTTCCAACTCGGCACCTTCAGCAGCCATTAACGTATAGCCATTATTACCACGGCTGATAATTTCAGCTTCATCCCCTGCCTTAAGAACAGACCCGGCACCATAAGAAGCTAAAGCATATGAATGTATACCTTCTACGTCCACTTTCAACCGATCATTAATAACAACTGTACCTGCCGTACCGCCATAAGACAACTCACCGGCCACTATTCCATGATTGGTATCGCTGGAAGTTCCGCTGATTCCCTTTGTTACAACAGAACAATCATCTCCCAATGAAATAGACCCGCCACCGGTTGCCTGCAACCCTCTATGGTAATATTGATAACCGCCTGAAACAGCTGTATTTTGAATATCGGCACCATTGCCAATTTTAATACTGCCGCCTGCGCCTGCATAAATCACAGCAGAGCTACCTCCCCAGATATGCCCCTGCAGCTTAGCATCATTACCAATTGTGACACTGCTGTTATTGCCATAAGCATTGACAGCAATCTGTACATCACCGCTTATATCAGCACTGTCACCAATCGTTATACTTCCTCCGTTATAAGCATACAGACCTGAATTAAAAGGACCCTCAGCAATAACTTTGACAGCTTCCAACTGAACAGTGCCGCCGTTTTTTGCCTCAATGCCATTTACATATTGGTTCCCGCTGTTATTCACTAATGTCAAAACAATATCAGAACCTGAAACATTCTGACCACTATCAACACTAACGGCACTTGTATCATATGAACCGGACAGCAACGTAACGGTGGAATCTTCGACAAAAACATAATCTCCGCTAACAGCGCCTAAGGAAGCTCCCCAAACCGGGCTATGAGCAGTAATAGTCATTAAAATAGCTAACTGAAGTGTAAGAAACCTGTTTTTTCTCATAAAATCACCCCCAAAAATCTTTTTAATTACGCAACCACGCTGTTTATATTCCAGATCCTTTAAAATTCCAGCCTCCTTTCTATATTCCATTGCATACTTTATATTTACGTTGCTAATTTTTTATAACATTTTTAATTTAACATGTCAATCAACAAATAAACTTTATTCACAAATCAAAACAGCTGCTCACTCTGAATTTACGTACTCAAACAAAAAAGCCCTCCGCATAAAATGCGAAAGGCTTCTGACTTCTCAACACGCTCTTTACTGCCAACTTGATTCAACTATAATAAGCTGTCATTTAAGTGTAAATTTCCACGAACAATTACAGGACTCATCAGTTATTTCCGGATAACAGCTGAGCGCTTCACACTCAAACCGATCATCGATCATCTTGGCAAAACCTGTATATTCAATAACACCAACTGCCTTGCAGGGATGAAAATCCATCCCCTTCCGCTTTCTGGCATTCTGCACTCTGCAGTCTAAAGTTCTGTAAATCAAAGTATCCCCGTCAACAATTATCTCATCCTCATTGATATTAGCATATAACCGCAGCTGTAAAGCTCTTTTTAACCCATCTACACCCGGTCTGTCCGGCAGCTTTAAAAACTCTTTGATTTTCTGCGCCTCAATTTTTGTAAAAGCTTCCCAAATATTACAGTCATGCTCCATAGCCTCTGCCATACCAAATTTACGTTCTACTGACTGAAACCAAACGCCGTCCATTGCCAGCCAGTTTTTAGAATAGATCTCGATCAGTTGTATCAGTTCAGACCTTTCCAGTTTTTCCAAAGCCTTATTGACCATCGCCAACCCTCCCTCGTAATTCTTTGCAGAACAACTTGCAGCATTTATTTTGATTATAACACATAAAATCTGCACCTCATAAAATAAGAAAACTCATAATTTCAAAACAAAATCCCCGGCTGCAGCTAAGCAAACTGCCGGGGATTTTTTAATAAAATACAGTAAAGCCTTATTTAGAATACACCGCTTCATATTCTGGCGTTCTGTCAAATACTTTTTTGGCAAAAGGACACAAGGGAATGATTTTTCGGTTGTCAGCAACAGCAAAATCTACGACCTTCTGCACCAAAGCATTACCAATTGCATGACCCTTCCATTTTTCATCTACATAAGTATGGTCAATGATCAAAAGATGCTCACCTGTTTTTACGAAAGAAATCTCGCCGATTTCCTCATTTTCATAAAATACAGCGATCCTGGCGGCATCTTCTTCCAGTCTATAATCAAACATTTTTCTTCCTCCTAATAATCACGGCTCGATCTCATCCGAAGTTTTCAGCTTATACTTCAAAGCGCCCGAAGGACAGGATTTGATCGCTGTTATAACCGATTCCTGCTCGGTAGCGACCGGCAGGACCCACGGTTTCCGTTTTAATTGAAATACCGTATGGTTTGCTTTCACACAATTACCGGAATGCCTGCAAACCTCTTTATTAAAATAGACGTCATAAGTCTCGCCTTCGTATTTTTTATATCCCAAAGCCAATAATTCTTTCTCTTTCATTGCTATTCCCCCTTCAGCTCACGCTAAAATACCATTACTACAAGCTTTCTATCTATATTTTAATATACCACTGATTACCTGCTGAGATACTTTTATTAAATTAAATTTTTAAAATTTTTATATCAAAAATTATTCTTTTCAATAAATTCTTTGCTGCTGTCAAAACTGTTTTTCAGAATTTTTTATAAAGAAATTTAATAAACAGCTGCACAATCTAAAACCTTTCTAAAGTTTATATTTATACTTTCTTAATAAAAATATGTCTGTTCGTATTTTACAAGTCTTGTTTGTACTGATGGAACGTGATATTCTAATAGTGAAGAAAGAATATCATTATGGGCCACGCTTCTTAAAAGCAATTTTTAATCATCGTTATTTAAAGCAAACTTTTCTATAGTATAATCTTTTTCAAGAAGGAGCTGATGAAATGGATACGATCTTTTTCGCATTCACAGTGTTGTCTTTAGTTTTATTGGGTATCGGCCTGATAAAACCACATTGGGTATTACCGCTCAGCGTGCTTGAACCCAAAACAAGGCGTAAAGCAGCCATCATCTATTTTATTGCTTTTCTTATTTGCCTTGGCATTGCCTCTAAACTAAGCTATTCTTGATATCGCTTCAATTATTTCCCCAATGCATCTTGTATCAAAAATATATCCACGCAAAAAAATAACACTCTAGTTTAAACTAGAGTGTTTCTTTTTTGTAATATGGTGCCGAAGGCCGGACTCGAACCGGCACGAGCGTAAACCCGCTTGATTTTGAGTCAAGTGCGTCTGCCAATTCCGCCACTTCGGCGACTCAATGTTCCGTAACGGAACAATAACAATAATACCGTATCTATATATAATTGTCAAGCATTTCTTCAAACTTTTTTAGTAAACAACCAGCTGCATTTTGCCGCTTCTTAAAACCGATTTTCAACCGCTTCAAAACATTACCTTCAGCAAGCCACAAGCCGATTTTATTCGGCAGTGTCGGGGAAAATCCGTTTATGCAGCTTATATGCCAGCACAAGCCCTAAAATGCCTGTGATCATCTGCGGCCAGCCCATAATAAACAAAATGAATAACGCCAGCTTATCCGGCACTGCAACCAGCCACAAAACGAACAAACTGCTGCAATATAAAATAAACGTTTTAAAAAGAGGCGCGGCGATGATGATCCCCTTTCCCCAAAAACGGGAACACAGATATACCATCACCAAATTCCCTACAGCCACTACAGGGATCAAAAACGGAAGCGGCAGCTGCCCTTGAAAATACGCCATTACCGGCAGCAGCACCGCAATCATCACCGACGGCCATAAGCCAACGGTACGGGCCGCCAGCACCAAAACCATATTCACCAATGTACCGACGATAAAAACAGTCCACATCGGCGGCATAGGGATCACCAAACGCAAGGCCTGCAGTACCAGACCTACGGCCAGCAGCATCGCCCCTCTTACCCAGTTATTATTTTTCATTATCTTCTCCTATTTGGCCGGACATTCACGTTCTACAAAAGCTTTGAACGCAGCCTGCAGCTGCGGTACGATCTTACCTACGCCGCTGCCGATGAATTTACGGTCTATTTTAGTAACCGGCATGATCTCGCAGCGGGGGCCGCATAAAAATGCCTCTTCTGCTTTCAGGACAAAGTCCATATCAAAAGCTTTCTCGATGACCTGCATATCAATATCAGGCGCCAGACGTTCCTTGATCAGCCGGCGGGTAATATTTTTATGCACCAGATTATTGTCAGGATGTGTCCAGATCATTTCGTCTTTGATCACCATAAAGCTGCTTTCAGTGCTTTCAGTGATCTTACCGTTCTCACGAATAAAAAGAGTGTCAAAAGCATTGCTCTCCCGTGCTTTTTGACGTGCCAGGACTTCCGGCAGCCTGTTTAAGGTATTAACGTTGCAGAACTGCCAGCGATTATCCTCCGTCGTAATAATATTGACGCCGCTCTCACGTTTGGCCGCCAATGCTTCCCGGTCAGCTTCCACGATCGTCATAGTCAGCTGCGGCACCGACATTTCCGGAAACGCCAGCCCATAATCGGCAGTCCCGCGGGTGATCTGAGTATAGATCTCACCATTTTCAATACCGCTTGCAGCTATCAGCGCTTCATGGAATTCGATCAGTTCTTCGATCGTATAAACGGCAGGTATTTTCACCTTAATAACAGATTCGAATAAATTATCCATATGAGGTAATAAAGCAAAACAACGGCCATTGTAAACAGGCACTATCTCAAATACACCGTCGCCAAACTGGTGCCCCCTGTTGTGTACTGAAACCGCCGCCTCTTCTGCCGGCATGATCTCACCATCTACAAGAACTAGATTTTTGTACATAATTAAAACCTCCATATGCAAATTTTGTATGAAAATTCACTTTTTTGTCACCGGAAATATTGTATAATATAGAAAGAGCTGTGTAATATAACAGCTTTAATATTATACAACATTTTGTTAAATTTGTCCGCAAAGCTTTGAATAAAATGGTATGCGTATAATAAATTTATGAAAGAAGGTGACTGCCTATGGCTCATTTACCGCCGATAGTCGCTGATTTAGCGATGATCCTTTTAGTGGCAGGTATTACGACGATCCTGTTCAAAAAACTCAATCAGCCTTTAGTCCTCGGTTATATTATTGCCGGCTTTATTACCGGCCCCCATTTCAACTTTTTCCCCACTGTATCAGACACCGCTAATATCAATGCCTGGTCTGAAATAGGCGTTATTTTTCTTTTGTTTGCTTTGGGCCTTGAGTTCAGCTTTTACAAGCTCAAAAGCGTAGGCAGTACGGCATTCATAGCCACCTTCGTTGAAATAGGCGGTATGCTTATCGTAGGTTATTTCACAGGCCATATGCTGGGCTGGGATCATATGGACAGCCTGTTCTTAGGCGGTATGCTGGCCATGTCGTCAACTACCATCATCATCAAAGCCTTTGAAGACCTCAAGCTCAAAGGTCAGCGCTTTACAGAAATGGTTTTTGGTATTCTGATAGTTGAGGACATCGTCGGCATCATTATGATGGTGCTGCTTTCAACTTTAGCTGCTGCCAGCGCCGACATTTCCACGCTCGAGCTGATCGAAAGCGTCATGCGGCTGCTGTTCTTCCTGGTCTTATGGTTCGTTCTCGGTATGTATCTGGTCCCCTCCTTCTTCAAACGGGCCGAACGCCTGATGAACGACGAAACTCTGCTGGTTGCTTCTATCGGCCTTTGTCTTGGCATGGTAGTACTTGCTACCCACATGGGCTTCTCGGCCGCTTTAGGCGCTTTCATCATGGGCTCTCTTATCGCCGAAGCACCAAGTGCCGAAAAAATAGAACATCTCGTCAAACCGGTCAAAGACCTGTTTGGAGCCGTCTTCTTTGTCTCAGTAGGTATGCTTGTTGATCCGGCCTTACTGCTGGAATACGCAGTACCTATTATCGTACTTGTAATGGTCACCCTGGTCGGCAAGCTGCTGCTTTCCGGCGCCGGCGTACTGCTTTCCGGTCAAAACCTCAATACCTCCATGCACTGCGGTTTCAGTCTGGCACAGATCGGTGAATTTTCCTTCATCATCGCTTCTCTGGGTATGAGCCTTGGCGTTATCAGCGACTTTTTATATCCAATCATCGTCGCCGTATCTGTAATGACCACCTTTACTACCCCGTTTTTCGTTATGGCGGCAGAACCGGCTTATCAGTTCACTAAAAAAATACTGCCGCAAAAAACACTGGAATGGCTCGACCGCTATACGGAAGAAACCCCTGACAATGACGGCAAAGACAGCGACTGGCGCGATTTTATGCGCGAATACTTTATCCGCATCCTGATTTTTACGACCATGCTCTCTGCAGTCGCCTTAGGTTCCTACTATTATCTGCAGCCATATCTGGCCGGAAAAATGACCGCACCATACAGCAATCTGCTGACAGCGCTGCTGACCCTGGTCGTTATGGCGCCGTTCCTGCGGGCAGTACTGGTCAATAAAACCAATCATCCTGAACTTTTCTCGACTCTGTGGTTCAAGAAACGTTCTAACCATATCCCGCTGACACTGCTGTTATTTTTAAAAGTTTTTATCGCAGCAGCATTCCTTTACTTTATTTTTGCCAAACTGCTTGGTCTGCAATCTCTGCTGGCCGCATTGGCAACAGCAGGCGCCGCTTATTTCATCTCCTCTTCCGACTGGCTGATGGGCGAATACCTGCGTATGGAATCACGTTTTCTGGTCAACTTGAACGAACGCCATATGCTCAAACACCGCGAAGCCCTTGTTGAAGCAGGCGAAGAACACCTTTACGGCTGGTTCGACGAAGAATTACAGCTGGCCCGCTACAAAATCTGCGAAGATTCACCTATGATCGGCCAAACGCTGATCCAGCTCGCATTCCGCGAGCTTTACGGCTGCAACATCCTGCAGGTTTCCACTCCTGAAGAAGTCGTCGATATGCCCGGCGGTCATCACATTCTGCAAAAAGATTCTACGCTCCTGATGATCGGGACAGATTCACAATTCAAACTGTTCGACACTGCAATCAACAGCCAGCGTCTGTGTATGACTCTTGTAGAAGAACCAGTCACCATGCGCGAGTTTATGCTGCGTGAAGACAACGATAAAGAAAACCTGTCGGCATTCTTATCCTGTGCCATCACTATCGACAAGCACTCGCCTATCCTTGGTAAATCCCTCAAAGACACCAATATCCGTGATGACTGGCACTGCCTTGTCATCGGTCTGGAACGCGGCAGCTACACCATGACCAACCCCAATGTTTCGCTTGTTTTTGAAAAAGGCGACCTGCTGTGGGTCTTGGGCAAGCAAAAAATGATCAACCAGTTAGTACGTGAAGAAATCCTTTAAAAACAAACAAAAAAACCTTCGGCAATGCCGAAGGTTTTTTATTTATTTTCCCTGTAAATTTATAACAACTATTTCCGGTTTCAGCTCCGTCCGCACCGGCGGCCCCCAAAACCCGTAGCCATTGCTGACGATAGCAGTCAGGTCGCCAAACCGGGCCAAACCATAATCCAGCTTATACATCCGCTGCGTAACCAGCCTATTCGGAAACATCTGCCCTGTATGGGTATGCCCGGCTAGATACATATCATAACCGGCCTCAGAGGCAGCCTCCATCCGGCGCGGCTGATGATCGATCAGGATACTGTAATACTTATCGTTATCGACGCTCAGAGCCTGCAAAGGAACGATACTGGCCGAGACCCTATAATCATGCAAACCGGTAATTTTCAATTTATCATCGACCACTGTGCTCTCATCAGTCAGTATACTGATATTATTAGCTGCCAGCAAAGCTCTCAGCTCGTCAGGACGGTCAAGATAATCATGGTTCCCATAAGCTCCGTAGACCCCTAACGGTGCCTGCAGCGCCTTTAACGGAGCCAGTGAATCCTCCTCAATGATATACTGCAGCCGCTCATCCATAATATCGCCGGCAATCAGTACTAAATCGGGCTGCTGCGCATTGACCAGCTCCGCCAAACCTTTACTGTAATCATAACCAAGCTCGCGCCCCAAATGGATATCGCTGACAAGCACTATTTTATACTGCTTATCAGAAGACAGCTTATCGGTAACAACGGTTTCCGTGCGTACAACAGGGCTAAACGCGCGCCAGCTGCCCCAGGCAACAAAAATTGCCAGCACTATCGCACCCGCAGCGGCAAACTGCATAAACGGCAGCTTGAATGAAAAAATACGCAAAACCGCATATACGACGCCATGCACGACCATCAAAAGCAGCGAATAATACAAAAACGCGATCCAATAACCGCTCAGCCAGGCCGAAAGCTTTAACAGCGGCAGCGGCAGACTTTCAGGCAAAACACGGCTGCCGACAGTATTCAGCATCAGCAGCACATATAAAACGATAAACGGCGCCGACCTCATAAACGAAAAGGCATGACTGTAATAGACCCACGCCAAAGAACTCAAAACAAAATCTATCAAGGAAATAAACAGAATCACACTCAAAAGAACAATCTCCTCCCGAAGCTCAGTTTTTATACTAAATATTATTCGCAGCCCTCAAAAACTTCTATGCCTTTATTATACAGGTTAAAGTCCGCTCCAAGTCAAGTAGCAAAGCTGCTATTTTAGTCCCTGAATGAATAAATTTACAAAAAGTTTGAACTTTCCTGCGAAGAATGCTGTTTTTTTATTTTTACCGCAAAGTTACTTGCTTTCTCCCAGACAAACATCTCCATCTGCTGCAAAATTTAAATTTGATATAAAAACAGAGAGAGCTCAAAAAGCCCTCTCTGTTTTTTACTGTCAGGAAATGATATTTTATTTTACTAACCCCAAGCGTTTCAGCCAGGCGCTGACATCGCTCTGGGCATTTTGCGCGCTGCCGCCGCTGACTACCAACGCATCCAGCACTGTAGCTCCGGGAACAGCTTTCTTTAGATCGCTGACACAATTAGCTACGCCACCGCCGCCGTGAGTAACGAACGGCACGATAGTTTTGCCTGACAAATCATACTGCTCTAAAAAAGTGAACATCGGCATCGGCATCGTGCTCCACCAGTTAGGCACACCGATATAAACAACATCGTAATCCGCCATATTTTCTACACGTCCGTTAATTGCAGGCCGCGCGTTATTATCACGTTCAGCCCTGGCAACTTCAGTAGTTTCCCTATAAGCCTCAGGATACGGAGTGACCGTAGTCACCCTGAACATATCCGCCCCTGTTTCATTGCCTATCATTCTGGCAAGAGCCTCTGTATTACCCGAACGCGAATAATATACGACCAAAGCTTTACTGCCGTTACTTTTATTTTCAGTTTGCATGACCTTACCTCCATTATCAGTAGAAATAGCTTCGGCATTACTGCCGCCGCAAGCCGCCACCAGCATTGCCAGCATCGACATCAGCACCACAACAAATTTTTTCATACTATACCTCCTCATCTTTTATTTTACCCAAAGCAGCGTTTGCTATTTGACCATAACACGTTTGCCTTTGATTTGATTCTACAGGCTAGAGTCAACTTCAAGTCAAGCATTTCCAGTTAAAGTTTACAAAAAGTTCATATTATAAATACCCGCTTGAGCCAAAAAGAAACCCCGCATGCCAATGCATACGGGGGAAGCTTTCACAACATATTTAGCTGTCAGGCATGAGGAATATTAGTATAGTCAGAAATCTCACGATTGATCGTACACAAATCACCTGCATTCAAATCATGCAGATTCTTATGACCAGTGATGCGGGCATATGTTTTCAGCTCTGCCAGAGAACAATTCAAAAAGTTTGCCACCCTCTGCGCCGATGCTTCGATCTTCAATCTGGAACGCAGCTCCTGATCCTGCGTCGCGATACCGACAGGACATTTACCCGTCCCGCAGATACGATACTGCTGGCAGGCCGCCGCAATCAAAGCAGCCGATGCTACTGCCACAGCATCCGCACCCATAGCCAAAGCCTTGGCGAAATCGGACGATACCCGCAGACCGCCGGTGATCACCAGAGCGATATCATCAGCTCCCACAGCATCAAGATACTTGCGGGCACGGTACAAAGCATAAACGGTCGGCACGCTGGTCGCATCACGGACCAGCTTCGGGCTGGCTCCTGTAGCGCCGCCGCGTCCGTCGATCGTAATAAAATCAGGCTCTGCAAAAACGCAGAACTCCAAATCACGTTCCAGCTTACCGGCTGCGATCTTGATACCGATAGGCCTGCCGTCAGACTCCTCGCGCAGCTTCGTCACCAATGCTTTCAAATCCTCTTTCGTATTGATATCAGGAAACTTGGACGGGCTGATAACATCTTCACCCAAAGGTTTATTCCTGATCGCCGCTATTTCCGGTGTCACTTTGCTGCCGGGAAGATGCCCGCCCATACCGGGCTTCGTCCCCTGGCCGATCTTGATCTCGATCGCATCGGCATTACGCAGATTTTCACGGGTCACACTGTATAAATTGGGGATATATTCAAAAATATATTTATGCGCCGCTGCCATTTCTTCCGGCAGAATACCGCCCTCGCCACTGCACATCGCCGCACCTGCCAAAGCGCTGCCTCTGGCTAAAGCCACCTTAGTCTCTTTTGACAAAGCTCCGAAAGACATATGTGAAACAAAGATCGGATTAGTCAAAATCAACGGCTTCTTCGCATTTTTACCAATCACAGTCGTCGTATCGACCGCGTCATGATCGTTGAGCGGCGGCGGATTCAGCTGATTGCCCAGCAGCAGGATATCGTCCCAGCCCGGCATCGGCATCTGCGTACCCATCGCACCGATGATCGACTTGCCTGTTACCGCCATTTCATGGATATCGTCCATATAACGGCAGCCGGCGTCACAACGGGCGTATGCCGGATCATAAGCCAGCTCCTCCGAAGCTGCAGCGGCTTCCAGAGCAGTAGAAGCGTCGGCAGCTTCGCTGTCGTTTTCCTCCATCAAAACCATCGTCATTCCACAGACCGGGCATTTACTGTCAGGCAGCGGCTGACCCTCTTTTTCTTCGTCATAAATATAACCGCAGACACTGCATTTATATTTTGCCATTTCTCCTCAACCTCCATTTTTCCAATAATCATTATCTAATAATATATTCTGTATCTATTATAAGTTTTCTGAAAATTATCGTCAAGCCGTTTTCTGTTTTTTCATAGCAAAAGCACCACCTGAAATCAGATGGTGCTTTTAAACTGCTGTTATTTATTTTCTGCCTTGATCTCCACCGGCACAAAGACAAACTCCGTCATTTTGCCAGCCTTATCGAATACATATACTGCACGTACCAGCTTCTGCCTGCTGTAGCTGGCCAGATACGTCAAACGGTCGCCCTGGTCGAACCGCTCGTACGCTGCAAAAGTCAGCTCTTTCTGCGTGCCGAATTTCTCCTTCATCTGTTTCTGCATGGCGGCAAAATCAGCGGCTGTGATCCTGCTCTGCAAATCAGGCGCCAAATCGGCGCTCACCTGAGCAAAACCGCTGCTGTCGGCTGAGTTGACAGCAGCCACAAATTTATCGACCACACGCTGCTGCTTGTTCAAAGTGCTGCCGTCACCTGCGGCAAAACACATTGCGCTCACCGCCATCATCACAACCAAAGTCACTAACATTACTGCTTTTTTCATTTCTTCATAACCTCCGCTGAATTTAATAAATTATTATTTTAGTCCTGCTGCCGCCATTAGCTGACCGCTCTATCTGCTTCGTCCCCTTTGGCCTCAGACTCAGCCGGCTTTTCTGCCTGCGGCTGTTCAGCAGCAGTTTCTTTCCTGTCCTCTGCAGCTTCCTGCAGCCTTGCATATCTGGCTTCCAAACGTTCCAGACGGGCTTCATACGCAGCCTCTAGTTTTTCAAGACGCGATTCGTAATCAGCTTCCAGCACCTTCATCCGTCCGGCCAGGTCGGTCTTGCTTTCCTCCGCCCTGCGTTCTGCTTCCGGCAGCCTGTCCAGCGCTATGCTGATACCCATATTCATCATATGCTTGCTGCTGGTCGTCGATGCTCCTATACTCAGCATCGTCCGTTTGTCAGGGCGATAGAACCCGCCTACTGCCAGCGCCTGCTTGCCCTCATAACTGCCCATCGCCATGGCGAAATCCGCACGGCTGTTGGCGTTTTCAGGCTGCGGATGCAGACCTGCCAAAGCGGCGCTCAGTGCGCCCACTTCCTTGATCTCCACTCCCATACGGCTGACCCTGCCGTCCAGCTCGTGCATATCGCTCTGCATACCTTCGATGGCGCTGCCCACTTCTATCGTGCTGCCGTCCTCGCGTTTCAAGGTCACTTCGCCGCTGCCGATCGTGGTGCCGCTGGTCTTGGTTACTTCTTTCTCGTTGCCGTCAGCGTCTTTTTCCGTAGTCGTCGTTGTTTTGCTGACGCTGATACTGTCGCCTGTCATCGTGGTCGTGCCGCTGGTGTCTTTAGTAACCTTGCCGTCTTTGTCGGTTACCTTATTGCTTGTGCTCAGCGTCATGCCTTTTTCATTCGTGCCGAAGCTGCTTTCCTTCACCGTCACATTGTCTTTGCTGTCGGTCGTGGTCCTGCTGGTCGTCACGCTGGTGCCGCCTGCCGAGGTGTTGTTCACGGTCTTGACAGTTTCCTTGCCGTCGTCGGAAGTCTTAGAAGCTGCCTGCGTCGTGCCGTTCACAGCGCTGGTCTTAAAGTCATTAGTCACTGTATTCCCGTCGGCATCAGTACCTTCCAGGTGGTTGTCTACGGCGTCAGTCTGGCCAATAGTACCTCCGGCTACAGTTACCTTATTGCCGTCTACATATAATTCGTCCGTATCTACCCTGCCGGTAGTCACCTTGTTGCCCTGGATCGTAGTATCCAGCTGGCTGCCTGTGCCGTAAGCCGTATCTCCGCTGTGGGTAAATTTGGCGCCGTCGGCCGAGGTATTGCTGAAACCGTAGTCGCCTGCTTTGCTGCTCAGGTTGCCGTTAGGGGCAACGCTGAATTTGGCTGTGCCGGTATCACTGCTGCTGCTGACGCCGATATACAGTCCCTTGTCGGTGATAAAACCGTCGGTGTCGTTGACGACCGAGCTGTTTTTACCAACATGGATACCGTCTTCGCTGATCGTGACCTGGTTTTTCTTGCCTTCGGCCACAACTATGCCTTTGTCGCTGATCGTGGTTTTATTATTCGTCGCATCTGCAACCGTAATGCTGTCGGTAGCGGTCACCTTATTCGTTTCCACGCCGTCGGCAGTGATACTGGTGCTGCCTTCGATGTTAGTGGTGTCGCCGTCAGGCTTGCTGATGCCGCCTGTATTGTCGCCGCCTCCTGTACCGCCGCCGCTGCCGGGTGTCAGGTTATCCACCTTGTTTTTCAGCGCTTTCACATCTACGCCGTTAAAGCTGGTAGAGGTTATGTCTGCTCCATTCACTTTACCGCCGCTCAGGCTCACGCCGCCCAGCTTACCGTCGGCAAAGCTGATACCGTTGATACTGCTGACGCCTGTCACTGCTCCTGCGGCAAAATTCACGCCGCCGAGAGCGGCTGTTGCCGCTTCCAGGTTTGCTGTTTTCAGGCCGTCTTTAGTAAAGCCGGTTGCGCCTTCGATCACTGTTTTGCCACTGCCGTCAGCAACATCGGTGCGTTTGATGCCTTCCGTATCGGCTGTACTGCCGCCTCCCGTACCGCCGCCGCCGTTGTTTTCAATAGCTGTGACGCGTTCCGACAGGTCTTTTAAACCGATACCGTCGATAGTGATGCCCTTGCCGTCTGCGCCGACAGCCTTACCGTTCAGGCTCTTGACGTCGGCCAGTGCGCCGCCTTTCAGCTTCATCCCGCCGATAGTCGTTGTGCCCGAAGCATTGTCGTAGCTGAAGTCTACCAGCTTACTGCTGATATCGCTGATACCCAGCTTGCTTTGCCAGCCGCCCACATCTGAGGGAAGATTGCTGGCGTCCGCTTTGGCGAAGGCCGTATCCGCCGCCGCTTTACTGTAAACGCTGTCGCTCTTAGCATAATCAGCAAGCTTGGTATTCATATCTGTAGTAGTCGTATAATCGGCAAGCTTCGTATCTACTGCTGTAGTAGTTGCGTAATCAGCAAGCTTCGTGTTCATATCTGTAGTGGTCGTATAATCGGCAAGCGCTGTTTTAGCGGCATATTTATCAGAAAGTTTTTGACTTCCTTCTACAAATTCACCTGCTTTTACCGTACCGCTGGCGGTTACGGCATTAGTCGTGATGCCGCTGCTGCTGATTTTGGTATTGCTTTCGATAATCGTCGTTGCCAGATCTGTAGTGTCACGGTCGATACCTTTGGTATTATCGGTCACTACGTCGCCCTTGCTCAGCGCCGTCAGGTCGATGCCGCCTACTTTTACTGCCGAGCCGTCTTTTTTGATCTCTATACCGTTGACAGTTTTTGCTGTTAAAGCGCCGTCACTGCCAAAGCCGAAGCCTGTTGCGCCGACTTTCAACTCTCCTGCCGTCAGCACAGTCGCCGTCACGCCGCCTGCAAAGGTGGTCGTAGTCTTACCAGCATCATAAGTCATACCTGTAGCGGCTGTTTCCAACGCTGCCGCTCTGTCGCTCAAAGCATTATCAGCTGCTTTGTAAGCACTTTCAAGCGCTGTTTTAGCTATACCGATATCTGCCGTTACCTGCGTTTTAGTTGCCATATCGGCAGTTGCCGCAGTTATTTTTGCATCAGCAGCAGTTATGGTATAAGCGTCGGTAATACCATAACCTGCTAAATCAGTCGCTTTCTTAGCTTTTTCATCAATGGCAGTATTCAGCTCTGTTTTTAAAGCCGTATCGGCTGCCTGATAAGCGGTGTCCAAAGCGCCTACTTTGGTATTGACTGCTGCCAGGCCTGTAGTGCTGTCATTGACCGCTGTTTCTAAAGTACCGATCGCCGTAGTATTTCCAGTTACTGTATCGGCAAGCGTATCTACTCCCAGCGCAGTTTTCCATTTGCCCTGGTTCTCAACGCTCAAACCTGTGGCATCGGCATTGACTTTTGTACCGATCGCCGTATCAAGCTCAGTTACCTGTTTGACCAAACCGCCGCTGCTGTCGCCGATTGTTGTTTTTAAAGTATCGACGTCACTTTTGTCGGCTTTTAAAGCGGCTTTTTCAGCAGTATAGGCTTCGCCGATAGCGGCATATTTATCAGAAAGTTTTTGACTTCCTTCTACAAATTCACCTGCTTTTACCGTACCGCTGGCAGTTACGGCATTAGTAGTGATGCCGCTGCTGCTGATCGCAGTATTGGTTTCGATAGTTGTAGTTGCCGCGTCCTGATTTCGGTCGATGCCCTTGGTATTATCGGTCACTACGTCGCCCTTGCTCAGCGCCGTCAGGTCGATGCCGCCTACTTTTACTGCCGCGCCGTCTTTTTTGATCTCTATACCGTTGACAGTTTTTGCTGTTAAAGCGCCGTCACTGCCAAAGCCGAAGCCTGTCGCGCCGACTTTCAACTCTCCTGCTGTCAGCACAGCTGCCGTCACGCCGCCTGCAAAGGTGGTCGTAGTCTTGCCAGCGTCATAAGTCATTCCTGTAGCGGCTGTTTCCAACGCTGCCGCTCTGACGCTTAAAGCAGTGTCGGCCGCTTTGTAAGCACTTTCAAGCGTTGTTTTAGCTATACCGATATCTGCCGTTACCTGCGTTTTAGTTGCCATATCGGCAGTTGCCGCAGTTATTTTTGCATCAGCAGCAGTTATGGTATAAGCGTCGGTAATACCATAACCTGCTAAATCAGTCGCTTTCTTAGCTTTTTCATCAATGGCAGTATTCAGCTCTGTTTTTAAAGCATTATCAGCTGCCGCAAAATCAGTCCTTATCTGCGTATCTGCTGCCTGATAAGCAGTATCCAAAGCGCCTACTTTGGTATTGACTGCCGCCAGACCTGTAGTGCTGTCATTGACCGCTGTTTCTAAAGTGCCGATCGCCGTAGTATTTTCAGTTACCTGTTTGACCAAACCGCCGCTGCTGTCGCCGATTGTTGTTTTTAAAGCATCGACGTCACCTGCTTTGGCAAAAGCTGTATCCGCAGCCGCTTTGCTGTAAACACTGTCGCTCTTAGCATAATCAGCGAGTTTGGTATTCATATCTGTAGTGGTAGTATAATCGGCAAGCGCTGTTTTAGCGGCATATTTGTCAGAAAGTTTTTGGCTTCCTTCTACAAATTCGCCTGCTTTTACCGTACCGCTGGCGGTTACGGCATTGGTAGTGATGCCGCTGCTGCTGATCGCAGTATTGGTTTCGATAGTTGTAGTCGCCGAAGCTGTATCACGTTTGATACCTGCCGTATCGGCAGTGCCAACGCCGTCAGCACTGATGCCGTCAACAGCTTCTTTCAGCGCGCTCACATCTACGCCGTTATAAGTTCCGGCATTGGACAGGTTACCGCTGGCGTCGACAGCAATACCGTCGATACTGGCAACTCCTGTCATAACGCCCGCTTTCATCGTTACGCCGTCTACTGTTGTTCCTGTTGCTTCCGCATAACCAATATTAGCAGTTTTACCTTCCAAAGCTGCTGCCCTGCCGCTCAAAGCATTATCGGCGCTGTCCAAAGCGCTCATTTTCGTATCATAGGCAGTTACATCTACTTTTTTACCTACCGCCGTATCAGTTTCAGTCTTTGTATAGGCATCGGCAATGCCATAGCCTGCAAGCGTAGTCGCCGCATCCGCTTTTTTGCCTATCGCCGTTGTCAGTTCTGTTTTGGCAGTATCAATAGCGGCGGTTGTTTCAGTCTTTGTATAGGCATCGGTAATACCATAGCCTGCAAGCGTAGTCGCCGCATCTGCTTTGCCTGCAACGTCGGTCTGCATTTTCGTTACGTCGACGCCGCCCACTTTATAGTGATTATCGGCGTCTTTTTCCAATGACACACCGTTAAAGCTGTTGCTGGTGATAGCTGCTCCGTTGACTTTGCCGTCTGCGCTCAGCGTTACGCCGTTGAAACCAGTGCCTGTTATCGTTGCACCGTTGACAGTTTTGGCGGTCACAGCGCCTTCTTTATCGACTGCAAAACCCGTACTGCTGAACGGTGTATCAGTCTTGCCGATCACGGCATTGCCGCCCACGGTCAGCCCCGTGCTGGCATCCGTACCGCTGACGGTTACACCGTCGATACCTGTAACACCTGTCAAAGCGCCGTGCATTTCGATATCGGCAACATTTACCAGACTGCGGAACAGGTCGTCACCGTAGGTATCTTTTCCGCCATCGCCATATTTATCGCCAGCCTTATGTCCGAAGGATACCTGATTCTCTGCCGAGGTACTGCTGTCATCACCTAGTGCTACGCTGAACTCATGTTCAGCGTAACTGTTGCCACCTATCGCCACAACCTCATCGCCGATAGCACGTGCGGAGAAACCAATAGCCGTCGGATACATAGCCATATTACTTATTGCCTCAGCTCCATATCCAATAGCTACAGAGCCGTCACCGCTTACTTTTACACCATTGCCTATACCTACTGCATCTATGGCGCTATTATCAATGTTCAAACCAATCATAACACTGGCATCTCCATAGAAACTAGTACCAGAAGCAAGTGTGCCAATAAACAAACCCTCTTGATTATTCATACTGTCTTTGGCAAAAATCACTCCGTTGATGCTGGTGACGCCGTTCAGCTCGCCTTTACCATTGCTTTCGTAAAGACCAGAAGTTACATTTTCCTTCCATTCGCCGCCCAGGCTGATGTTGCCGTGCATTTCGATATCGCTGATACCTGCCAGGCTGCGGCGGTTTGTCCAGGTGACTACTTCCGCTCCATCGACGGTTTTAACTTCACCTGTACCGAAGGCCACCTGATCAGCAGCTGTCGTAGCACTCTCCGCACCAACAGCGACGCTGTTTGCATGTGCTACAGTTGACGCATAGCCCAAAGCAGTACCATTGTTTGCGGCTTCCTTTACGGTAGCATTTGCACCTATGGCAACACTATCAGCATCCAATGCATTGCTATTACAACCAATAGCAACTGCTCCATTCTTGGCTATTGCACTAGCACCAACCGCTACAGCACTTCCATTTTCAGCTTCAGCAAAGCTACCAACCACCACAGAATATTCACTGGTCTTTGTTCCATAACCAAACACTGTAGAAACTTCAGGTAGATTAGAAACAACACCAATACCCATACTTCCATCGTCATTTGTTATAAAATTAAGACCATTGATACTGGTAACTCCTGTCAGCGCACCTTGATTGTTGGATTTATAAACCTGCTTTTCATCATCCCAGGCCAACTCGCCGCCCAGGCTGATGTTGCCGTGCATTTCGATATCGGAAATATTTGTCAGGCCGCGGAACAGGTCTGTGTCATATGTACCGCTGCCGCTGGTAGTCGTTTTATCTCCGGCTTTGTGTCCGAAGGATACCTGATCAGCAGCACTGGTCACACTCTCCGCACCGACAGCGACGCTGTTAGTATGTTCTGCTGCAATTGAAGTATTTGCACCCAGACCAGTACTGTTTTTAGCTCCAACTCTACTCATATAACCGATCGCCGTTGAATTTTCACCATCTGCTTCGGTATCACTGCCTAAGGCTGTACTATAATCTGCTGTGGCAGAGGAAGCACTACCAACCGTAATAGAATTATTCCCGGTTGCGCTGGCATTATTACCAATAGAAATAGAATACAGTCCATCAACAGAATTACCTGCTCCTAAACTAATAGTAGCAAAAGCATCATAACCAACAGTAGAACCAATATTTATAATAGTACCACCGTCCTTCTCACCGATATAAACATCCGTATCGTTGATACTGGTGAGCCCGGTCAGCCTGCCTTTGCCATTGCTTTCGTAAAGTTTAGAGGTCTCGTTCCAACTCCACTCGCCGCCCAGGCTGATGTTGCCAGCCATATCGATGTCGCTGATACCTGCCAGGCTGCGGCGGTTCGTCCAGGTGACTACTTCCGCTCCATCGACGGTTTTAACTTCGCCTGTACCGAAGGCCACCTGATTTTCCGCTGTCGTAGCACTATTTGCACCAACAGCGACGCTGTTAGTATGTCCCTCGCCAACTTCTGCATTATATCCAAGAGTAACACTGTTTTCGGCTTTAGCTCTGCCACCATTGCCAACCGCCGTTGAATTTTCACCAGCTGCTTCGGTACCACCGCCTAAGGCAGTACTAAAGCTTTCTCTGGCACTCGCACCAGCACCAATCGCAACAGAAGAATTCCCCAATGCAGAAGCATTATTACCGACATAAACAGCTGACTCTCCGTCAATAGTACCACCATATCCTAAACCGACAACACTGATAGAATTATAACCAAGAGTAGTACCCATAACTATGGAAGTACCATCACCATCGCTACCAAAAAACACATCCATATCGTTGATACTGGTGAGCCCGGTCAGCCTGCCTTTGCCATTGCTTTCGTAAATTTTAGAGGTCTCGTTCCAACTCCATTCGCCGCCCAGGCCGATATTGCCTGCTTTCATTGCCACGCCGTCTACTGTTGTTCCTGTTGCTTCCGCATAGCCAATGTTGGCAGTTTTGCCTTCTAAAGCGCCTACTTTGGTATTGACTGCCGCTAACCCTGTAGTGCCGTCATTGACTGCCGTTTTCAAGTCGGCAGTGTCTTTGACCAAGCCTTTACCGCTGTCGCCGACCGTTGTTTTTAAGGTGCCGATATCCGTTTCCGACTTGCCGACCCTTGTATCCAGAGCCGTTACTGTCGCCGCATCCGCTTTGCCTGCAACGTCAGTCTGCATTTTCGTTACGTCGACGCCGCCCACTTTATAGTGACTGCTGGCGTCTTTTTCCAGCGTCACACCGTTAAAGCTGTTGCTGGTGATAGCCGCGCCGTTGACTTTGCCGTCTGCACTCAGCGTTACGCCATTGAAGCCAGTGCCTGTTATCGTTGCACCATTGACAGTTTTGGCAGTCACAGCGCCTTCTTTATCGACTGCAAAACCCGTACTGCTGAACGGTGTATTAGTTTTACCGATCACGGCATTGCCGCCCACGGTCAGCCCTGTGCTGGCATCCGTACCGCTGACGGTTACACCGTCGATACCTGTGACGCCTGTCAAAGCGCCGTGCATTTCAATGTCAGAAATATTTGTCAAACTGCGGAACAGGTCTGTTTCATATACATCACCAGAGTCCACATCATTATCTCCGGTTTTGTGTCCGAAACTGACCTGATTGGCAGCATTGGTCACACTATTTGAACCAAGAGCAACACTGTTTTCATGTGCTACTAGTGCGTCGGCTCCCAAAGCGGTACCGCCTGATGCATTTATGGTGGCGACATACCCTAATGCAACGCCGAAACTTTTCGATGAGTTAGAATAAGCCCCAATAGCAACACCGGATTCTCCAACGGTTTTAGCAGCAGAACCAAATGCAACCCCCCGTTCGCCTGCATCTGCATTAGCACCCAAAACTGTCGCGTCATTCGCTATTCTAAAAACTGCTCCGTTAATCTTAGTGACGCCAGTCAGCTCACCTTTGCCATTGCTTTCGTACACTCCAGAGGTTGCATTCTTCGTCCACTCGCCGCCCAGGCTGATGTTGCCGTGCATTTCGATATCGGCAACATTTGTCAGGCTACGAAACAGGTCGTCTGTAAAGTTGCTTTGATCTTCATAGTTGGTATCGCCAGCCTTATGACCAAAGGATACCTCATATCTCTCAGTAGACACACTATGTGCACCAATAGCAACACTGTATGCAGCCTCTGTCGCCGCAGCAAACCCCAACGCAGTACCATTACCCCCGCCATAACTATTGCTACCAATTGCTACAACCTTAGAATTATCTGTCCCTGCTCCATAACCGATAGCTACACTATTGTTAGAATCATCCACAAAACCGCCGATTATTACATTGTAGTCTCCATTAGTATAACCGTTCAGAGAAATACTTCTTATACCAAGGGCTGAAGCCCCTTCACCCCTACGATCAAAGTAACCGATAGCAAGCGAGCCATCACCCACCGCACTTGTGCCATTACCTATGGCAATGGCATTTTTAGAATTTTTTGTTACTGACGAGTAAGCATCCGTAAAAGCAGCCCCGGTGCCAATAGCCAGACTTTTATTAGTCACATCTTCATTCATAGGTACAATAACATTGCCGTTAATACTGGTTACGCCTGTCAGCGCACCTGCCATATCGATATCGCTGATGCCTGCCAGACTGCGGCGGTTCGTCCAGGTGACTACTTCCGCTCCATCGACGGTTGTAACTGTGCCTTTACCGAAGGCCACCTGATTTTCCGCTGTCGTAGCACTATAGGCACCAACAGCGACGCTGCCAGTATGTTCTGCTGCAACAATAGTAGATCTACCAATACCAGTACCATTTTCTGCATAAATCTTACTGCCGGCACCAAGAGCAACAGAAGTAGCTCCTTCTGCCACAGTTGCAGTACCGACAGCAACACTAGATACTCCAGCAGTACTACTATTATACCCAATTGCAATACCATTAGCCCTTGCTGTTACCGAGGCTTTATAACCGATAACAACAGCACTATTACCTGCAAGCGTAGCTTCCATACCCAAAAGAATACTATTCTTATTTGTATCCAAAAGGCTGGTACCAATAGCTATCATATTTGATGCACTATTCACATAAATAGCTGCACCGTTGATGCTGGTTACACCTGTCAGCGCGCCGTCAACAGCCAGATCAAGCGGCATGACGCCGTAGTCGCTGCCTGCGGCCGAGCGCGTACTGTAGCCGATGACCGGCACAACGACGGTTTCTTCTTCCTCTGCGTCCGCTTCACCGCCGGTTTCGCTGTCCGCTGCTTTTGCGTCCTTTGTTTCCTTTGTTTCTTTTGCTTCCCCGGCCGCCGACGTTTCCGTCTGCACTGACGCTTCCGCCGCCCACAGCGGCGGCGCAGACCACATCTGCACACTGATCGCCAGCAATACTGCCGCCACCAGTCTTTTGGCACGTATCTCCCTTTTACTCACTTCGTCCATCTCCCTTATTCATCGCTTTTACCTTTTTAAACCGGACGCGCTTTTGCGCGGCTGCAGTATTTGCAGCAGCAGGCGCACTTCTTCCAGTGAATAGCTTGCTTCTTCGTCTTCTTCCTCAGGCATTTCCAGTTCCGGCCCGTCCCTGTTTTCGCCCCAGGCCACCGCCGCTTTTGTGTCCAGCAGTACTTCCAGCGCGCACCCCAGCGTATTGGCGATACGCAGCAGCAGCTTCATGCTGATCCGGGCATGGTCATGCTCAAGATTGCACAGGTGCGTCTGGCTGATGCCGATGCGCGCCGCCAGCTCCTGCTGGGTGATATGGCAGGCGCTGCGCAGGTATTTGACGTTGCCGCCGATCTGACGCAGGCATTTTTCGTCGTACATGTTCCACCTCTCATTTTTTAATCTTCTGCCCAAATACAGCAATAACTTTTTAACTTTTTGTTTGTTATTTTTGGGTTTTTATTTAAATTCTTTTATAATAATGTTATAATCCCAATTATAGCACTGCTGTCCCCCCCCGCAAGACACTTCTGTTCGATTTGTAAAAAAATTTGTTCGCAAGTCTTGCAACTGGTAATTTTTTGGTGTATAATACAAATCATAAAAGATAAGGCGACGCTTACCTTTAGGTTTGCATCGCCTTATCTTTTTTTGTCATTTTTTTATGGTCCCGGCTGTCGCTCGTCGCGCTATAGCTGTTACCAAGCCACTATTCAGTTTTTTTCTGTTCTTTGACAATGGCGCTGCTGAGTTCGTGCAGGCAGTCGCCCAGCTTGTCCAGCCGCTGCTCCATACGCAGCAGCAGGTACCAGCTCAATACTATCGGGAAGCCAAAATTACCTATTGCTGTAAATAATTCCTGCGTTTCCATTAGGCAAGCACATCAATAATGACCGTTTTGATGCGGGCTTCTGTAAATTCTGTCAGTTCCAGACCGCCGCTGGTGAGTACGTTGGCGGCTATGATCTTGTCGGCTGCCGTTTTGGCGGCGGCAAGGGTGAGTCCTTCGCGAGGGTCGGCGATGCTTAAGGTTTTTTTGGCGCCGTCGCTTTTGGTGAAGATGAGTTCTAAGGTTTTTTCCAGATCGGAAGAGCGTCGTGTAGGGAAAGAGTGTAGATCTCGGTGGTCGCCGTATCATTAAAAAAAAAAAA
>ENA-USYR01000144-USYR01000144.1-human-gut-metagenome-genome-assembly--contig:-NODE-144-length-39167-cov-14.378869_pt1 | contig 39167 bp, 48 predicted proteins | sample MGYA00250064_ERZ773510 | MGnify/ENA primary metagenome ERZ773510 (study PRJEB29103, sample SAMN06112082) | human gut metagenome | biome: human gut; feature: ankylosing spondylitis patient; material... | reverse complement strand
CGTACAGGGCCAGCTTCCCGGGCTGCCGCAGGGGCTGCGGGTGCACCGGAGGGATCTGGAGATCCCTGGGCAGGACCGGCAAGGCCGCCGCGGTCAGGCAGGCCAGACTGATCCCCGCCAGGGGCAGCACCACCGGGAAAAAATCCCCGGCAGAGAGTCCATAGGCCCCGTAAAGGTAGAGGTTCTGGGGATTGCCCACCGGCGTGGCCATGCTGCCCAGGTTTGCGGCAATGGTCTGCAGCACCAGCAGCGGCACCGCTGCGGCCCGGCAGTCCATCTGGTCCAGAAGCAGCAGCGCAAAGGGTGCAAAGGTGATAAGAGCGACGTCATTGGTCACGGCCATGGAGCAGAAAAAGGGCAGCAGCACCAGGATCACTGCCAGGGCCCTGGGTCCGGTCCCCCGGGACAGCAGATGGCCGGCCAGCCACTGGAACGCCCCGCAGGACTGGAAGCCCGCCACCACCGCCATCAGGCACAGCAGCAGGCATAGCACCCGCAGGTCGATGTAGCCCAGATAGGCGGCGTCCGGCGGCACCAGGACCATGGTGGCCAGTGCGCAGAGTGCCGCCACGGTCAGCACCGCCTCCCGCTTGAAAAATGCCAACAGTCTCATTTCTGTCCCTCCAAAGGCTGACAAAATCCGCGTTCCACCATATCACACTTTTTCCGGGAACGCAAACCTTTTTGGGGAGGCTGTGCTGTTCTACCGCAGGCAGCCCGCTAGCCGCCGGGACAGCATCCACGCCAAGGCCAGCTTCACCAGGTCCGGCACCACAAAGGGGAACACGCACATTCCCAGTGCTGCCCACAGGCCGATGGGCCCCGCCGCCCGGGCATAGGCCACCAGGAACCAGGCGGTGCCGAAGGCATAGCACACCAGCAGGCCCAGCACCATGGCCGCGGCCGTCACCGCCGGACGGTCGCCCAGCCGGGCGGTCATGCCCCAATACAGCAGGGCCGAGGCCAGAAAGCCCAGGATATACCCGCCGGTGGTGCCCAGCAGAACGCCCGGGCCTCCCTGAAAGCCTGAGAACACCGGCAGGCCCACCAGGCCCAGCAGCAGATATGCCAGGATAGCCAATATCCCCCGCCGGCCCCCCAGGGTCCCCAGGGCTGCAAACACGCCAAAGGTCTGGAGCGTGAACGGCACTGTCAGGGGAATGTTGATCCAGGCGCACACCATCAGCAGCACTGCGAACAGGGCGGCGTACGCCAGGTCCACCGTCCGCAGCCGGGTCCTAGTCATGGAAGTCTGTTTCAAATCAGATCGCTCCTCTCCTGTGTCTGGAGGAAGTATAGCAAGGCTTTCCATAATTGTCAACCTTAAAAAAAATAAAGTTTACAATATAGATAAAAAACCAGGAGGCAGTGCCTCCCGGTTCAGCAGTCCGTGTGGGTGCAGATCTCCCGCACCTTGGCCTGAATAGCTTTCAGGTCCACAAAGGTCTCCGGCCGCTTCTCCACATCCCGCAGCAGCGCGGAGGGATGGTAGATAGCCGTCATCTGGACGCCGCCCCGCTGGAACCACTTCCCATGCTCGGCGGTGATCTTGAAGTCCTCCTTGATGATGGCCTTGGCGGCGATCCGGCCCAGACAGACAATCAGCTTGGGCCGCAGCAGCGCCGTCTGCCGCCGGAGCCAGCCGATGCAGGCGTCCTGCTCCACATTCAGCGGGTCCCGATTCCTGGGCGGGCGGCACTTGACGATGTTGGCCACATACACCTTCGTCCGGTCCAGGCCGATGATCTCCAGCATATCATCCAGCAGCAGCCCCGCCGGCCCTACGAAGGGGATGCCCTGCTCGTCCTCCCGCTGACCGGGGCCCTCCCCTACCAGCAGGATCTCCGCGTCCCGGGCACCGTCACCGAACACCACGTGGAGCCGGGTCTCCGCCAGGGCGCAGTTCCGGCATTGTCCGCAGGCCTGCTCCAGCGCCTCCCAGGTATCCGCCATCCGCCTCCCCCTCCTTCGTGCCTCTCTCCGGGGCACCACACCGGCGGCGGATGCCCCTCGGCCGCCCAGCCAAATGGCAACGGCCTCTTTGCGGCCATTGTAACACAAAATCTTCCGCCGCGCAATGAGGTATGAATCTCTTCCGTCCGGACAGACTGGACAGGGAGAGGAGGGGGACGCTTGTCTCTGTGGCTATGGACATTTTGGACATACAGCTTTCTCGGCTATCTGCTGGAACGGGGGTACGCCATCGCCACCCACGCGGACCGGCAGGCCCGGAAGTGCTTTCTGCTGCTGCCCATGTGCCCGGTGTACGGGCTGGGGGCCCTGGCGGTGCTGGCCCTGCCGGAATCATTGAGCGGCAGCTTCTGGTCTCTGGCCCTGTGGGGCGGTCTGGCGGCCACAGCAGTGGAGTATGCCGTACACGTTCTCTATGACCGTCTGCTGGGTGTGCGGTTCTGGGACTACTCCCAGGTCCGGTGGAATCTGCGGGGCCGGATCTGCCTGCCCTTCTCCCTGGCCTGGAGCCTGCTGGTGGCAGCAGGGCTGCCGGTGATCCAGGCGGCGATAGCCCCGGCGCTGGCCGCCGTGCCGCCAACCGCCACCTATGCCGCGCTGCTGGTGTTCACCGCCGACACAGTGGTCTCCCTCCAGCTGCTGCGCCGGGCAGGAGATCCCGCAGTGCTGTCTCTGGGAAATCTGCGGGCTGCGTAAGAAGCCGGGCATGGGGAAACGTCCATGCCCGGCTTCCTTTTGCGTCCGGCCGGTCACTGTTCCGGCAGGTGGGCCTCCAGCCAGTGCGCCACGTCCGCATAGACCTTCTCCCGGCCCGTCTCCTGGAGGATCTCATGCCGCAGGCCCTGATAAAGCCTGATCTCCACGTCCCGGACACCGGAGCGGCGGAAGCTGCGGTACGCCCGCCGGACACCCTTGCCCATGTCCCCCACCGGGTCGTCCTGCCCGGAGAGGAAGAGGACCGGGGTATTCCGGTTCATCCGCTTCAGGTTCTCTTGCTTCTCAATGCAGGCGATCCCCCGCAGCATCTCCCGAAAGAGTCCGATGGTGGGGTCCCCTCCGCAGAGGGGATCCGCAAGATACTGGTCCACGTTCTTCGTGCTGGCGGAGAGCCAGTCGTATCCCGTGCGGTTGGGGGCAAATTTCTGATTGTATGCCTCGAAGGCCAGCTTGTTCACCAAGGGGCTGGAATGGCGGTCCCCCACCTTTCTGGCCTCCCGGGCGGCAAGGACGCGGCCCGCCGCCACCAGCGCCGGGGGCATCTGCCCCGTGCCCATCAGGATGGCTCCGGCCACGGTGCCGGGGTAGCGGATCAGATACGTCCGGGCCAGGAAGGACCCCATGGAATGCCCCAGCAGGAACACCGGAAGGCCGGGGAACCGCTGCCCTGCCAGCTCCCGCCGGGCATAGAGGTCCTGCACCGCCCAGTCCCAGCTGCCCCTGGGTCCGAAGTACAGCCGGGGCGCCCCCGCCGCCACGGAGAGACCGTGCCCCAGGTGGTCGTGGCCCGCCACGGCAAAGCCCCGCTCCGTCAGGTAGGCCGCCAGGGGCTCATACCGCAGGATGTGCTCCGACACGCCATGGGAGAGCACCAGAACCGCCCGGGGTGCCATGTCCGGCGTCCACTCCACCGCATGGATGCCGGTCCGCCCGTCTGCGGAGGGGAAGGTAAATTCGTTTCTCACCATGGAAAAATCATCCTCTCTGTGCTATACTGTGTGCCATCAGGCGTAGGATGCCTGCTTTCTGGGTCGATGATACCACACTTCCGTCACAAACGCCAGAGGAGGCCGCATTCATGGAAACATACATCGCTGCCCTGGACCAGGGAACCACCAGCTCCCGGGCCATCCTGTTCAACCGGGCCGGGGAGATCGTCTCCCGCGCCCAGCACCCCTTCCGCCAGATCTACCCCCAGCCCGGCTGGGTGGAGCACGATCCGCTGGAAATCTGGGCCACGGAGAAGCGGGCCCTGGCGGAGGTCGTGGGCGCCGCCCACATCGACCCCAAGCGGATCGCCGCCCTGGGCATCACCAACCAGCGGGAGACCACCATCCTCTGGGACCGCTCCACCGGGCAGCCGGTCTGCAACGCCATCGTATGGCAGTGCCGCCGGACCGCTCCCCTCTGCGACACGCTGAAGGCCGACGGCCTGGGCCCCCTGGTGGCGGAGCGGACGGGCCTGCTGATCGACGCCTACTTCTCCGGCACCAAGATCCGGTGGCTGCTGGACCACGTCCCCGGCGCCCGGGAACGGGCGGAGCGGGGGGAGCTGTGCGCCGGCACGGTGGACAGCTGGCTCATCTGGAACCTCACCGGCGGGGCAGCCCACGTGACAGACTACTCCAATGCCTCCCGGACCATGCTGTTCAACATCCACACCCTCCAATGGGACGAGGCGCTTTGCCGGGCGCTGGGCATCCCCGCTTCCCTGCTGCCGGAGCCGCTGCCCAACTGCCATCTCTACGGCCGTGTGGCCCCGGACATTCCCGGACTGGAGGATCTGGCGGGCATCCCCATCTGCGGCAGCGCCGGGGACCAGCCGGCGGCCCTGTTCGGCCAGGCCTGCTTCACGCCGGGCCAGGCGAAGAACACCTACGGCACCGGCTGCTTCACGCTGATGAATGTGGGCGGTGAGCCGGTGGCCTCCCAGTCGGGATTGGTAACCTCCGTGGCTTGGTCCCTGGGGGGCGAGACTACCTATGCCCTGGAGGGCAGCGTGTTCAACGCCGGCAGCACCATCCAGTGGCTGCGGGATGAACTGGGGCTCATCTCCTCCGCCCCGGAGTGCGACCGGCTGGCGGAGAGCGTGCCGGACGCCGGAGGCGTCTACGTGGTGCCCGCCTTCACCGGCCTGGGCGCCCCCTACTGGGACATGTACGCCCGTGGCACCATCGTGGGGCTGACCCGTGGCACCACCAAGGCCCACATTGCCCGGGCGGTGCTGGACGCCATCGCCTTCCAGGTGACGGATCTGGTACAGGCCATGAACGCCGACGCCCCTTGCCCCATCACCACATTACGGGTGGACGGTGGTGCCTCCGTCAGCGACATCATGATGCAGACCCAGGCGGATCTGCTGCGACTGCCGGTGGACCGACCCGCCCAGGTGGAGACCACTGCCTTCGGCGCTGCAGCCCTGGCGGGGCTGGCGGCCGGAGTGTGGGGCAGTCTGGAGGAAGTGGCTGCCCTGCGCCGCAGCCAGCACGTATTTCTGCCCCAGCGGCCCCAGGCCGCCTGCGAGGCCCAGTACCGCCTGTGGCGCCGGGCGGTGGACCGGGCGTTGCGGTGGATTGAAAACGATGTGTAAACAAATCCGGAATTTGTTGCGTTCAGTGGAAAAGTGCGCTATACTGAAGCCAAGTGAGAGGCATGAAACGGAAATGAAGACGATCAGTGCGGCGTTTGGTCCGCAGGTGAAAGGAGTTTATCGACATGGCTTTTTTTGAGGATCTGACCAAAAAGACAAAGGACCTGGCCTACGTGGCCGCCGACAAGGCCAAGGATGTGGCCGCCGTGGCAGCGGATAAAGCCAAGGACGCGGCGGAGCTGACCCGCATCTCCATGGCCATCGCCGGGGAGCAGCGGGAGATCGACAAGAACTACCGCACCATAGGCGAGTGGTTCGTCAGCGAGTACGAGGGGGAGATCCCCGACGCCGTCCGGGACCTGGTAGAGGCCGTCAACACCTCTAAGGCCAAGATCGCCGAGCTGGAGGCCAGCAAACCCCGTAAGGACGATGGCGCCGAGGTTGAGGCAGCGGCTCCCGCCCAGAAGATCTGCCCCATCTGCGGCGCGGCCTCTGACAGCAAGTTCTGCCCCCAGTGCGGCGCCCCTATGGGTGACTGAGTTCCCGCCATAACAAAGACAAGCCCGCCGGCCTGATGGCCGGCGGGTTCTCTTTCTCTTTCAAAAGGTCAGGCGCATGTCATACCATACCACGCCGCCGTGGGTGGACTGGGAGACGCCCTCGTTCACAAAGCCGAATTTTTCGTAGTAGTGGACCAGCTTGTTCTTACAGGTGAGGACGCAGCCGCGTCTTCCCTGGGCCCGGGCGTCGGCAATCACCCGCTCCAGCACCGCTCCGGCGCAGCCCCGGCAGCGATAGGCCGGCAGGGTGTTGACGCCGAAGATCATCTGCCAGGTGCCGTTTTCATTGTGGAGGGCAGCGGTTTCATACATTTCGTCCCGGAGCTTGGACTCGTCGGTGACCATGCCGTCCACAAAGCTCACCAGCGTGCCGTCGTCCTCCTCCAGCAGCCAGAAGTGGTCTGCGTAGTAGGCCAGACGGTCTGTGATCTCCGCCGCCGTGGCAGCCTCCGCTGGTGGGAAGCAGGCGGCCTCCACCGCCGCCAGGGCAGCCGCGTCCGCCAGAGAGGCAGTCCGAATGTGCATGAAAAAATCCTCCTCATTTCAAATAACGGTAAGTCAGCAGCAACCGGGCGGTGCCGTTGAACTGGTTTTCCAGCCAGAAGGGCTGATCCGCCGCGAACCGCAGGGCGTCCCGCTCCAGCAGCTGGAAGTCCTGCCCCTCCGCGTGGAGCAGCACCGTGCCGGAGAGGCTGGTGGCCAGGCACACGCAGCCGGGCACCATAGGTTCCGGCGCGTACCGGCCGCTGATGTACAGGTCCAGAAAGAACGTCTCCTGCCGCAACACGTCGTCATAGGGCAGCGAGGGCCGCAACAGCGCCTTGCCCCCATCCAGCCGGGCGGCCTTGTTGTCCAGCTCCCGCAGGAGCAGCAGCGGCTCGAAGTCGTCGTTCTCCAACAGCACCTCCGCCGGGACCTTTAATGCCCCGGCCAGCTTGCCCAGCAGCCCCACAGAGGGGTTGGCCTCCCCCCGCTCGATCTGCCCCAGCATGGAGCGGGACACGCCGGCCTCCGCCGCCAGCCGCTCCATACTGAGCTTCTTGCTCTTGCGGATGCGCTTGATATTCTCCCCCACCGCCCGGGTCAGCTCCATGGCGCGATCTCCTCTCTCGGCCAAAAAGGCCACTATGTTGCACAATAGCGGTTCTATAGTATCCGGTTTGTCGGATTTTGTCAAGAGGAAAGCGGGACAGCCCTGCTGCCCCGCCGGGCAAATTTGGAAAAGGACTTGCAAGCGAATCCCAATCGTGATATCATCGACATGAAAAACAAAAATGCGGCAGTTTCCAGGTGCGCCAACACCTGGAAACCTATGCAGGTGATGACGCACCTACACAACGGCCGAAAGGCCGCACCGCATGAATTATGATACGACATTCCGGCCTTTTTGTAAAGGGCGGCTTTTCTCGTTATCCATTCATGCCTGTGTTGCACAAGAAGTCTCTTCTTACGCCGTGTAGGGGAAACCCTGCGTGGCGTTTTTGTTTTTCACCCGCCGCCTGGGGGCGCCAGCCCCCGGGGCCGGTGCGGTGAAAAACAGGGAGAGGCGGTATCCCGCTTCCCTGTGCAGTTTTGAAAAAAAGGGAATCCTAAAAATTATTGCGGAGGAGCGGTGGTATGATTATTCTGTGAGATTTGCAGCTTGGTCACAAGGATCTGGATACATGGAAGCCAGGTCCCAACAGCGCGGGCGGTGTCAGTGTACAGATTATCTTTCAAAATGACACGCAGAAAACCATCAAATACGTCTACTTTGATGTGGTCCCCTACAACGCGGTGAAGGATGCCTAAAGCTGTACCATCTCCGGCAAGACCAAGGCCGGACTGAAATGTACCGGGCCGATTCAGCCGGGCAAGATTTTCCGGGACGTATGTTGGGAAAATGTCTGGTACAACTATTCCATTACAACGCTGGACCTGGTCATGGTGGAGGTCCTCTACATGGACGGCAGCTCGGAAAAGCTCACCGGAGCCAACATCAAGTACGGCGATCCTCCCGGCTGCTACATAGCCACTGCGGTGTATGGCTCCTATGACTGCCCCCAGGTGTGGACCCTGCGGCGTTTCCGGGATCATACCCTGGCCGCCTCCTGGTACGGCCGGACCTTCCTTCATGCCTACTACGCCGTCAGCCCCACGCTGGTAAAGTGGTTCGGCCGGACCGCCTGGTTCCAGAAGCTCTGGCGGGGCCCCCTGGACCGGCTGGTGGCAAGACTCCGGGACCAGGGCGTGGCGGACACCCCCTATCAGGACCGGGACTGGTGACCCGGAAAGCAAATCCTCCCCGTTATCAAACGGGGAGGATTTTTCTGTCTGTATTGCGTTTAGACCCGCTTCCAGCTTGCGCCGCCCTTGGTGTCGATGATCTCGATGCCCTGGGCTTTCAGCTCATCCCGGATGCGGTCCGCCTCCGCGAAGTTCTTCGCCTTCTTCGCCTCGTACCGCGCCAGCACCAGCGCGTCGATGGCCGGGTCCCCCTCGCCGGTGACGGTGTAGCCGCTCTCGGTTTGGGTGGTCTTGGCCTGGGCGGCCTCCGCCCGCTTGGCCGCCGCCTTCTCCAGCAGACCCAGGGACAGCACGCTGTCAAAGTCCCCGATCAGGGCCAGCTTGGTGGCGTCGTTGGTCTTTGCCTTCAGCACGTCGAACAGGGCCGTCACGCCCATGGAGGTGTTCAGGTCGTTGCCCATCTGCTGCCCGAACTTCTCCCGGTAGGGCTTCATGGCCTCCTGGTCCACCGGACCGTCCGCCGGGTCTAGGGCCGCGATGCGGGCGATCAGCTTGGTGTAGGCCGCCGCCGCGTTGTCCAGGTTCTCCCAGGTGAACACCAGCGCCTTGCGGTAGTGGCTCTGAAGGCAGAAGTACCGGTAGGCCAGGGGGTCATACCCCTTCTGCTCCAGCAGGGACACCGTGAGGAACTCGCCCTTGGACTTCGACATCTTACCGTCTGAGGTGTTCAGGTGATGGACGTGGAACCACTGGGGGCACCAGGGGTGTCCCAGGTAGCTCTCGCTCTGGGCGATCTCGTTGGTGTGGTGGGGGAAGGCGTTGTCGATGCCGCCGCAGTGGAGGTCCAGATACTCCCCGTTGTACTTCAGGGAGATGCCGGAGCACTCGATGTGCCAGCCGGGATAGCCCACGCCCCAGGGGGAATCCCACTTCAGGGCCTGGTCCTCGAACTTGCTCTTGGTGAACCAGAGGACGAAGTCGTTCTTGTTGCGCTTGTTGGGATCCTCCTCCACGCCCTCCCGGACGCCTATGGCCAGGTCCTCCTCGTCGTGGTCGTTGAAGACGTAGTACCGCCCCAGCTTGGAGGTGTCGAAGTACACGTTGCCGCCGGCGAAGTAGGCATAGCCGGTATCCATCAGCTTGGAGACGATCTTGATATACTCGTCGATGCAGCCGGTGGCGGGCTGGACCACATCCGGCGTCTTGATATTCAGCCTGCGGCAGTCCTCAAAGAAGGCATCGGTGTAGAACTGGGCGATCTCCATGACCGTCTTGTGCTCCCGCTTGGCGCCCTTGAGCATCTTGTCCTCGCCCTCATCGGCATCGGAGGTCAGGTGGCCCACGTCGGTGATGTTCATCACCCGGTGGACATCATAACCAGTCCAGCGGAGGAACTTCTCCAGCACGTCCTCCATGATATAACTGCGCAGGTTGCCGATGTGGGCGAAGTGATACACTGTGGGGCCGCAGGTGTACATCTCCACGCGGCCGGGGGTGTGGGTCTTGAACTCCTCTTTCTTGTGGGTGGCCGAATTGTACAGGTACATAAACACTGCTCCTTTTACGTTTCCGAACCGGCAGATTCCTCCCGCCGGCTCTTGAGATATTGTTCATCCATGAGTTTTTCCAAAAATTCCAGACGGGATAAGGCTGCATTCAACTTTTCCTCTACGGGGTCCCGGACGCTGATCTGGTCCACCTCGTCGGCGAAGGTGGCGATCTTTCCGGCCACTCGGACCACATGGGCGGGGACGCCCACGGCGGTGCAGTCCTCCGGCACCGCGCTGAGGACCACGGCGCCCGCGGCAATGCGGGCGTTGTCCCCCACGGTGAAGGGGCCCAGTACCTTGGCGCCGGAACCCACCATCACATTGTTGCCCAGGGTGGGGTGGCGCTTGCCCTTGTCCTTGCCGGTGCCCCCCAGGGTCACCCCCTGGTAGAGCAGACAGTCGTCTCCGATCTCCGCAGTCTCGCCGATGACAATGCCCATGCCGTGGTCGATCACCAGCCGGTGGCCGATGGTGGCGCCGGGGTGGATTTCAATGCCGGTCCAGAACCGGCTCCACTGGGAGACGCACCGGGCCAGAAAGAATCGATGATGCCGGTACAGCCAATGGGCCACCCGGTGGTACAGAACGGCATGGACACCAGGGTACAGGAGAAAAATCTCCAGCTTGCTGCGGGCCGCGGGGTCGCGGCGCTGGTAGGCGGCCAGCAGGCCGCCCAGTCGGGTTACTCGTTTTGCCATATCGAATTGCTCCTTGTGCGGATCGGGAGGCCATGAAAAACGCCTCCCGTACCAAGGTACGAGAGGCGACGGATCGCGGTTCCACTCTCTTTTATCACTCAAGGAGGCCCGTTGACGCTGGCCAGACGGAGGGCTTCCACATCCCCCGCGCTCCCGGGCGCACGTTCACAGCTCCCGCCGCAGGCGCGCTTGCAGCCGGTGACGCGCCCTCTCTGTTCTTTGGAAGTGCTGTTACTCTTCCCGATCAACACGCTATTCCATTTACGCTTTGTATCTTAACAGGATTTGAGAGAGGTGTCAAGAGACAACTTCACGCAGGAATATCCCGGCCCTGCGCCCTGCGCCTTGACAGCGCACCTGCTTCTCCATACAGAATATGCCGGAATGTGGAAACCGTCCCCCCTGTCAACAGGCGGTTGACAAAATTCCAATGGCTGTCGCTTGCCAAGCGCCCGCCTTTTCGGTATGATGGGACCAAAGAAAAGGAGGGGATACTCCATGGAATTGAAGGACCGTATCGCTGCCGTCCGCAAAGCGGCAGGATTGACCCAAGAGCAGCTGGGCGAGCTGCTGGGTGTCACCCGGCAGGCCGTCAGCAAGTGGGAGAGCGGCCAGACCACGCCGGACGCCGCCACCATCGCCGCGCTGTGCGAAAAGCTCCATGTGTCGGCCGACTATGTGCTGTTGGGAAAGGAGCCGGGGGAGGGACAGACCGCCGCCTATGAGCCGCCGGACACCTGTCCCTGCTGCGGGCGGAAGGTCTCCGGCAGCATCTGTCCGGAATGCGGCTATCAGTTGCCCAATCATCCGCCCCGTGGGCCCCAATACGCTGTCGTTGCCACCCGCCCCGGCTTTGTGCAGAGCACGGAGTCGTCTGCCCAGCTGGTGAAATACTGCGGCTTCACCCAAGAGGATGCCAACAATGCCATCGCCCACTATGTGAACAACCAGTCCCGCATCCTGCTGCGGCGGGGACTGGTTGACAGTGCGGCCCAGTACATTGCCGCCCATCTGGACCAGGATTTCTTCTGCCCGCAGATCGTAGTGGACTGCGGGGAATCCGAGGAGGCGCTGCTTTACAAACCCAAAGCCTTCGAGACACCGTCTCCCGTCAAGAGTCAAGAGGGCATCGGCTTCTGGGGCGTGGTGGGTGCTGTCATCGTGGCCCTGCTGATCCTCTCGTTCTTCTGATGATGGACCGGTCCTTTCTGCGGCGGTACGCCGCCTCCGGCGCGGTCATCGCCGGGCTGTATCTCCTGAACCGCTTTCTTTTGGTCCCCCTGACCAGCTGCCGCCTGCTGGCCTGGCACGGGGCGGACTTCCTGGCCGGCGGCTTGATGCTGTGCCTGCTGAACGGTCTGCTGTGTCTCACCCGCCGGCGGCCGGTGGAGCGGGCCCTGCCTGCCTCGCTTTTCCTGCTGGCCTGCGGCCTTTTCTGGGAAGTGCTCACGCCCCTGTACCTGCCCCGATCCGTGGGCGACCTCCGGGATGTACTGGCGGTGTGGCTGGGGGGCGTGGCTCTGCTGTCCCTCTGGCGGGTGTGGGACCGGCTGGGGCCTGGAAGCTGAACATGTCAAAACGCCCCCGGCGGGAGTGACCCGCCGGGGGCTCGTCTGTTGTCAGAGTCACGCCGAGGCGATGACATCCTTGTTCTTCACGAAATACTCTACGCCGGAGTACAGGGTGGTGAGGGTGATGACCCACACGCAGAGCGTGTTCACCACCGGTGGAATGGGCAGGAACATCAGCACCACGCACACCATAGTGGCGGCAGTCTTGACCTTGCCGGACCATCCGGCGGCGATGACCCGTCCCTTGTCGCTGGCGATCATCCGCAGGCCGCTGACGGCGAACTCCCGGCAAATGACAATGAGCAGCATCCAGGCGGGCATCTGCCCGATCTCCACGAACCACAGCATGGCGGCGGTCACCAGCATCTTATCCGCCAGGGGGTCGGCAAACTTGCCGAAGTCCGTCACCAGGTTGTACTTCCGGGCGATCTTGCCGTCCAGCATGTCCGTGAGGCTGGCGATGATGAAGATGGCCAGCGCCACCCACGTGGCGCCGGGGAAGCCCCAGTACAGCACCACCATGAAAACCGGGATCAGAATAATGCGCAAAAGCGTCAATTTATTGGGCAAATTCATAGATGTTTACTCCTCCGCCAATTCTCCGGTCAGTTCGCCGTCCATGACGCCGGTAAGCCGGACGGTCACAAAGGTGCCCGGTTCCACCTCCCGGTTCGCGTCAAACCAGATGCGGCCGTCGATGTCCGGGGACTCGGCGTAGCTGCGGCCGAAGTGCATCTGGGCCTGGCTGTCGAAGCCCTCGCACAGCACCTCCCGCTCCGTTCCCAGAACAGACTCGTTGTACGCGTCGATGATGTCGGACTGAACGTCCACCACCAGCTCCGCCCGGCGGCGGGCCTCCTCCATGTCCACATGGTCCATCCGGGCCGCCCGGGTGCCCTCCTCCGGGGAGAAGGGGAACACCCCGGCCCGCTCGATCTTTGTCTCCCGGAGAAAGACACACAGCTCTTCCAGCTCCGCCTCGCCCTCGCCGGGCAGGCCGGTGATGAGGCTGGTCCGCAGCACCAGGCCGGGGATGCGGGCCCGGAGCTTTGTCAGCAGGTCCAGCAGCTCCGCCTTGGTATCCCGGCGGTTCATGGCCTTCAGGATCCCGTCGTTGCAGTGCTGGATGGGGATGTCCAGATACTTGACGATCTTGGGCTCCTCCGCAATGGTGTCGATCAGCTCCTCAGTGATCTCGTCCGGATACAGATAGTGGAGCCGGACCCAGTGGAAGTCCAGCCTGCACAGCTCCCGCAGGAGAGACGCCAGCTGGTGCTCGCCGTTCAGGTCCGTTCCATACCGGGTGATATCCTGGGCGATGACCAGCAGCTCCTTCACGCCGGCGTCCGCCAGCTCCCTGGCCTCTTCCAGAAGGCCCTCCATGGGGCGGCTGCGGTATTTGCCCCGCAGGGAGGGGATCACACAGTAGGCGCAGTGGTTGTCGCACCCCTCGGCGATGCGGAGGTAGGCATACCAGGGGGGCGTGGACAGGATGCGTCCCCCGTCCTGGGGGGCGGTGTGGATGCTGCCCAGGTGGCAGGGCCTCAGGCCAGAGGCCCCCATCACCTCGTCGATGGCGGCGCAGATGTCCCCGTAGCTGCCGGTGCCCAGGATGCCGTCCACCTCCGGCAGCTCGTTCAGAACGTCCTGCTTGTACCGCTGGGTCATGCAACCGGTGACCAGGATCTTCTGTACCTGGCCGGCCCGCTTCAGCTCCGCCATCTCCAGAATGTTGTCGATGGCCTCCTCGCAGGCGGACTGCAGGAAGCCGCAGGTGTTCACCACCACCACGTCGGCCCCCTCCGGCTGGACCTGGATGGTATGGCCGGCGGCCTGGACAGAGGCCATCATCTGCTCACAGTTCACCTGGTTCTTGGCACAGCCAAGGGAGATAAAGGAAATGTTATATGGCACGATCGAGTCCTCCAATCGATGGATTGTTGCAAAATGGGCCCGGCGGGGCCGGCATGTGTGTCCCATTGGACAGGGAATGACAGCCATGATGTGGCTGGGCAGATACGCCCACTTGTAGGAGCAGGCACCCCATAACCGCCATTCGGCGGCCCGTATGCCTCCCCGGAGGGAATACCCCCTGCGAGACGGGACTCATTCTTCGAGAATCTCCGCTCCCAGACGGCTCCATGCCTCCCGGACGTCTCCCCAAGCAAACCCCCGCCGCAGCAGTGCGCTGGTGAGCCGCCGCTTCTCCGCCTCCTCTGGGGCCCGGCCCCGGAGCTTGGCCGCAAGAAATCGGTCAATCTGCCAGGCGCTGTCCGGTGCCTGATCCAGAGCCTCGTCCCACAGCTCCCGGGGTACGCCTTTCTCCCGCAGTTTCTCTCGAATGCGGGCCGGGCCATAACCAAGGCCGGCGCAGTGGCGCACCAAGATTGCTGCGTAATCTGCATCGTTGATGGCACCAATGGCCTCCAGCCACTCAGCGGCGTACCGCGCCTCCGCCTGACTGGCCCCCTTCTCCTGGAGCTTCCGCTCCAGGTCGCGGCGGCTCATGGCCCGCTTGCCGATGAGGTCCGCCGCCGTGGCCTTCACGTTGGAGACGCTGGCAGCCTTCTTCAGCTGCTCCAGACGTCTGCCGTCCAAATCATCTCCAGTCCGCAGGCCGAAGTCCAGCGCCTCCTGCTCTGTGATCTTCAGGCAGGCGCCGTCCTCCAGGAACACCAGCACCCGGCCCTTTTTGTGGGCAGACGCCTGGACGCGCTCAATCCGCATCTTCGAAGTCGTCGGCGCTCACATCCACCGCCCGGCCTGCCGCCTTGGCGGCGATGCGGGACTGGTTGCTCATCAGCTTGTCGAAGTTCCGGCGGATGTCCGCCTCCAGCTTGTCCGCCGTCTCCGGGTTCTCCTGGAGATACCGCTTGGCGGCGTCCCGGCCCTGGCCGATGCGGGTCTCCCCGATGGAGAACCAGGAGCCGGACTTCTGCACCAGCTCCAGCTTCACGCCCAGGTCCAGCAGCTCACCGAAGTGGGAGATTCCCTCGCCGTACATGATGTCGAACTCCGCCTCCCGGAAGGGGGGCGCCACCTTGTTCTTCACCACCTTGGCACGGGTCCGGTTGCCCACGATCTCAGAACCGTTTTTCAGCGCCTCGATCCGGCGCACATCGATGCGGACGGAGGCGTAGAACTTCAGCGCCCGGCCGCCGGTGGTCACCTCCGGGTTGCCGTACATGATGCCCACCTTTTCCCGCAGCTGGTTGATGAAGATGACGATGCAGTTGGTCTTGCCGATGGCGCCGGTGAGCTTCCGCAGGGCCTGGCTCATCAGCCGGGCCTGCAGGCCCACATAACTGTCGCCCATTTCGCCCTCGATCTCCGCCCGGGGCACCAGGGCCGCCACGGAGTCCACCACCACCACGTCAATGGCGCCGGAGCGGACCAGGGCCTCGGTGATCTCCAGCGCCTGCTCGCCGGTGTCCGGCTGGGCGATCAGCATGTCCTCCACCTGGACGCCCAGTGCCCGGGCATAGGTGGGGTCCAGGGCGTGCTCTGCGTCCACAAAGGCCACCTCGCCGCCCCGCTTCTGGGCCTCCGCGACCACGTGCAGAGCCAGGGTGGTCTTGCCGGAGGACTCCGGCCCGTAGATCTCCACAATCCGCCCCTTGGGCAGGCCGCCGATGCCCAAGGCCACGTCCAGGGACAGAGAGCCGGTGGGGATGTAATCCACGTTCAGCTCCGCCTTGTCGCCGAAGCGCATAATGGCGCCCTTGCCGTACATCCGCTCGATCTGGGCCATGGCCGTGTCGATGGCCCGCTTCTTATCGTCCGCCGGAGCCGCGTTGGGCAGCGGCGCTTTCTCTCTCGCCATTGTATTCTCCTCCTGATTCTCTATAAAAACTCTTTATTTCAACTCATCTGTAAGTCCCTTACTTCTCTGAGAGAGTCCCCAGCAGAGGGATCCAAACAGCATCCCTCCATACACGATCACCGCGCGGCCGCCAGGCAGCGTCTCCCGGACAGGGTCCCAATACTCAGGCGCATAACTGGACGGGCCTGTTTCAACCGCTGCAAAAAGGTTAGGTCACCGCTGTGGCCGCCATGGAAAGGGCTGACGCCCTATACGCCGTATAACGCGGCTTGGGCGAGTGCTTAACGAAACCCCGGCGCATCAGCGTCCAGCCCGACACCAGGGGCCCGGCCCACAGCAGGGTCGGACTTCCCGCCTCCTGCACATAAAACGGCAGCCCCACCATTGCCGTTCCTTTCTCTAAACGTCAGAGCTCTGTACACAGCGTTCCGAATACCACCCGGGGGATGTCGTGGTGGTCCTTCACCACCTGGATATCCCCGAAGCCCTGGGTCCGCATGATCCGCAGCACGTTGTCCGCTTGACCGATGCCCACTTCAAAATACAGACGGCCGCCGGGAGCCAGGGCCTCCTTCCACTTCTCGGAGATGCTCCGGTAGAAGTCCAGGCCGTCCTCGCCGCCGTCCAGGGCCAGATGGGGTTCATAGTCCTTGACGGAGGTGTCCAGCGTCTCGATGTCCGCCCGGGGGATATAGGGGGGATTGGACACGATGCACTGGAACTCTCCCAGGGATTTCTCCGGCTTTTCCCGGGCGTCCGCCTGCATGGGCACCACCCGGGCGGTAAGGCTGTTGCGGCGGACGTTCTGGCGGCAGATCTTCAGGGCCCCGTCAGACCACTCCCCCAGCACCACCCGGGCCTGGGGCACTTGGGCCGCCACCGCCAGCCCGATGCAGCCGCTGCCGGCGCACAGGTCCAGCACCCGGCATTCCCCCAAGGTCTTGATATAGCCAATGGCCTGCTCCGCCAGCACCTCCGTGTCCGGCCGGGGAATCAGCACGTCCCGGGAGATGTCCAGCGGGAGCCCATAGAACTCCCACTCACCGATAAGGTATGCCACCGGCTCGCCCTCCAGATGCCGCCGCACCAGGTCCCGGACCCGGTGCTCCAGCTCCGGGGAGGCGTACAGTCCCCCATCCCGGGCCAGCTCCTCCCGGCTCTTGTTAGTGCCGAAGCAAACCAACTCCCGGGCCTCCAGCGTGGCCTCCTCGATCCCTGCCCTCCGCAGCTGCTGGCGGATATCCAAATACAAATTGTTGTATGTCGTCGCCATAATACGCCTCATTATCAAAAATTCACCATTCGTCTTTCCCTTTTTCACTGGGCAAGACCAGCTCCAGGGACCGGATGGCGCACTCGATCATGGAGTCGTCCGGCTCATTGGTGGTGAAGTTCTGCATCCACATTCCGGGGGCCGTCAGGATTTTGGCCAGCCGACTGTCCTGCACGTGGCGGCCCACCCAGCGGTTGAACTCATAGGTAATGCCCACCACCAGAGGCAGCAGAATCAGATGTGCCAGTGTCCGCAGCCAGACATTGGTGATGGGCCAGATGCCGAACACCACACTGGACACCAGGATGGACACAAAGATCACCACGAACAGAAAGCTGGTGCCGCACCGGGGATGGTGCCGGGGCTGAATGCGGACATTCTCCACCGTCAGGGGTAGCCCCGCCTCGTAGCAGAAGATGGTCTTGTGCTCCGCCCCGTGGTACTGGAACACCCGGTAGATGTCCTTCTGCTTGGAGCAGAAGATCAGATACAGTAGGAAGATAGCCACCTTCAGCACGCCTTCGATCAGGTTCCGGCCCCACATGGGGAAGTCCGGGAAGAAGTGCAGCAGCCCACCGGTGAGGAAGGTGGGCAGCACCAGAAAGAGGAAGATGGACAGGCCGATACCCAGCAGCACAGAGAGGCCCACGATCAGCCCCTCCAGCTTCTTGTTGGAAAAGGTCCGGTCCAGCCACTGTTCAAATTTGGAGGGCTCCGTGGTCTCCTCCTCCGGATAGAAGTCCGCGGAGTACATCAGCGCCTTCACGCCGTTGACCATGGAGGAGAGGAAGTTGACGGTGCCTCGGATCAGGGGCCAGCCCAAAATGGGATGCCGGTCCTTGATGAGCCGCAGCTCCCCCACCTTCTCCACCAGATTGCCCTCCTGGTCCCGGACCACGATGGCCTGCTTCTCCGGGCCCCGCATCAGAATGCCTTCAATGAGTGCCTGTCCGCCGATGCTGGTGCGGAAGGCGCAGGATTGGGGTTGTTTTGCCATGTGTTTCCTTTCTAATTCCGTACAGTTGAATTCTACCATGCTCTGTGCAGAAATGCAAACATTTGTTCGATTTTCGGAAATCATTCCTTGACCGGCAGGCAGATGGTGACCACCGCGCCGCCGCCATCGGCGTTGCCGATGGTGAAGATGCCGTTGTGAAGGCCGACGATCTCATCGCACACCGCAAGGCCGATGCCGCTGCCCCGGGCCTTGGAGGAGCCCTTGTAGAACTTCTGCTTGATGAAGGGCAGCTCCGCTTCCGGGATGCCGGGACCGTAGTCCCGGACCCGAACCACCTCAAACTCGCCCTCCCGGCTGATGGAAGTGTCGATCCGCTTGCCGGAGCCGCCGTGCTTGGCGGCGTTGTCCAGCACGTTGCAGAACACCTGCTTCAGCCGCTCAGAGTCGCCGGGGATGGGAGGCAGGTCCTCATCCCCGCACTCGTAGTTCAGTTTGATGCCCTCCTGCCGGAACAGCTCGCCATAGGTGAAGATGGCGTCCTCAAACTCCGCCTGCAGGTCCACCTGCCCCATCCGGAGGGTGAATCGGCCGTCCTCCATCTTGGAGAATTCCAGCAGCTCCTCTACCATGGTAGAGAGCCGCCGGGCCTCGTTCAGAATGATGCGGATGCCGCGGCGCATCTGGGCGGGGTCATCTGTGGTGTCCTCCAGAATCGTCTCGCCCCAGCCGTTGATGGCAGTGAGGGGCGTCCGCAGCTCGTGGGACACGGAGGAGATGAACTCGGATTTCATCTTCTCGTTCTGGCCGATCTTGAGGGACATATCGTTGATGTTGTCCACCAGTTCCCCCAGCTCGTCCGTGTACTTGTTTTCGATCTGGAAGCCATAGCTCCCGGCAGAGATCCGCTTGGCCGCCTCAGACACCACGGCCACCGGCTCTACCACGTTGTTGATGAACAGCAGGCTGGAGATCAGCACCAGGGCCATGCAGATGCCTCCCACCGCCAGAATGATAAAGACCACCAGGACAATCTGCCGGTCCACCAGCTTCATGGACGTCACCAGCCGCATGACGCCCGCCACCCGGCCGTTGAACAACAGGGGCGCTGAGACCGCCATGATCTTCTCACCCGTCTCCGGGTCTCTGCCTTGGAAGGGCGTGATCTCCTGATTGGTGATGGCTCTGGTAATATCGCTGGTACCCGGCGAGCTGCCTGCTGTCAGGCCGGAGGTGGACATCTGGATACGTCCGGTGCTGCCGATGAACTGCAGCTCAATCCGGGACTTGTCCTCATAGGTGTCCACTGCCTGGGTCGCCATCTGGTTGTACTCGGAGTAGCTGTTCATGAAGTAGTCGTTGAAAGCACTGGACATGGCCTCCGCCTGCTTCATCAGGCCGTTTTCCATGCTGCTGTAATAGTAGGTGGAAACGCCCACAGATACCAGCGTCACCAGCAGCATCAGCAGCACCAGCACCGGCAGAATGGTATTGACGATCCACCGCTTCCGCAGGCCCCGGAGGCGCAGCACCGTCCACTTCCGATCCCGTTCTTCCTCTGCCATGGGCCGCTCCTCCTTTCCCTGCGTTCCTTACGCCGGCATCACTGGCCGGCCGATTTTCTCAGAACCCCCACTTGTATCCGTATCCCCACACCGTGGTGATATACGTGGGATTCTGCACGTTGTCCTCGATCTTCAGCCGCAGGCGGCGGATGTTGACATCCACGATCTTCAGCTCACCGAAGTAGTCCCGGCCCCAGACCATATCCAGGATCTCCTCCCGGGAGAGGGCCTTGCCCGGATTTTCCATGAACACCTTCATGATGGAATACTCCACCTGGGTCAGCTTGATTCGCTGGCCGTTCTTCTCCAGCGTCCGGTTGCGGGTGTTCAGCAGGAAGGGATCCTGCCGAATCTCCCCGGTCTGGGGGATCTCCTCTCCGCCGGCCCGGCGGAACAGGGCGTCCACACGGGCGGTAAGCTCTGCCGGGGAGAAGGGCTTGGTCACATAGTCGTCGGCGCCGGTCATCAGTCCCGTCACCTTGTCCATCTCCTGGGAACGGGCGGTGAGCATGATGATACCGATTTTGGTGTTGGTGGCCCGGATGCGGCGGCAGACCTCAAAACCGTCGATCCCCGGCAGCATGATGTCCAGCAGCGCCACCCGGGTATCGGGGTTCTCCTTCAGCTTGTCCAGTGCCTCTTCGCCGGTCTCCGCCTCAATGACGTCGTACCCGGCACGGCGCAGGTTGATGACGATAAAGCTGCGGATACTGGACTCATCCTCCAGCACCATTACTTTTTTCATTCGGCATACCGTCCTTTCTTCTCTGTCAGCTGTCGCCGGCGGACCACTCCGTGGTGATCAGGCTGAACGCCTCCCGCACCTCGTCTTCCGTCAGGCCGTATTCCCAGCTCCCATTTGCGTCCAGAAGCTCGGCCGTGTAGATGATCTCCGGCAGACGGCGCAGGATGACCCGGCCGCCCCGGGTGGCTCTGGCCTCGCGGCCGGAGCCTGTGAGCTTGGTGATCCGCAGGACATCCTGTGGTGGCTCCCCGCTGTCTCCCCGGTAGGAGAATGTGACCGTGACCTCCTCCGTCCCGGCCGTGCGGGTAATGAGGATCTGATCCTTCCACACGTCCGGCAGGCGCAGGTACCAGCCGTCCTCCACACTGTGGTAGGTGCTCACCACAGCCGCTTTGGTGCCGTCGCTGGTATAGGTATACCAGTCGATCCGCCGGCAGGGGTCCTCACCCACGTTTCCCCAGGCCGGGATCGGCTCGGGATGGGGGACCTCTGTGATACCGTCGCCGTTGATATCCTCCGGGTACAGGGAACTGAAGGGCGCGATCTCCGAAGACACCCCCGTCACGTCGGACAGCAGGATGTTCACCAGTTCTCCATTTTTCACGGTCAGGATGTCAGTGACCATCCAGGCCGACTCCTCCACCCCCGTGACGAACAGGGCCGGCGTACCGTCCTGTAGGACACCGCTCTTCACACGCCCCTGCTGGCTCAGCTCCGCCATGGTGCTGGTGATCCGTGCGGAGGTTCGCAGCTGGAACTCTTCCTCCTGCCAGCAGTAGTAATCCGCAATGCCGTTGCCCTCCTCATCGGCCCGGAGCACCACCAGCTCCCACAGGCCATCCTGATTCAGATCGTTGACCGCATATTTCACATAGCTGGTGCCCTGCACCAGCTCCTCCGGCTCCCCGGACCGCAGGGTGTAGACGGAGAGGGCCAGGAGGTCCGTATTGACCCGCCAGCCCACCAGCAGCTCCTTCCGGCCGTCCTGGTCCAGATCCTCGTAGGCAATGCTGTAAATGCTGGTGCCGGTGCCCTCAATGACGGCAGCCTGCTCATATCCCTGCTTTCCGGCGGTAAAGATATAGATCTTCAGGGGCTTCTCATCCGCAGAGTTGCGGAAGAAGGCCAGCGCCTCCTCCTCGCCGTCTCCGTCCAGATCCTCCAGCTGCACGGGCTGGATGTTGCTGCCGGAGACGGGGGCCGCGTACTCCGCCCCGCTCTCCAGCAGCTGGTTGAGTGAGCTGTTCAGCTCCGTGTACTCCTCCGGCAGCTGCGGCAGGCTGTACAGGTCCGTGGGGGAAAAGGAAAATCCGCAGCCGCTGGCGGACAGAAGCAGAAGCAGGCCGACCGCTGCCGTCAGCATCCGCTGTATTCGCTGTCTCATGGCCTCCTCCTCTCTGCCGGTGGGCTGCCCCCGCCGAAAAACGCATAATTCAACTTATATATGATAGCACGTTTTCTCCCTGATGTGTAGGGGTTGTCAGCATTTTTCCCGCATTTTACGTTCTGTTCATTTTTCCGCCGTCCCCGGTCGGAAGGCCGCGATCAGGGCCAGCTTCCGCCTGCGATCCAGCCGTTTGATGGCGGCCTCCCGCCGCAGGGCCGCAGACCGGTCCGGCACCGCCTCCTGGTAGACCAGCTCCACCGGCAGGCGGCTGCGGGTGTACTTGGCGCCCCGCCCGCTTTGGTGGGCCTGGAGGCGGCGGGGCAGGTCGTTGGTGCAGCCTGTGTACAGTGTGCCGTCCCCGCAGCGCAGGATGTAGACCAGATAGCCCATACCGTCCCTCCTCTGTCCGATGAGACCAGTATACCACAGCCCGCCGCCCCGTCAAAGGGCTTTCCGCATGGGGACTTCCCTGCCCGGCATAGGAATGATGGTACAGGGAGGGATTCTATGTTGTCTGCCGCACTGCTGCTCTTCGCCAACACGCTGCTCTTCTCACTCCGCCTGTCCGGCGGCGGGTCGTTTCCAAAGCCGCTGTCCGCCGCAGAGGAGCGGGAATATCTCCGCCGCTACGCCCAGGGAGATCAGGAGGCCCGGGATGTACTCATCGAGCGGAACCTGCGCCTGGTGGCCCACATCATCAAGAAATACTATACCCAGAGCGCCGATCAGGAGGACCTGATCTCCATCGGCACCATCGGCCTCATCAAGGGCATCTCCAGCTTCGACCCGGAGAAGGGCGCCCGCCTGGCCACCTACGCCGCCCGCTGCATTGAAAACGAAATTCTCATGTACTTCCGCAGCCAGAAAAAGCTCCAGGGAGAAGTCTCTCTGTCGGATTCCATTGAGACAGACAAGGAGGGCAATGCCCTCCAACTGATGGATGTGGTGGGCGTGGATGACACCATGCTGGACGATATCCACGACCGGGACAGCGCGCTCCGGCTCCACCAGATCATCCGGGAGCGTCTGACCACCCGGGAGGCGGAGATCATTCGCCTGCGGTACGGGCTGGGCGGCACCATCCCCCTGACCCAGAGGGAAATTGCCGCCTCCTTCGGGATTTCCCGGTCCTATGTATCCCGCCGCCGCTAATGTAAGCGAAGCCCGGAAAACCTTGAAAATCAAGGGATTTCCGGGCTTTGGTCATGTTAGAGTAGCGCCGCCACTATTGTAAGCAACAAGGAATTTAGTTAGATAAGCGGCCATTCATCAATTAGTATAACTGGAATATGTGTTCGTATCCACTTGAATTTAACTGATCATACAACTTTTTGCGTGCAGTAGCAATCTCCTTATAATACTCACGAAAACTCTTTGATATATCGTCTGCAACTTTCTTCGTAGACGGGATTGGGATTTTAATTTCGAGATAACGAGTCCCGACATCTTCGCGGTTTGTCTGCATCAAAATAATTCGTTTCCATTGTTCACGAACAACTTTCAAGGAAAGTGCCCACATTAAATAAAACTGATCAAACTCATTAGGCACATTACTTCGAATAATAATTACTTCTTTTGTGAGTACAATATTTTCTTGCCCAGGCATAAGAATAGCAAACTCGCCTATGTTTTTACTTGCACGTTCTGGGGAAATTAAGTCGTATGCCTGTAGTTTTGAATCAGGTCCTTTCCAAAATTTCATAGCTAATTCTTTTGGGATCCTATTTGTAGGGTTAATATTAATTTGACCCGCACGTATGTCAGAGACTTTGATATAAGGAATATCCCCTATTCTTTGGTCTGAACTTGGACTTCCGTGACCGTTTCTAATGAGAATCTTCCCACCTTTACGTAAAGAATCAAGGGTTACCAACCTAAAAGAATTTATACCTTCAAAAAGCTCATCAATGGCTCGTTCGCTTGATTTGTCATGAAATTGTGGAACCCATACCTGGCTGTCAATAATCTCGCTCGTGGTCTTATATTCATAATATGCGGAAGACTGTGCGTCTGAGCAGATAGACTTTACAACATCAGACAATTTGTCATCAATTTCAGTTTCTGAACGTGTACCATCTTTACCAACTTTGTACTGAGTAACACCGTCTTTATTAATCCCACAAGTTGGTGCATTAATGATAAGAATTTCGTTATCTTTAAACCATCTTGGTTTATGTGGCTGATCATTCATTATGTTTCGTTCTCCCGCTTTTCAAATACATAAAAATTAGTCTTTGCTCTACAAAATCCTTGGAAAGCTTCCATGGGAATGTTAACTATTCCTCTTACAACGAATCGTTTTTCTATCCACTGTTGTAGCCAAAGATACGACTTAGAAAAGAAATACGTTTCAGGTAATATAATTCCAAGCCGCCCTCCTGGTACTAGAAGACTATGGCATCTATCAAGAAAAGCAAGGCCAATTTCTATGCTGGAGTATTCATTTGTTTCAACATTTTTTGAAATTGTAAGTCCGGCCTTTTCACCATCTCGATCAGTAATTTTTAGATTTTTACCAAAGGGAGGATTTGTGACAATGCATGTAAAACTTTGATCTCGCAACGCTGTTTGTAGATTTGGCCAATACTTTGGCCAAAGATGACTTCTAATGCTGTCACCTAAATAAGTATGTGTAGACCCATCACCTAAAATGATCAGCATTGCCTTGGTTAACTTTACGTTTATTTGGTCCTTATCTACACCATACAAGTGCCGTTGTGCCCAAGCCTTGGCATCGCCTTCATCAATGTGAGGATATTTATTTTTAAATTGCTTGAAGCACTCTAGCAAAAATGCGCCTGAACCACAGGCAGGGTCTATAATCTTATCATCATAATCTACATCCATCAACTCAACACAACTTCTGATAACAGGAATAGGGGTAAAGTATTGGCCTTCCTCCGACTTCAAACTCTCGGAGCGTAGCACCTGAAAAGCAGTAGACAACGAATCGATAGATGTATCTAACAGTTTAAGTTTACCAAGTTCATAAGCAACGAGGTGAATAGTTGCATCATCCAAATTGATGGCTTGATCCGAAATAGAAAAGAATAAATCTGTATGGGTTATTTTGATATTATCAAAGAAATTGCGAATGGTCGTTGCTGTTTTGTGCTCGTTTTCCTGTACCTGGAAAACAGCGGCTTTCTCAGGAGCGGCTTTAGCTTTCTTATCACTTTCTAGCTTAATCAAAAGCAGGTTGCAGAGCTGGTTGAGTTGATCATCACGACGAGTACTTTTGGTGTCGCTAGAGACTACATTATCTAAAAGGCGTTTGAACGTCCGTTTTAATTCCGCCTCGGTGGGAGATTGAAAATCGGTCCATGTAATGGGCTTTTCGCTTGGAAGCAAAAGATTCTCGGAAGGCCGAGGCAAGCTTGCGTTATCCAGACGCTTAAACTTTCCATCTGCCGTGCGAAATAGAGCACTGATTTCAGAACCATTAGTCCAGTATCCGGCAATTGCTCTAGGCTCAAGAGAAAGGTAGATTTCAAGTTGAGATAAACCTGCTTCGACATCAGGCTTTTTGGTTTCAAAGATTATTTTTACATGTTCCCAATCATCTATGTTATTTATATCATCAAAAATCACGAGATCAACCGGATAGGCTTCGAATTTGTTGCCTGCTTCTCGTTTTGCGGCTTCACTTGGTCTTTTAGGAATTCTCCATTCCGGTGAAGTCCGAAGCTGTTTTGCGTCCCATCCTAAAGATACTAATTGATTGACCAAAGGTATTCTGGTGAATATATTTTCTGGTCCCTGTTTTTGCATGTTTAATGCTCCTTTACTTTATATAGAATTTTTTTTCGACATAGGCGCTGACCGCCAGAGAGAAGATGAGAAATTAGTCAATATCATTATGCTTAGGAGATGCGCGATAAACCCAATGGCCCCCTTCAGATGATTTAACCAATTTCCCATTTTCTGTAAGCCTGGATAGAATTCGATTTGCGGTAGGCGCAGAAACACTGCAAAGTGACCGGACATCTGCATTCATAATATAGGGATGTGTTTCCAGAAATTTCTCAATCTGTTTCCAACGTAATGTTGCCTTGTCCATCTTTCCATCGCTTATTTCATCACTCATGTTAATCGCATCGATGAGCGATGCTTTGATGGATGAAAGCATGAACTCGATGAATACGGTGGATTCTCCCGCATCGTTGGAGGTGTTGATGGCCGCATAATACTCCTGCTGGCGGTCATGGATGATAGACTCTACCGGGAGCCAGGCGAACGCCAGATTCCACTTTGACAGCAACAACGTATGCCACAGGCGGCCCACAAGCCCATTTCCATCGGCAAAGGGATGGATCAGTTCCAGTTCATAGTGGAACACACAGCTGCGAATCAGCATGTGCACCTCACTGGTCTTTACCCAATCCAACAACTCCATGACCAGACCATGGACATACTGTGGAAGCGTACCGAAATGCAGGACATGTCCTTCGCTGTCCACCACACCCACAGGCCGGGTACGAAACACGCCGGACTCTTCCATCAAGCCCCGAGTCATAATGCCATGGGCGGTCAGCAGATCGTCCACCGAATAGGGATTGAGTTCCTCCAGCCACTCATAAATCTCATAGGCATTTTTGACTTCGGCAATATCCTTAGGTGGAGCCAGGACATGCTTACCATTCAGCACAGCAGTTACCTGCTCCAAAGAAAGGGTATTTTGCTCGATAGCCAAGGAACCATGGATGGTGCGGATGCGGTTGGCACGGCGCAGGGTAGGATTTGTGGAAAGAAGATGGGCTGCATTCAAACGGCCTATCAGCTCGGCGATCTCCGCCACATAGTCAATGATCTGGTTTGTGATTTCAAAAGGAGGCTTTTTGTTCTTCATGCAAGACCTCACTGCTGTAAATGATTGTCTTATTGTATCATACATCGCTCATTTCATCAATCAACATGGCAAAGAATTGCTAAGAAGTAATTGGGGGTGCCATTCATTCGGCAGCCCAAATGGGCTACACCCCCAAAATGAAAATCAGACACTATACTTTTGATTAGAGGCGTCACTCGTCTGCGCGCCCATTGCGTTCGCACCCAAGGCAGACGCGAATTCAATACGAAAATTCAACCGTCCGAAAGGGCGGTTTTTCTATATCAAATTCAAAATTCATTAGGAGGTTATCTGGATGCAGTATGATATTCAAAAGCATGAACTCACCCTAGACATCAATGATTCCCGCGTAAAACTGACTTTTGAAAGCGATGTACCGGAAATCAGCATTTGGCACTATGTATTTTCTGCCCTGTCCGAACAGAAACCATCCTCTATTCAGCCGGCCGCTTCGCCTTTAGAATGAGGATATCAATCTGAAAGGAGTACGGCCATGAACCGAGTTTACTGTCTTTACCGCGTATCAGACCGGGGACAGGTAGAGAAAAACGATATCCCTATGCAGCGCATTGCCTGCCGCACATTTGCCCAAGAGAGAGGTTGGGAGATCGAAAAGGAACTTTCCGAAAAAGGGATTTCTGGCTATAAGCTGACCATGCAGCAGCGGGACGCCATTCTGGAGATCCGGGAGGCTGCCCTCGCCGGAAAATTTGATATCCTTCTGGTCTATATGTTTGACCGGATCGGAAGGCGGGACGATGAGACGCCGTTTGTTGTGGAATGGCTGACACGGAACGGCATTGCTGTCTGGAGCGTCTGTGAAGGGGAGCAGCGTTTTGACAACCATGTTGACAAGCTCACCAACTATATCCGCTACTGGCAGGCTGCTGGCGAGAGTGCAAAAACCTCCGAGCGGGTCCGGACACGTATCCGCCAGCTGACCGAAGAAGGCTTTTTTACAGGCGGGCAATGTCCATATGGGTATGAACTGGTCCGGGGAGAACGGCTCAACAAGAAAAATCAGCCCATGAACGATCTGCGCATATGTAAAGATGAGGCAGAAGTCGTACGACTGATGTTTGAAAAAGCAATGCGCGAAGGCCTTGGGCCGCTGCGTATTGCCAATTATTTGAATGATTGCGGTTATACGACACGCAAAGGAAAGCGCTGGAATCAGTCTACCATTGGCCGCATCCTGTCTAACCGTATATATTTGGGAATTCTGCAAAAAGGTGATGCGGAGTCCCAACAGCTTCCAGAACTTCAGATCGTGGACGATGATACGTTTTCCAGTGTGCAGGAGATTCGAGCAAATCGCAGAAAAGGAGTATCAGAAAATATGAGAACTATACCGATGCAGACGAGAGGAAAGTCTCTTTTGAGCGGATTTCTCTATTGTGCCCATTGTGGTGCGCGGGTCAATGGTACCACCAGCAGAAAACAATACCGCAGAAAAGACGGTACCCTTTATCAGCAGGACCGCAGAACCTATCGCTGCAATGCCAGTGTGGGTGGCGTTCCAGTGGAATGTGATGGGCCACGGACCTATCGGGCCGAACGAATCGAGGAAACGTTTAAAATAGCCATATCCACCCTGCTGGAACAACTGGAGGCCCTGCCTGTGGAAACGATCCTGGAATACAAGTATCAAATAGCGCTCAGAGATCGGAAAAAGGAATACGAACAAGCCCAAAATGCTTTGGCAGAGAAGCAACAGGATTACGAAACCCTTCGGAACGAGATCGCCAAGGCGCTCCGTGGTGAAAGCCTATTTCAATTGGCGCTGCTGCGCTCCGTCTTAGAGGAAACAGAGCGCGCCATTCAGGAAAAGACAGAACAGCTTTTTGAACTGGAGGCCAAGCTCCAAAATGCAGAGCAGCTCCGCCGGGAAATCCAGATCAAACAGCTCAAATACTGTGGGCTGAACCAGATCTTTACCAGTGGAACCATGGAGGAAAAGAAAATGCTCTTGTCTATTTTGGTCCGCCGGGTGGAGGTTCGGCAGGGGTATGAATTGAATATCCAGTTAACACCGGGTTTTGAGCAGTTCTTAGATGGACTGATTGAAATGCGGTGATTTTTTACGCCAAATTTTGCATCGGCCTCGTGGGACAATAGAAAAGAGGTGAATTTTATGCAAGGGAAACGTACAGCAGTTTATTGCCGTGTGGACAGGGGCGGAAATTCTGAAATGCGGCGGGACGCGTTGGAGATGCAAAAGCGGAAGCTTGAACGTTATGCTGCGGAAAAGGGACTTCCAATTACAGGATATTATGAGGATGACGGTTTTCCCGGACAGGACTTGAATCGTCCCGGATTGACACGACTTCTGAATGATTATCATGCCGGTGTATTTGAGCAAGTCCTGGTAATGAACCGCAGCCGGTTATATCGCGGGAGTCGTTGGAACGAACCTCAATGGCCCTTTCAGGTCTGTTCAGTCAAACAGCTGGAGCATGATCTGGTACGCTAAAACGGTGAGGGATGTCCCCCTCACCGTTTTTCTTTCCAATACTCCGCGCACTGCTTTTGCAGAGCGGAAATATAGCGTTTAAAATAGTCGCCAATAAAATCCGGGTAGAAATAACAAAGCGTGTTCAGAAAATCATCAATGTAGTCGTCACCAATCTCCTGAATACGGGCGAAAGGGCCTAAGAAATAAGGCAGACTATCTGGACAAATTTTCAGGCACCTTGCCAGATGAACATCGCACCAAGAAGAATCGAGAACATGTGACAGATCGCTGGAAAGCAGGTTTTCTTTCATAACTTGCTGCGGGTTCAGACCACGGATGGTTTGGTGAATGCCGGCTGCGTCAAGCTGGAAATTGCTGATAGGAAAAGCATCGGTCGTGTCTACACGATAGATTCTATCGTCATCAGCGAGCAAGATCTCAACGCCATCCCCCTCGCCTGTAAGGCTGTACAAGCCATAGAAGGCAAAATAGTGTTCCCAATTTTTGGCTTGCTCCCGTACTTTTTTATAAGTAGGCGCTGGATCGGTCACGGTCAAGTATCGTTCCCCTATAATATACTCCGTTTTGAAATAAGGCCGCTTTTCCCCTGGAGAGAGCTGGAATAAGACCGCGTCCGGCATACAGTATCCCATCGCCTGAGCCAATTTGGTATAGATGAACTCGTTGCAGGCACAATCTGTATAAGCGTGTTTCACGAGATACCGATTGTTCCGGTCAGCTTTTTGTTTGGCCAGTAAAAGCCGGCCGCTGTCACCCTCTTGATGTGGAATTCGAGAAAACACAAAATCAGCTGTTTGAACCACATCGGGAGAGGTGATCGGCGGCTTGCCCTGATTTTCCTTCTCTTTAGATTCCATGCGCAGCTGCATCATATACTTATTTAATCCCGGATGCATTTCAACACCTCCCAACTCACCTTTATTGTAAGAAGGGAGGAAAACTTTGTCAATTATTGTTGAACCGTGTCGTTATCCCGACACGGCTTTTCTATATGTAGACGAGCAAGTGCGCATGAATTGCCGCATATTCTTTACTATTTCAGAAAGGGGGGAATGCCCGTGAAAAAGGATGGACGGGTACTGGTTGTCCATTGCTTTTTCACAGAAGAAGGAGAAAAGCTGCCGGAGCTGGTAAGACAGTCCCTAAGGCTTTTTATAGAGAGAAATCTCCGAAATATGGTGAAAATTTGACGATATGGCCGCGAAATATTATCATATATATGATGAATGGCCGCTTATCTCAGGAGGTATAGCATGTACTTAGAGATAAGCAATCCCATGGATTACCATGCGGCTTTATACATCAGACTATCAAAGGAGGATGAGAGCGAAGGACCATCCCAGAGCGTCCAGAACCAGGAATCCCTGCTGCGGGAGTTTGTGCAGCAGCACCGGCTGAGCGTCTATGACACCTATATAGACGATGGCTGGAGCGGAACCAGCTTCGACCGGCCGGCCTTCCAGCGGATGATCGCGGATATTGAGGCCAAGAAGGTCAACATGGTCATCACCAAGGACCTCTCCCGTCTGGGCCGGGACTACATTATGACCGGCCATTATATGGAGCGGTATTTCCCGGAACACCGGGTGCGGTATATCTCCCTGTTGGACGGCATCGACACCGGCGTGGACTCCACGGCCAACGACATCACCCCTTTTCGGGCGATCATGAACGACATGTACGCCAAGGACATCTCCAAGAAGATCAAGAGCGTCAAGCGGGATAAGCAACGCAAGGGGCAGTTCATCGGCGGCAAGCCGATGTACGGTTACAAGATGCACCCAACGGAGAAAAACAAGATTGTGATTGATGAGGAAGTGGCTCCCATCGTGCGGCGGATCTTCGCCCTGGCCCTCTCCGGCATGAGTTGCCGGAATATCGCCACACTCCTCAACCAAGAGGGAGTGCCCACCCCGGCAACCTACGCCAATCTGCCGGTGGCAAGACCCGGCCCCTATACCGGCCTGTGGAGCAGCGAGCGGATCTCCGACATGTTACAGAACGAGACCTACCTTGGCAACATGGTCCAGGGGCGCAGCGTGAAGATCAGTTACAAATCCAAGAAGTGTCTGAAGCAGGACCCGGCCAACTGGGTGGTGGTGGAGGGGACTCACGAGCCTCTGGTCGATGCGGAGACTTTCCGAAAAGTGCGGATGTTAGTAAACAGCCGCAAGCACACCCGGAGCCGGACCTACGACTTTCTGCTGAAAGGACTGATCTTCTGCCACGAGTGCGGCTATCCTCTGGCAGTACTCAACCGGAAAAACGCCAGGGGAGAGGATGTGCTGTACTTCGTCTGCCGCACCTATCAGCGCTTTACCAAAGCAGGCGTCTGCACCTGCCATTCCATCAAGGAGAAAACGGTGACCGATGCAGTGGTCGCCAAGGTGCGGGAGGTGTGCCAGGCATATCTGAACCCTGATGAACTGCTGCCCGTGGCACAGGAAGCCGTGGAGAATGCCAGAAAGCAGAGTAGCTTAGAGTTGGAGCTCCAAGCGCTCCAATCCAAGATCGACAGCCTCACCGCCAACCTGGACCGGATGTATACTGACCGGCTCAGCGGATTGCTTCCAGAGGCGGACTTCCAGCGCATCTTCGGCCGGATCAAGCTGGAGCGGGGGCAGCTGGAGGAGAAACGGAAGGAGCTGGAGCTGCGTCAAAAAAGCCCCGTCCGCAGTGAGGACAGGGCCAGGGAACTGGTACAGCGGTTCATTGAAACTGCCGGGGAGAGCCGGGAGCTGCTGGTCAGCCTCATCGAGCGGGTGGAGCTCACCGAGGACAAAAAGATCCTCATCAAATTCCGTTTTGCCCAGCTGAACGAAACGACAGAAAGCCAGATACCGCAAGGGATTGCGCCGTCCCAAACGGCGTAAATTCCCGGCAGAAATCGCTTACAATAGACGGGGCGCTATGTATCCCGCATCGAAAAGCGGGCGCTGGAAAAGCTGCGCCAGGAGCTGCAGGACGGCCCTGCGCCCCAGCTGGTCCGGCGGAGGCCCCATTCCTCCGGGACGTGACCGCCGGATTTGGAAAACAGAGGGCGTGATGGAAAATTTCCATCACGCCCTTTCTTTGCGCGCTTCCGCGCCTTTCAATAGCGCCGCACCACGGCGGCCACCTTGCCCAATATCTGGGCATAGGTGCCGTCAATGGGGGAATATGCCTCATTCTCCGGCAGCAGCCATACCTGACCGCTTTTCAGAGACAGGCGCTTAACCGTCGCCTCGTCATCGATCAGAGCCACCACAATCTCACCGTGCTGCGCAGTGGGCTGGCTGTGAACCACCACCAGGTCGCCGGGCAGGATGCCTGCGTTCAGCATGGACTCGCCCCGGACCCGCAGGGCAAAATACTCCCCGGGCCGACCGGCGGTATCGAAGGTCAAATAGTCCTCGATACACTCCTCCGCCAGAATGGGGCTGCCGGCCGCCACATTGCCCACCACTGGGACCTGATTTTCAGGCTTAGGAGATTCCCGCAGCGTGATGGCGCGGCCCTTGCCGGCGCCCTTTTCAATGACGCCTGCCTCCTCAAGCCGTTTGAGGTGAAAATGGACTGTGGAGGGTGACTTCAGCCCCACGGCCTCCCCGATCTCCCGCACCGAGGGGGGGTAGCCCTGCTCCCGGATACAGGCGGCAATGTACTCGTAGATTTTCTGCTGCATCTTTGAGAGCTCCCGCATACGTGTCCACCTCCGCTGGATTTCTGGCTGTATTATACCACAACGCCGCAGGAAAAGCAAACATTTGTTCCATCATTTTCAAACTTTTTTGTCGTCTGTCCGTACGCTTCCGCATAGCTTTGATTTGTCTGCTTTTTTGCAAAATCCCCTTGAAATACAGAGAAAACTATGGTATCATTAACATCTGTGAAATCATGATCCATGCGCTGCATGGCTGAAAGTTTTGGAGGTTATCCTGTATGGACGCTTTAACGCTCGTCATCACGATCCTGCAGCTTCTCTGCGGTCTGGCAGTCATTGTCATCGTGCTCTTCCAGTCCGGCAAGAGCGCCGGCCTCTCCGGTGCCATCGGCGGTGTGGCCGACTCCTTCCTGTCCCGCAACAAGGCCAAGACTCTGGACGCCAAGCTGGCCCGCGCCACCAAATGGGTTGGGGCCATCTTCCTGATCCTGACGCTGGTCCTGCTGATCCTGCAGGGCTGATTTCGCGCTGAAAGCGCCCGGTGTGCCAGCACACCGGGCGCTTTTTTATATGTCGCCGGAGCAGTACAGCACACCGGCCTCCGGTTGGATACCGTTGGCTTCCAGCAGTTCCTGCACCGTCACGAAGCGGTAGCCTTCCCCTTGAAGCGTATCTACAATCTCCAGTGCCGCGTCCACAGAGGTATCGTAGATATCATGGAGCAGGATGATCTGATTGGGGGCCGCATTTTCCAGGACCGCCGCCTTCACCTGGGCTGTATTGAGCTTTTCCCAGTCCCTGGGATCGATGGACCACTTTATCATGGGCACCTGCAGCAGCTCCCGGTCCGCCGCATCCACGGCCCCGTATGGCGGGCGGAGCCAATATGGCCCCCCTCCCAGCAACGCTTCCAGCGTCTCCTCTGTACGGCCTACCTCCCGCTGCAGCGTCTCCCGGGAGATCCCCTGAAGCCGTACATGGTTCCAGGTGTGGCTGCCCACCTGATGGCCCTCTGCCTGCATCCGCCGGACCAGGTCCTCATTGCCTTCGATCTGCTTGCCAATCAGGAAAAAGGTGGCGCTTGCCCCCCGCTCCTGCAGGCCGTCCAGTAGCCGCTCGGTAGTGTTCCGGCGTGGGCCGTCGTCAAATGTAATGGCGATCAGCTTGTCCGCCGGGAGCTGGGCATCTGCCCCAGCCTCCGCCACAGGGCCGCCCGGCGCGCAGCCGGACAGCAGTGCCAGGGCAAGGCACAGAAAAAACAGGCGACCTCTCCACATCGCGCCCACACCTCCTCATTCATGCAGCGGTAGTTTGCGCGGCAGCTGAAAATTTACACCCGTTAAAATTTTCTCCTGTTTTTTCATAACACGAAAAAAGGAAGCGGGCCCCGCCCGCTTCCTTCATCTCATATTCCGTTCGGTGCTCTGCATAGACGGTCAGGAGAACAGGTCAGAAATGGCATCTCCCACCAGGTCCACTGCCAGATCTGACACCACTTCCAGTCCCAGAAGCACTCCCCCCTCCTTGGCAGCTGAATGGGCTCTCTTTCGCCCGCGTGCTGCGGGCTTCTCCCTCTGCTGAAATTCCGGTTTCTTCTCGAGCTGCGGCGCGTCTCCGTCCCCTGCAGGCTGATTGAAGGCCCCGCACCGGGGGCAGAAGCCGTCTGCATCGCAATCATACCGTTTGCCGCACGAAGCGCAGGAAATCTTCTTCACAGATGTTCCCTCCTTTGCTCTGCTGCCGGGCGCTCACAAGTCCCCGCCGGGCAGCCGTCGACCGTGGGACTGCTCCTTCAGCAGCCGGCCCATGGCCATCTCTGCCTGACGGAGATTTTCTCCCAGTTCCCGCTGGAGCCTCCCTGTCCGCTTCTGCTGTGCCGCAGGGGACTCAGCGGCCGCGGCGGTCCCGCCGCTCCGGACCCAGACAGGCTGGTTGAAGGCCCCGCACCGGGGGCAGAAGCCATCCACATCGTAGTCATACCGCTTTCCGCAGTCCTCACAGTGAACCATGCGCATAGAGATCTCCCCCTTCGCTTCCATTGTATCACATCTCCTTCAGGTCCACAAGAACAATCAAAAGCCCTTTGTCACAGGTCCTAGGTTCCCATGACAAAGGGCTTTTTTGATTGCGGGTTCTTACTTCACCAGCTCGATGATGGCGGTCTCCGCGGCATCTCCGCGGCGCACGCCGGTGCGGATCACGCGGGTGTAGCCGCCGTTGCGCTCTGCATAGCTGGGAGCGATCTCCTTGAACAGCTTCTTGCAGACATCCTCGCGGGTGATGAAGCTCATAGCCTGCCGATAAGCGGCCAGGTCGCTCTTCTTGCCGAGGGTAATCATCTTCTCAGCCAGAGGCTTGATCTCCTTGGCGCGGGCAAGAGTGGTCTCCATCTTGCCGTTGTCCAGGAAATCCGTCACCTGCTGACGCAGCATCGCCATGCGCTGGTCAGTGGGCTTGCCAAGTTTCCGAGTTCCGGGCATTTTGGTTTCCTCCTTATCAGGATTTTGGTCAGCCGGGGAACGTCCGCCGGCATTGGAATCAGTTGTTGTTATCTTCGTCAGCCAGATGGAGTCCCATCATCGCCAGCTTGTTGATGACCTCTTCCAGGGACTTGCGGCCCAGGTTGCGGACCTTCATCATCTCGTCCTCCGTCTTGGAAATCAAATCCTCCACGGTGTTGATGTTGGCACGCTTGAGGCAGTTGAAGCTGCGGACGGAGAGATCCAGCTCTTCGATGGTCAGCTCCAGCACCTTGTCCCGCTGGGCCTCCGCCTTCTCCACTACGGTGGGCTTGCTGCCCACGTTCTCAGAGAGGTCGGTAAACAGCGTGAAGTGGTCGCACAGGATCTTCGCACCCAAGGACACGGCGTCCCGGGCAGAGATGGTCCCGTCGGTCCAGACCTCCAGCGTCAGCTTGTCGAAGTCGCTGGAAGCACCCACACGGGTGGGCTCCACGGTGTAGTTGACCTTATACACGGGGGTGTAGATGGAGTCCACGGCGATGACGCCGATCACGTTCTGCTGCGGCTTGTTGCGGTCCGCAGGCACATAGCCGCGTCCGTGGGACAGGGTGATCTCCATGTTCAGCGTCGCGCCGTTGTCCAGCGTGGCAATGTGCATGTCGGGATTCAGGACCTCCACCTCGCCGTCGGCCTTGATATCGCCGGCCTTGACCTCGCAGGGGCCCACCGCCTCGATGTAGACCGTCTTCACCGTCTCGCAGTGGAGCTTGGTGAGCAGGCCCTTCACATTCAGGACGATCTCCGTCACGTCTTCCTTGACACCTGGGATGGTGGAGAACTCATGCTGCACGCCGGCGATCTTGATGGTGGTCGGGGCCGTGCCGGGCAGAGAGGAAAGCATAATGCGGCGAAGCGCATTGCCCAAAGTGGTGCCGTAGCCGCGCTCCAGCGGTTCCACCACATACTTGCCGTATGTGGCGTCCCCCGGCGTCTCGATGCACTCAATCTGGGGCTTTTCAATTTCGATCATGCAGTAGTACCCTCCTTCATCTTCTTGTTGCGAGCACGCATGATTGCGCGCCGCCGGCAGTTCCTATCATTATTGAGGGTATCCTCCGCTTACTTGGAGTACAACTCAACGATGAGGTGCTCCTCGACGGGAACGTCGATGTCCTCCCGGGCGGGCAGACGGGTCACGGTGCCCTTCAGGGCGTTCTTCTCACGCTCCATCCAGGCGGGGATCAGGAACACGGGGGCATCCTGGCCCAGCAGGCGCTTGAAGATCTCAGAGGAGCGGCTGGACTCGGCAACCTCGATCACATCGCCGGCCTTGACCTGATAGGACGGAATGTCGACCTTCCGGCCGTTGACGGTGAAGTGGGCGTGGCTCACCAGCTGACGGGCCTGACGGCGGGTCATGGCGAAGCCCATGCGGTATACCACGTTGTCCAGACGGCGCTCCACAGCGATCAGCAGGTTGTCGCCGGTCTTGCCGGGGGTCTTGGCGGCCGCCTCGTAATAGGCGTGGAACTGCTTCTCCAGAATGCCATAGATGAACTTGACCTTCTGCTTCTCATTCAGCTGGATGCCATATTCGCTCTTCTTCTTTCTCATCTGGCCGCCGGGGTTGCGATTGGTCTCCTTCTTCGCATAGCCCATCACGGCAGGAGAAATGCCCAGAGCCTTGCAGCGCTTCGCGATCGGCTGCATATTCTTAGCCATTTGCTTGTTACCTCCTCTTCAAATCAGACACGGCGGCGCTTGGGGGGGCGGCAGCCATTGTGGGGGATGGGCGTGACGTCCTTGATCATGGTCACTTCCAGGCCCACGGCCTGCAGCGCCCGGATCGCGGCCTCACGGCCCTGGCCGGGGCCCTTGACGAAGACCTCGACGGTCTTCAGGCCATGCTCCATAGCGGCGCGGGCGGCCGTCTCAGCCGCGGTCTGTGCCGCGAAGGGGGTGGACTTCTTGCTGCCGCGGAAACCGAGGCCGCCGGAGGAAGCCCAGGAGATCGCGTTGCCCTGTGTATCGGTAACAGTTACCATGGTGTTGTTGAACGAAGAGCGGATATGGACCTGGCCCCGCTCAATGTTCTTCCGTTCACGCCGGCGGCGAATGACCTTCTTGCCGGCGGATGCCTTTGCAGTTGCCATCTTGGTTCTCCCTCCTTACTTCTTCTTGTTGGCAATGGTCTTCTTGGGACCTTTGCGGGTCCGCGCATTGGTCTTGCTGCGCTGGCCGCGCACGGGCAGACCCTTGCGGTGGCGAATGCCGCGATAGCAGCCGATCTCGGTCAGCCGCTTGATGTCCAGAGCGGTCTGGCGGCGCAGGTCGCCCTCAACGGTATAGCTGTCGATGGCGTCGCGCAGCTTCTGCTCGTCGGCGTCGGACAGATCCTTCACGCGGGTGTCGGGGTTGACGCCTGTCTGCGCCAGGATGTCCTTGGCGCTCTTTCTGCCAATGCCGTAGATATAAGTGAGGCCGATCTCGATACGCTTATCCTTCGGCAGGTCAATACCGGCAATACGTGCCATACTCTCAAAGCACCTCCAATTAAATGTTAGCCCTGTCTCTGCTTATGCTTGGGGTTCTCGCAAATGACCATGACACGGCCTTTGCGGCGAATGACCTTGCACTTCTCGCACATGGGCTTCACGGACGGTCTTACTTTCATAGTTTTTAACCATTCCTTTCAGCGGTTTGTGTCTTTTCAGCTCAAGTGGCGCTTACTTACTGCGCCAGGTGATCCGGCCGCGGGTCAGGTCATACGGGGACATCTCCACCGTCACCTTGTCGCCGGGCAGAATCCTGATGAAATTCATTCTGAGTTTTCCGGAAATATGTGCCAAAATCTTGTGTCCATTTCCAATGTCTACCTGGAACGTTGTGTTGGGCAGGGCTTCCACCACGACACCCTCCACTTCAATCATGTCGGATTTTGCCAAACGTTATCCCTCCTGGTCCGGATAAACCTCCTCGCGGTAAGCCGCAAGGGTTTTGCGAAGCTCGCTGTTGGTGATCCTGGCTTCGCCTCTGATCTTTTCAGAAAGCCGGTTCTCGTCCGCCGCTACAAACAGCACGTGTCTGCGCTTTTTGCGTTTGGGCGACTCCACCTTCCTGGATTTCCCGTCCGCCAGCAGCAGGTACTCCCCCTCCACCGCGAGAACGATGAAGAGCTTTCCCTGGTCCCGGCCGGCAACGGATCTTACGATGTTGGATGCTGCAATTTCCATGCGTTTCCTCTCAGATGGCGGGGGCCGTCAGGATCTCAGGCTCGCCGTCCGTGATCAGAATGGAATTTTCATAGTGGGCCGCCCATTTGCCGTCCAGCGTCTTGACGGTCCAGCCGTCGCTCATCTGCTGGATGGCCGCCGAGCCGGCGTTCACCATGGGTTCGATTGCAAGCGTCATGCCGCGGAGGAGCCTGGGCCCCCGGCCGGGATGGCCGTAATTGGGGATCTCCGGCGACTCGTGCATCTGGGCGCCGACACCGTGGCCGACGTATTCCCGGACGATGGAGTAGTCGTGACTCTCCACGTACTGCTGGATGGCTGCCGAGATATCGAACAGCCGGTAGCCCTCCTTGGCAAACCTGATTCCCTCAAAAAAGCTCTGTCTGGTCACGTCGATCAGATCCTGCGCCTCCGGGGAGATCCTGCCGCAGGGGAAGGTGGCCGCACAGTCGCCGTGAAACCCTCCAATGTACGCTCCCACATCCACACTGACGATATCGCCCTCCTGGAGGACCCGGGGTCCGGGAATTCCGTGGATGATCTCGTCGTTGACGCTGATGCAGGCGCTGGCCGGATAGCCGTTGTAATGCAGGAAGGAGGGGACTGCGCCTTGCTTGCGAATGAAATGCTCCACTGCACGGTCGATCTCATGGGTTGTGACGCCGGGCTTTACCAATTCCCCTGCATAAGCACGGGCAGCCGCGGTAATTTTTCCGGCCCGGCGCATCAATTCGATCTCATGGGGGGATTTGAGTGTAATCATACGCTCATCTCCCCAGTGCGTGGAGGATGGCCCGGGAGGTCTCTTCCACAGAGGGCTGATTCTCCACAGGCTTCAGGAGTCCCCGCTGGGCATAGAAGTCCTTCAGCGGC